>Ga0180007_10000741_pt1 | contig 50800 bp, 38 predicted proteins | sample MM_PC_MetaG_FD_121122 | JGI IMG/M metagenome (GOLD analysis project Ga0180007, IMG submission 121122) | Groundwater microbial communities from the Aspo Hard Rock Laboratory (HRL) deep subsurface site, Sweden - MM_PC_MetaG | ecosystem: Environmental > Aquatic > Deep subsurface > Groundwater... | reverse complement strand
TCATGATTGACATATAAAAACAGAAAAACAGAGGACTAACAGGCAAATAATTCGTTCTGTGAGAAAATGTTAACGGCATCCCCCAAAGGGGGAAACGCACAGTTTGAGGCCTACCCATAAATGGGGTTGTTCTATAAGTATAAGGTCATTAAGGACATGAAGTTTGGGCTATAGCTGATATCTTTTCTTCGTGCTCTCAGGGTTTTTGCAGAAATAGTCGGCGGGGTTTTGCTAAAGCTTGGGGTATGATTTTACAGTTAGTGATGCCATAGAAAACTATAGAGAATCCTTATTCATATGAGCGCAGCTCATCCAAAGATAATGCCTGATACGGGAACCGTATCAGGCATTATCTTTTATTCTTGAGGGACTCCTAAAAAGTCGACGGATGGCTATGGAAAAAGGTCCATAGGCAAGGCATAGTGTTTGGCCGGGCGTGAAGGCATACTTGGTCGTATGTCGAACGTCTGGCCAAACACTATAACGCCGCATATGGGACTTTTTACGACGCCATCATTCTTCGATGATCTTAAGTCGCAGGCTAAGTTCTTCCAGCTGATCCCGGCTGACAGATGACGGGGCATCGGTCAGGAGGCATGAGGCCTTCTGGGTTTTCGGGAAGGCGATGACATCCCTGATGGACGGCTGACCGCAGAGAATCATCATCAGGCGGTCAAAACCAAAGGCCATACCACCGTGGGGAGGGGCACCGGATTCCAGGGCTGACAGAAGAAAACCGAATTTTTCTTCGTAGTCCTGTTTTTCAAGTCCCAGGCTTTTGAGAATTTTGATCTGCAGGTCTTTATTGTGTATACGGATGCTGCCTCCTCCGATTTCCGTTCCGTTCAACACCAGGTCATAGGCCCGTGATTTAACGGCCAGAGGATCGGTGTCGATTTTATCGTAATCCTCTTCCGACGGTGCGGTAAAGGGATGGTGGGGGGACTGGAGACGTTTGTTTGTATCATCGTATTCAAACAAGGGGAAATGGGTGACCCAGAGAAAACGGTACTCATCCTTGTTGATCATCCCGAGTTTGGCGGCCAGATGATTTCGGAGATTGCCCAGGGATTCGTTGACCACCTTGGGCTGGTCAGCTACAAAAAAGACAAGATCCCCCGGTTCCATCTGAATTTTATCGGCCAGGGCTTTTTTCTCGTCATCGGTGAAAAATTTTGCAATGGGGGACTGCCATTCGTTTTCACGGACCTTGATCCAGGCCAGGCCCCTGGCACGGTAGATGGCTACAAAGCCGGTAAGATCATCAATGTCCTTGCGGGAAAAATCCATGCAGCCTTTGGCGTTCAGAGCTTTGACCATGCCCCCCTTGTTGACCACGTCCGCAAAAACCTTGAATCCCGACCCTTTAACAATGGATGAAACATCCTTCAATTCCATGTCGAAACGCAGGTCCGGTTTGTCCAGGCCATACCGGTCCATGGCATCGTCAAACAAAAGACGGTCAAAGGGCAGTTTCAGCTCAATGCCCAGAATCGCCTTGAACACGGCAGCCACCAGGCCTTCACCGGCCGCCATCACATCTTCTTCACCCACAAAGGACATTTCAAGGTCCACCTGGGTGAATTCGGGCTGACGGTCTGCCCTTAGATCTTCGTCTCTGAAACACCGGACAATTTGATAATAACGATCGAATCCGCTCATCATCAGGAGTTGCTTGAACAGCTGGGGTGACTGGGGTAAGGCATAAAAGTGGCCGGGATTCACACGGCTGGGCACCAGATAATCACGGGCACCTTCGGGTGTGCTTTTGGTGAGAAACGGCGTTTCAATGTCAAGAAAACCAATCTCGTTCAGATAGTTCCGAATGGCAAGCCCTGCCTTGTGACGGGCAATGAGGTTTCTCTGGAGATTGGGCCGCCGTAAATCAATGTGACGGTTTTTAAGCCGAATACTTTCGTTGACATCCACGGTTTCCTCAATGAGGAACGGCGGGGTCTGGGCCTCGTTCAGAATCTTAAGATCTGAAACCATGACCTCTATTTTTCCGGTTTTCATTTTACCGTTGACCATGTCGGCGGGCCTGTGAACCACTTTGCCTTTGATCCCCAGAACAAATTCACTTCGGATCCCATGGGCCTTTTCATGGACGATCGGGTTTTCTTCGGGGTTGAATACGATTTGTGCCAGACCGGTCCGGTCCCTGAAATCGATAAAGATCACACCCCCGTGATCCCGTCTTTTCTGAACCCAGCCCATGAGGACCACGTCCTTTTCAACCAGGTCTTCGTCCAGGTCACCACAGTGATGGGTTCGTCTCATATCTCCAAGAATATCTGTCAATGGTCTGACTCCTTTATCCAATTATTTTTATCAGTTGAGGCACAAGATCGTCCAAGGGAACGGAGATCTGCTCCTTGCTTTCCATGTTTCGAAAAAGTGCGTGGCCATTTTCCCGTTCATTGTCTCCCAGAATCAGCACAAAATCAGCATGAAATTTGTCTGCACGCTTCATATGACTTTTCAGGCTTCGTTCCTCAAAATCCATTTCCGTCTGGACACCGTCCAGGCAAAGGTCCGAGGCCCAGCCCCAGGCCAGATTCCGACAGGTGTCACCCAGAGCTGCAATATAGATCTTTGGGTTTTTGGGTGGAAGGGTGCGGTTTTGTGCCATGATTTCAGCCAGACGGTCAAAGCCGATGGCAAAGCCGATGGCTGGCTGGGACGGTCCGCCAAGGGCTTCCACAAGGCCGTCGTAACGCCCGCCCCCTGCCACGGCATTCTGTGCTCCAAGGGAGGTGGTCAAGATTTCAAAGGCGGTCCGAGTGTAATAATCCAGGCCCCTTACAAGGTTTTTGTCTATGTCAAAGGGGATGTTCTGCCGTGTAAGCAGGTCTTTGACCGTATTAAAATGGCTCTGGCAGTCCCCGCATAAAAAGTCAAGGATAGACGGCGCGTCTTTTAAGGCGTTCCTACAGGACGGTACCTTGCAGTCAAGGGTCCTTAGGGGGTTTTTTTCACTGCGTCTGAGGCAGTTTTCACAAAGATGGTCTTTTTGCGATTCAAGAAGGCTGAAAAGGGCTTTCTGGAAATCCGGTCTGCAGACCGGGCATCCCAGGGAATTGATGTGGGCTGAAACATTTTGGACCGCAAGTTTGTTGAACAAGGACACCAGCATGAAAATGATCTGTGCATCCATATAAGGAGACGCGGTTCCGAAGACTTCGGCATCGATTTGGTAAAACTGGCGATAGCGGCCTTTCTGGGGGCGTTCGCGCCGGAACATGGGGCCGATGGTGTAGAGTTTTCTCACCGGCTCTTCAGCATACATTTTATGCTGGATGTAGGATCGAACCACCGATGCTGTGGCTTCGGGCCGCAAGGTGACGTTTCCCCGCTTGCCGTCTTCAAAGGTGTACATTTCCTTTTCAACAATGTCGGTGGTGTCCCCTATACTTTTTGAAAACAACTCTGATTTCTCAACGATGGGCAACCGGATCTCTCGGAAACCGAAATCCTCGAAAAGTGCCCTTGCCGTATCTTCAATATACTGCCAGAGAACGATTTCATCGGGAAGTATGTCTTTAAAACCTTTGATTAACTGTATCATGTATCCTGTCACAACCGGAGTATCGCCCGGTCTTTAAAAGGTTAAAATAAAACCTGAAATATCAGATATAAAACCGTAACATAAGAATAACCACTTTATGTACATGAACTGAGGCGACTTAGTCAATACCAATATTTACAGTTACTTTTACCTTGAAACAGGATAGGAACGTTAGCGAGCCAACACCAAGCTGGATGCGACACGTAAAAGCAGAGTGCCGCATCTGGGCGTTATTGTCCGGCAAAGGCCATCATGGGTTTGATTAATTGATATATCTGTGATAATTATCATCGGTTTTAATCAGTTTTAAAAAAGATTCGTCGGTTGGGTGTTGATATTGCCTTTAAATTTAAAGGATATAGAAATTTTGCCCCACAACCGGGCAAATAAAAATGACCATAATGCCCTTTGTAAATAAAAAAAAAATTTACGACGCATGAAAAACATGTCATGTTTGGCCGTCTCTAAGGGAACATTTTGTAAAAACGTCACACGTATGGAGTCAATGAAGGGCAGATGAGCACAGAAAAATTACATCATACTTCCGAGGGAAGAGTATTATGGGTTGGGATAGTCATGGCTTTATTTCTGGCCGGCCTGGTGGTTTTCTATTTGTTTGTTGAACCGGAGCGGGCAAAGACCCTGTCTCTGGTTTTAGTCGCACATACCTTTGGAGGCAGGGCCGCAGGAGTGGGGCTGTGTATCATGTCAGGCCTCGGTTATGTCTGGAATGTGGCCTATAATCTGTATCTTGAAATCCTGATCGTCTGCTTCACTTATTCCGTCTTTGTTTTTTCATTGACCAACCATATCCATTTCCCCTGGGCGATTTCATTTACAAAAAATTTGATGACAAAGGCCAGCAAGCATAAGGATAAGATCGAAAAATACGGATGGCTCGGTTTGTTTTTATTTGTGATGGCACCCCTTCCTGTCACGGGGCCGGTTATCGGTTCTATCATCGGCTATCTTTTGAAAATGAATATATGGCGAAATCTAAGTGCTGTTTTTTTGGGCACACTGTCGGCCATTATTGTCTGGGTCGTCTGTTTTAACTTTCTGGAGCAGCATCTCCATATGATACAATATTTTCTTGGGGCCATCATTGCCATCGTTCTATTTTTTCATATCAAAACCATCAAGGGGCTTTTTTTATAAAGATCAGGCCTGCGTTTTTTTAGGTTCAAGGCCTCACCTTCCTGCTTTTTCTGTTTGTCCGCATACTTTTTAATGATGGAAATGCTGTGGGGCTTATGGGTCCTATGGGACTTATGAGACCTATGAACATCATAAAAAAGTCAAAATATTGATATTTGGGGCTATATGGGGTATTCTTACAGGATATAAACCCTGATCAATCAAGGGTAGGGCCTTTATTATGATGGCCCCGGGCGGAAAGTCTATTCCCCATACAGGAGAAAAATTATGAAACCGAGCTTTTCAATTGTGGGTTGCGGTAAAGTGGGAACCACCCTGGCCAGGTATCTTACCGGCGCTGGTTATACCGTGCATGGCCTTGCAAGCAGATGCCTTGAATCTGCGAAAAAGGCTGCGGAGCTGTCAGGGGCAACAACATATTCCACGGATCCCCTGGATGTGACACCCGGTGCGGATATGGTGTTTATCACCACCCCCGACGGACTGATCAAGGAGGTCTGTGACGCCATTGCCGCAAAAGGCGGCTTCAGTGATAAAAATATGGTGTTCCATTGCAGTGGGTCCCTGCCGTCCACTCTTCTTGGGTCGGCGAAGAAACAGGGGGCCGTGATCGGTTCTGTGCATCCGCTTCAGAGTTTTGCGTCGGCCTATGGGGATAAAAATCCATTTGAGGGCATCGTTATGGCTCTTGAAGGGGATGAGGCTGCTGTCAACGTGGGGCTTGAAATGGCTGAGACCCTGGGAGCCAAAGGGTTTCGCATCCAGACCGATGCCAAGACCCTGTATCATGCGTCGGCTGTAGTGGCCTCCAATTATCTGGTGACCCTGGTTGATTTTGCCTACCAGCTACTGGCATCATCCGGGATAGACCACAAGGATGCCTATACGGTTCTGGGCCCTCTGATTGAAGGGACATTGGCCAATATAAAAAAGGTCGGGACTGTTCAGGCCCTGACCGGGCCAGTTGTTCGGGGTGATTCAGCCACGGTTTCAGACCATCTGGACGCAATCAAGGATATTATGCCCCATGTGATGGGCTTGTACACGGTCCTTGGGCGGCATACCCTTGAGATTGCCAAGAAACGAGGAACACTGACCGAATCGTCCAGGGATGAGTTGACGCGTCTGTTCTCCGAACCATGAACGTCTGTCCGGGAAACCATGTTTTCCCGGACAGATTCATCAGATTCGGTGAAGGGTCAGTGCGTTTTCGCCAAGCTTTTTGTTGGCCTCTCCCAGCTTTTCTTCCCCGGAAATAACCGCCACGGACATGGGCGTTGTGCTTTCTATAAAATATTTTTCGCTGATCAGCCCCAGATCTCTTCGTGTGACAGCCAGAAGATTGGCTTTGTAATCAAGTCTCATTTGGTCTGTCAGGGAAAGAATACTCCGATAAAAGGCTTTCCGTGCTGCCGGGCCGGGTGTATCTGGCTTGTCGATGTGGGAACAGACCTGGAGTATGGCCTCGGTGACGTCCTCATCAGAGATCTGATTTGAATTCAAATACTGTCCGGTCTCTTCAAAAACCTTGATGGTGTTTACAATGTGGGGATCCCTGTAAGACCCGAGACTGAACAGGCCGTCCTCGGGATTGTAAATGGCAAACCCGCCATATGCGCCACCTTTTTCCCGTATTTCACGATGCAGGTATTTGGAACGAAGTATTTTACTGATCACGGCAAGGGCCGGTGCGTCCGGGTGACTTAAGGGAACCACTTCCCAGGATGCCGCGACAAAAGACACGGCACTGTTGGTGCTCCATCCTTCTCTGATGGCCTGTCTGTGGGGGGCCGGGTCCAGATTGACCTGGTGAATCGTTGAATCGCCCGGGATTCCCAGTTTGTCAGAAAGAGGCGAAATCCCCTTTTGGGCGGCTCTGATGGCCTCATCTTCACCCACCAGTGCGAATTTGAAATTATCCCTGCTGAAAAAAAGATCGGCCATCTGTTTGAGGGATCCGGCAAGGGACGTGAGCATATCTTTTTCTTCGGCTGGGTCCTTGAGGTTCAAACACAGGTCTTTGATGTGTTTCAACTGACCGATGCCATGCCAGATTTCGTTGATTCTGCAGGTGTCCGAAAAATGTCGTGAGGCAAGGGACATGGCCAGGGCATGTCCGTTCTGGACAACGGCGGATTCCAGTCCGGCACGGTATTCAAGAAGCAGGCTTTTCAATCGTTCCAGATCTGAGAAATCATAGTGGAAAAAGCACTCCTGGATGATATCAAAAAATGGATCAAGGTTACGATTCAGGCATTTCCCGCTGAATGAGACAAAAGGCAGGCATCCGGCATGCTCTCCGTAACATGTGCGGGCATTGGAGGACAGGCCTATTCCCCCGGTTTTCGCCGATATGATTCTGGCAAGGCTTGAATAATCCCGTTTCCGGGTTCCCATCCGTGTCAGGGTGGAACAGAAAAAGGGCACAAGGGGCAGCTGATCCGTGCTGAATTTTGAAATCCCGGCAGCTGCAGCCAGATAAAAAATCCCGGAGGTGGGTTGCTTGTAACAGGTGACCGGGATTGCATCATAGCCCTGGTTGGGTGCCATCACAGCCACATCCTTGGGTATGTCCGTAATTTGGAGTGTGGGCAGGCAAGACAGGTTTTCCTCACTGTCCTGAAGACTCTCCAGCTTTTGGTTGTCAGATTTTATTTTGTCGAGTTCGGCAGGGGTCAGGCGGACTTTGATTTCATCCAGTTCTTTTTTGACACGGGAGGTTTCTTTTTCTTCCAGGGTCTGGTCCGGGGCCAGTGTGAATCGGACACGATGGGTGTTTTCAAGAAGGTTCCGCCGGATCAGGTTCTCGAAAAAAGGACCTTTGTCCAATTCCTCCCGAAGGGTCGCAAGATCGTTGTCAAGCATCAAGGCGTTGATGGTATCACCGCCATGAAACCAGACGCCGGAAATACCCAGAAGAAGCTTGATTCCATAGGGATATGGAGTATTTGTCCGTTCTTTCCGTCTGAATTCGATTTGGTGAATGGCTGTATCCACGAGCTCTTTTTCAACGCCGTTTGAGGCCAGATCGTTCAGTGTTTTGAAAATAATGGCTTCGATCTCTTCAGCATCATTCGGGTCTACGTCTTTCAAACCGCAGGCAAACATGGTGTCGCGGTTGTCCGAATCAAATCCCGAGGCATCGCAGAGGGCCGATCCAAGCTTGGAATCAATCAGTGCTTTTCGTAAGGGGGATGCGGAATTTCCCATAAGAATGTGACCCAGAAGGGAGAGGGATAGCACATCAAAAGACCGGTTGATGTCTGCCGTGAGCCAAGCCACACAGATCTGGCTTTTTTTCCCGGTGTTTTCCTGTTTGTCCAGGGGATAAAAGTAGGTCGTCTGTCTGGGGGTCTCCCATCGTGGTTCATTTAAAACCTCTGTTTTGGGGTCGATCCGTTCAAAGGACCTGAGAATTTTGCTCTCTATGAACCGGAGGTGTTCCGAAAGGGGAAGGTTGCCGTAGGTGTAAAAATAAGCATTACTCGGGTGATAGTGGCTTTGATGAAACGTTTTGAGCTGGTCCCAGGTCAGATGGGGAATGATGGCAGGGTCCCCTCCGGAATTCCACCCATAGGTGGTTGTTGGATATAGGGCATTCAACAAGGCCCGTCCCATCACTTGGCTGGGGGATGACATGGCCCCTTTCATTTCATTGTAAACCACACCTTTATATAAAAGTGATCCGTCCTTTTCAATATCGAGCCTGTGCCCCTCCTGCTTGAAGCTTAGTTCTCCAATGGCGGGGAAAAATGTTGCATCCAGATACACATCCATCAGATTGTAGTAGTCCTTTTTGTTTTGACTCGAAAAAGGATACATGGTCCAGTCTGATGAAGTAAACGCATTCATGAATGTATTGAGGCTTCGTTTGATCATGGAAAAAAAGGGGTCCCGCACAGGAAATTTTTTTGATCCGCAAAGAACCGTGTGCTCGAGAATATGAGCGACCCCGGTGGAATCCTTGGGCACGGTTTTAAAGGCGACACTGAAGGTGTTTTCAGGATCACTATTGCTGATGTGAATATGTCTGCAGCCGGTTTCAATATGCTCCAGTTCGTAAAAGACAGATTCAATTTCCTTGAGGCTTACCTTGCGGCAACATCGATAGCCGGTCACAAGGTTTCCTTCATCCAGAGTCGGGTTGAACGGGTCATTTATTTTCATGGTGTATTATCTTTACTTTAAAGAAATAGGTCGGAAAAAGTGTCATGTAAAACGATTCATTTTGAGAACATAACATATTGAGGGGGGTTCGTAACAGAAAAAAACAAGAAGAACATGTGAATAAAAACAAAAAAGCCTTTTGACCCGAACATGAGGCAAAAGGCTTTTAATGTACTATGGACAGGTTATCTTGATCACCCGGTAATCGTGTAAATACCACGCGTTTTTCGTTCAATTTTTCCTATTTTATTTAAACGGAAAATAATGTTTCGAAGTTTTTTGTCTTCAAAGCCAGTTTTGGATTGAATCCGTGCAAAATCAGCACCTTGCCGTGAATTCCGGATGACTTTGAGAACAGCGCCCGACGCTGTCAAATCAGACTTGTCCACAATTTCTTTTTCTTTCCCACCCGGTGCTTTGATTGTTTTGCCGGATGTCTGTTTCAAAAGTTTTTCAAGACGGTCTATTTTTGCTGATACTTTCTCAACATCCTGCCTTGAAGCAATATCATAGGATTTTATGAATGCTTTAAACATGGAATCTACGTTTACTGATTTTACTTTTTTCTTGGCCATATGTGCCTCCTGGACATGGTGTTAACAACGAATGATTTTTCAAAGTCATTTTTTTTTAAAGAAAATACGTATAACATATAATATTAAATTGTTATGGAAATTGAAAACATGACGATATCCATGACTTAACATAAGTATCAAACGGTTGAATATCAACCTATAACGTTGTGTCTTCAAGAATAAAATGAATTTGAAAAAAACTCTAGACTAAGCCTTTTGTATAAGTAACTCATTTCTATGTAAAAAGTCAAGGGTGTATGCAGATAAAAAATATTTTATTTACTCTTTGTTGGAATAAAAGTCAAAGTGTTAGGAAATAAGGGGCTGAGCACGATTCCAACCGTTCTTTTCCTGTGTTCATTTTTATATATTTCAAGTATGATTTATGATAATTGACTCCTGAAAAAGCAAGAGGGGGCTATCAGAATATTTATTAATCCCGGCCTGTAGAAGCACCAAAGCCGGGAGGAAAGTTAGGTATTATGGCGGGAAAAGCCATGAATGATAAAATTATTTCATGAATAAAATATTTCGACATATTAGTACGTTGAATGGAAGTCCACGGTATGTGGCAAGGGGTGTGGCCGTGGGAGTATTTGTGGGGATTACACCCACTATTCCATTTCATACGGTCCTTGCATTCATATTGGCCTTGTTCTTACGGGGTAGCAAACCGGCTGCAGTCATCGGCGCTTGGGTTGCCAATCCCTTGACCATTCCTCTGTTTTATGCCGGAAGTTATAAGGCTGGTTCGTTTCTGTTTTTGCGATCAGTTTCAGAAAGAACCGATGTAAGGTCCATCGTCATTCTTCTTCAACAGCCGTTGCCCTTCCTTGATAAAGTAAGTGGAGTCAATGAATTTTTTTTTAACAATGTGGATGTGGCATGGAAAATACTTGCAGGGGGAGTTATTCTCGGGATCATTCCCGCTGTCCTGTCCTATGCCATTACCTTGAAATTTTGCAGTACTTATTTACCAACCAAGGAAAAAAAGGAAATCGATATATGACCTCGCCCCGGACCATTCTGACAGCATGGAATTTGCATGCTAAAAAGCAATTTGGGCAGAATTTTTTATCCGATCCTTCCACGCCGGAGATGATCGTGAGGAAATCAGGCTTGGCCCAGGGAGATATTGTTTTTGAGATTGGGGCTGGGCTGGGTGCCTTGACCATTCCATGCGCCCGTTTGGCAAACAAAGTTTACGCTGTGGAGCGGGACAACCAACTGGTCCCGCTTTTGAAAAATGAAATTCTGGCTGCAGGTCTGATGGATAAGGTGGACATCATTCATGATGATATCCTTAAGGTGGACCTTTCTGCCATTGCGGCAAAGCATGGACAGCAATTAAGGGTCATGGGGAACCTACCCTATAATATCAGCTCACAGATTCTGATATGGCTCGTCAAAGCCAGAAAACATGTGGACAAGGCTGTGTTCATGTTTCAAAAAGAACTGGCTGATCGTATTGCAGCACCTGCTGGGTCAAAAAATTACGGGCGGCTTTCAGCCGTGGTTCAATATTGTGCCGCCATTTCCAGTGTGGCAAAAATTGATGCATCACAGTTTTTTCCTAAACCCAAAGTGGATTCGGAAGTGATCGACATTGTTTTTTTTGATAAGCCCGAGTGGCCTGCAAACAATGAGGAGTTCCTATTTGCCGTGATCAAGGCAGCCTTTGGTCAGCGGCGCAAGAATTTGAAGAATTCGTTGGGAAGCAATCTCGCAGGAATGGATTCCAAATCTATTATGACGGCCCTTGAGCAGGTGGATATTGACCATCATCGGCGGGCTGAAACACTGTCTATCCGTGAGTTTGTCATGCTTTCCAATGCTCTTTTAGACTTATCTTCCTGAAATATTTATCGTTGTTTACCCGGATTCTTCCATGCTATAGTCACTAAAGATGTTATCATGAATCGTGCCTTGGAAATAACGGCCCACCATTAATCAACTCAGCAGGAAAAGATATTTTATGGATAATGAAACGATAAGCATTGATCACTTGATTACTGTTGTAAAAAAAGGGGGGCGAGTTAAGACAGGGGTGGATATCTATAATAAGTCGGGTGTTCTGCTTCTTGAGCAGGACATTATGGTGAGTTCAGCCACTGTGCTTGAGAATATCAAGAAAAACGGGGTGAATACCCTGGCGATTATTCCCGGAAATCAAGGGGGACTCTGGGATGAGACAGGTAAACCCATTGTCATTGAAACACATCCCAGAGCCCAGGGCACATCTGTTCCGACTCTGGACGCTGGCCCTGAGATAGAAATCAAACTTAGAGAAATCACCCATCTCCGGAAAGAGGCAACGGCGAATTACCAAAAAGCAAGGGGAAATATTAGTAAGGTCCTCGGCGATATTAAAAAGACCGGGGGGCAATTTGATTATACCCTGGTTGAGGATACGGTGTCCGATCTTTTGAAGTTCATGACGGAAAATGAAAACGGATTCTCATACCTGACCAAGGAGATATTTTCCTACGACAATTATCTGCACAACCATTCGGTGAATGTTTGCACCATCGGGACCGCCATCATCAGCCGGTTCAATAAACGCTTCAGCGAGTCGGTGAACGAGTTCCTGGCCAGTGGCGTGAATGTCGATGCCTCGTTTCGCTATTATCAGCCCGAAGAGCTTGTGGATATATCTGCAGGTTATTTTTTACATGATATCGGCAAGGTCCTGGTGCCTGACAACATCCTTAATAAAAAAGGACGGCTCACCCAGGATGAATTCGACGTGGTCAGGCGACATTCTTATGAGAAAGGGCTTGAGATTCTTGAGAAAAACAAGATAAACAACCGATTTATCCGAAACATTATCATGTATCATCATTCGGTCCTCTACGACAATGAAATGAATTGCTATCCCGATGAAAAAGCACCCGAAGGTCTGCCCGCCTACGTCAAAGTCTGCAAACTGGCAGATATATATGATGCCATGACATCCAAACGCAGTTACAAAGACGCATTCAACCCCATCAACGTGGTCACGGAGATATTCAGGAAATATGCCCGAAAGGATAATCTCCTGCAATTTATTCTTTATTCCTTTGTTAAGAGTATCGGAATTTATCCCACGGGAAGTGTGGTTATGCTTGAAAATGGCCAATATGCTTATATCCTGGACTCCATAGGGCCCCTGGTCCTGCCTTTTACGGATACGGAGGGGAAAACCCTTGATCAACGTCAGGCTGCCTTGGATCTTGGTGGCGAGGGTGCGATCAAAGTGGACAGTGAGAGGTCCCTTTTACACCCCATGGAATCCTTTGAAATTCTCCCTCCATACCTGAAGGCCCTTTCAATGCCTGCCTGATCGGGTTCGGGACATCGTCTCGGTTGGCCATTAAGACCACTCGTAATCATACTCATACTCAATCCCCAATGGACGCTACTCCTACGCGTACTTTAATGGGCAAATATGTTTACCCTCCTCAGGTTTTTTTATCTTTTTCTTGACAGAGAGTAATGGGCCTACTATAGGTTTTCCTTTTGTATGTTGCTATTCCTGAAAAATGAAATAGGTTGCCAATAAAGGCGGCTGACTGTATCAACTTTAAGCATGGTGGAGTTTTCATGACTACTTCGGACCACAAGGCAAAAGGCGATGCTCCGGACAAAGCCCCCAAAGGGCGGGAAGGATCTTCCTTCGGCATCATTGTGTCGTTTTTTCTCATCGGCTTTGGATTGAGCATGGCCGTCGGCTGGATTGCTTTTCCAAAGCTCCTTTATTCGGAAAAACAACAGCCCTTTGATTTCAATCATGCCATCCATATGGATCTGGTGGATGAGGGGTGTGAAAGCTGTCATCTTTTCCGTGAAGACGGGACCTATGCAGGCGTTCCTACCCTTGACCAGTGCTCAGGCTGCCACGAGGATGCTCAGAGCGACAGCCCTGATGAAGAAATCTTTGTAAATGAATACGTGGCCAATCAGCAGGAAGTGCCTTGGCTGATTTATTCAAAACAGCCCGATTGTGTGTTTTTTTCCCATGCCGTCCATGTGAAGACAGCGGAAATGGAGTGCGCCGAATGTCATGGGGATATCGGAACGTCCGAAAGTCTTAAAGTTTACAGGGAGAACCGGATAACCGGTTACAGCCAGGATATATGGGGCGCAAACATTGCCGGGCTCAAAAAAAATACCTGGGACCGTATGAAAATGGATGATTGTGGCAGCTGCCATCTTGAACGCATGGGAAGCAAGGGCCCTTGCTTTCAATGCCACAAATAACGACGATTCAATGGTTTAAGGAAAAGCGATGAAAATTGACAGAAGAAGCTTTTTAGCATTGGGAATTGGGGCAGCAGCAGGTACGGCGTTCACTCCGCTCCCCTGGAAACTGACGGATGACCTTTCCATCTGGACCCAGAATTGGCCATGGACTCCTGTTCCCGAAGATGGTGACGCATATTATGACCATTCCGTGTGCACACTCTGCCCCGGCGGCTGTGGCATTTTGGTCCGAAAAATAAATGATCGCATCGTTAAAATCGAAGGCATGCCATCCCATCCTGTGAACCGAGGAGGCATATGCGCCCTGGGTATATCAGGCCCACAGCTGCTTTACGGGCCGGACCGGGTCATCGCCCCCATGAAACGCAGTGGTGCACGGGGCGAGGGGAAATGGACAACATTGTCATGGGATGATGCCATCGCAGAGGTGCTTGACCGTTTAAAAAAACTTGAAGCCGACAATAAAACCGAGCACCTGGCCTGTATCTGCGATACGGATCGTGGTACGGTTCCCCAGCTTTTTAAGCGGATGCTCTCCCTTTTCGGTTCTCCGAATTTCATGACAACGCCCTCCATGTATGACAGTTACGAGGCTGTATTGAAAAAAATGCATGGGCGCAAAGACACCCTGGACATCGGTTTTGATTTTGAAAATACCGATTTTATCCTGAGCTTTGGCAGTGGTGTCATCGAAGGCTGGGGGTCACCCGTGAGGATGATCATGGCCAACAGCGCATGGAAAACAAAAAAGGCCAAACAGATCCAGATAGAACAGCGCTTGTCCAATACAGCGGCTTCGTCCAACGGGCTTTTTGCCGTCAAGCCCGGCACCGAAGCAGATCTGGCCCTGGGTCTTGCCTGTGTGATCATGGAGGAGGAACTCTATGATAAAGCCTTTACCGGGGCTTATTCCACAGGTTTTCCCGAGTTCAGAAACATGGTCACAAAAAACTATAATCCCGATGTGGTGGCTGAAAAAACAGGTATCGAGCGGCACCTGATCATTGAGCTTGCAAGACATTTTGCATCTGCCGGAACCTCATCCCTTGCCATTTGCGGACGTGGAAAAGGTCAGACTGCAGGAAGCATGATGGAATTTATGGCGGTCCATTCCCTGAATGCCCTGGTTGGGAAAATCAATACACCGGGCGGTGTTTGGTCTGTGGAACACCCGGATTACATTCCCTGGGCCAAAGAGATGAATGTGAGGGCAGCCATTGCCGGGAAAAAACGAATTGACGAGGCAGGGTCACCCGTTTATCCTGACAGCCTGTCTCTGTTAAACCGTCTTCCTTCAAAGATTCTTGAATCAAAGGAATCTCCCATTGAAATGCTTTTCGTGAGCAATGCCAATCCGGCATATACCCTTGCAGGCACGGACAAGGTTATAGAAGCATTGGGAAAAATTCCTTTTATCGTGAGTTTTTCAAGTTACATGGATGAAACAGCTGACCAGGCCGACCTGATCCTTCCTAATCACATCTATCTTGAGCGTTACCAGGATGTTCCTGTCCGGGGCGGTCTGGCCCGCCCTGTGATCGGTCTGACACGCCCCGTGGTTGAACCCCAGTATGATACCATGCACAGCGGCGATGTGGTTCTTAAACTCGCCAAGGGCCTTGGTGGACAAGTGGGTGAAGGATTTCCCTGGGACGATTACAAAGATTGTCTGGAAAAAACCATGGCGGACAGGTGGAAAGAGCTTGAAGAAACCGGCTTCTGGACCGATGAGGCTTACCAGCCCAAACCCTGGGCCGGGGCCTTTGGGGGGACCTATGGAAAATTTGCGTTTTCCGATACGATTTTGCCCCTGCCCGACCTTGAGGGAGATGTTAAAGATTATCCTTTGATTTTGATTCCCAAAGAGTCCATGAGGATTTCAAGCAGCCACATCGGTGACACACCGTTTACGGTTAAAACCGTTCCGGACACCGAGCTTAAAGGAAAGACTCTGGTCATTGAAATCAACCCCAGGACCGGAAAGGAACAGGGGCTTGCGGATGGGAAGGACGCCGTCTTGAAAACGCCCCTGGGGCAGGTACGGGTTAAGGTCAGTTTTTTTGAGGGTATCATGCCTGGTTTGATGGCCATGCCCAAGGGCCTTGGTCATACAGCTTATGGGAAATACCTGAAAGGAAAGGGCGCAAGTTACAATGCCCTGGTGGGTCCCATGGAAGATCCGGTATCGGGCCAGGATATTTCCTGGGGAATTCGGGCCAGGATCAGCCGGGTCTGACAACAACGAACCCAATACATGGGAGAGACCGATGTCTCTGGCCATTGTGATATGGACACTAATTATTTAATGAGGTCCCGATGAAAAAAGAAAGTTCCCATGAACCAGGCAGAAAATACGGGATGGTCATCGATCTGGATAAATGCACCGGATGCGGTTCCTGTATGGTGGCCTGCATGGCGGAGAATAACGTTTCGTTCAAGGAAGACGAGTCCAATAAATTGGACAGCATCACCTGGATGCGGGTCTACCGTCTGACAAACAACAAACCCTTTCCGGAAACGGAAATACGTTATCTTCCGAGGCCATGCATGCATTGTGGCGGCAAAGGCGATCTCGGCCATTCCCCGTGCGTTTCTGTTTGCCCGGCAACAGCCACGGACTATGACCACAAGACAGGTATTGTGAGTCAGATCTACACCCGCTGCTTCGGTTGTCGATACTGCATGGCCGCCTGCCCTTACCACGCCCGATATTTCAACTGGTGGGATCCCATCTGGCCTGCGGATTTGAAGAAATCCCTGAGCCCCAATGTCTCACCCCGGATGCGAGGGGTGGTTGAAAAATGCAGCTTCTGTTTTCACCGGTATCAGCTGGCCATGGAAAGGGCCTACAACGAAGACCGTCGTGAATTGGAAGAGGCGGAATACCAGACTGCATGTACCCAGGCCTGTCCTGCTGGAGCCATCGTGTTCGGTGATTTGAATAATCCTGATCATGCGGTTCATACTCTGAAGGATCATCCCAATGCCTTCAGACTGCTGGAGCGGCTCGGAACCAATCCCAAGGTTTATTACATCTCCGATAGGGAGTGGGTAAGGCGTTCAGGAGACAATTATCTGAATAATGAGAAAACGAATACAAAACCTGCGGTTCAGGAACACCACTCCTAAATAGGGGGTGTTGAACCGTTTGTGGAAAAGGGAATAAATCATGGATTCAGCGTTCATACCAAAAGGTGTCAAACGATGTTCTTTCGGGACGTTCAGTCTTGGGATGCTGGTTTTGACAGCCATTGTATTCTGGGGTTTTTATGCGGCCATACTCTGCTGGCTCAAGGGCCTGAACCAGACCAACATGAATGATTCTTACGGTTTCGCCCTGTGGATCTGGGCTGATCTCGCCGTAATCGCCATTGGAGGCGGGGCTTTTTTCACAGGGCTTTTACGCTATGTGATCGGTCTGGATGAATTAAAGAACATCATTAATTTTGCGGTGATTGTGGGGTTCTGCTGCTACTGTTCCGCCATGCTGATTCTGGCCATTGATATAGGTCAACCCCTTCGGGGCTGGTTTATTTTCTGGCATGCCAATGTGCATTCCATGCTCACCGAGGTGGCCTTCTGCCTGTCTTTGTATCTGAGCGTACTGGCCATTGAGTACATTCCTATTCTGCTTGAAAACAGGAAGATAGACGAGGTCCCGTTTTTTCATAATCTGGGGCACACCATGCATGGTGCCATGGCTGTGTTTGCGGCCACCGGTGCCTTTCTTTCCTGCTTTCACCAGGGTTCTCTGGGTGGCGTGACCGGCGTTCTGTTCGGGCGTCCCTTTGGATACCGGGAAGGCATTTTTGTCTGGCCCTGGACCTTTTTCCTCTACACTTGGTCTGCGGCGGCCTGTGGCCCCTGTTTTACCATGCTCACCTGCAAAATCACGGAAAAGATCTCGGGGAAAAAACTGGTCAAGGATAATGTCTATGATCTTCTGGGAAAAATTTCAGGCTGGATGATCGGAACCTATATGGTGGCGAAGATCGCCGATACCCTTTACTGGGCCTATGTGACATCGCCATCCTTGGGCTTTGCCGTGATGGATTATTACAATGCCCATCCCCTGCACCACGGGATCTGGATTCTGATTCTGGAAATAGTGATTTGCGGGGTTCTGCCGGCCATGATTCTGATTTCCCGGAAAGGGCGGGCCAATGCAACGCTGTTTACCCTGGCCACTATTCTGGCCGTGATCGGTGTTTGCCTGAATCGATGGGTCATGGTAATGACCCCCATGGCCATGCCCGTGATGACCTTTGACAGTTGGGTATCCTATTTTCCGTCCTGGCAGGAAGTGGCGACCACCATTCTTCCTTTGGCCGGCGGGATCATGATTGTGTCCCTGTCGTTTCGATATTTGCCCGTGTTTCCCCAGGAACAGGAATTGAATCCTGTTGACTGATCTGAAACCAGCGGGCTGAAGCGGTTGATTATGAGTTTAAAGACGATATCCATCCCGGGATAGGCCCTGGGATAGATACCAAAAGGAGATGGGTGATGTTTCCATTTATATTTGAGTGGGTTTGGGACTCGGGGCATTATATATTTTTCGGAGCCATGTGGTATGTTATCTGTATCCTCACGGTGGGCCTGACATACTGCCTGGTTAAAACCGTCAAAGACACCCTGGCCGGGGACAACGACCACCATTGATGGCGTCGTAAAAAGCTTTTCATAGCCTTCAGGTGATAGCCGGCCGACGATTTTTGCGAGTTCATCATTACTTCAACAGGGGCTTTTTGTGATCAAGCCCCTTTATCTTTCTTTGCATCACGGATTTGAGAGATGATTTCGGGGAGATATCTGAACAGATAGTCGATGTCTTCCTTGTTTGTCTGGAGCCCGAAACTGAAACGGACGGTTCCGAATTTTTGTGTATCCACTCCAATGGCCTTGATCACAGGCGATGCTTCCTTGCTGCCTGCACCGCAGGCCGACCCTCCTGATACATAGATTCCGATCTGATTCAGACTGATCAGAAGGGCTCCGCTATCCACATCGGGAAAGCCGATGTTCAGGTTGGTGTGTATCCTTTTTTCCATGGACCCGTTGATGATATATCCCGGGACATGCGCATCCAATTTTTCAATGAAATAATCCCTGAGTTTTGTAATCCTTAGTCGTTCATCTTTCATTTCCACCTGGGCCAGTTCCGCAGCGACTCCAAAGGCCATGATGTGGCTGACATTCTCTGTTCCGGCTCTTCGGTGAAATTCCTGTTCTCCCCCGTGAACCAAGGGGACCAGATTGTAACTGTCATTGATATAAAGAGCGCCCACGCCTTTGGGACCGTATATTTTATGGGCTGACAGGGAAAGAAAGGAAATGCCCATGTCCCTGGGTTTCAAGTCCATTTTTCCGAAGGCCTGGACACCGTCGACCATAAAGGGGATCTCGGCCAGAGTACAAATACGGCCGATCTCAGCAATGGGATTCACTGTTCCAATTTCATTGTTCACAGCCATTACAGCCACAAGAATCGTATCTGATCTCAGGGCGTTCTGGACCTGGGTGGCTGAAATCAGGCCCTGTTTGTCCACATCCAGAAAGGTGATATCAAAATTGAACATGCCAAGAAACTGGATGGCCTCAAAAACAGACGGATGTTCGATCTGGGTCGTGATGATATGCCCTTTTGATTTGCTCTGGATGTACTTCATGGCAATGCCCTTGATGGCCATGTTGTTGGACTCGGAACCACTGCCGGTGAAAATGATTTCACGGGGAGCCACATCCAGGCAGCGGGCGATTTTTATTCGAGCCTTCATCAGTTCATCAAAGGCGTTTTTACCCAGAAACGTGCTGCTTGAGGGATTCCCGAAACCGATTTTGCCGCTGTTGTACGAATGGAGAACCGTTTGAATTTCTTTGCGGATGGGTGTGGTGGCGTTATAATCAAAATAGACTTCACGGGGGGTTTCCACATGCACCTGTGCAATGGGTTTGCACATGTCATTTATTGAATGGATGGGAATGCCTACCCAAGAATAAACCGAATTGAGGCCATGGGGAAACAGTTCTTCGATGTCCTCGCGACTGGCTCCGGTGAACCGTTCGATGTTTGTGTAAAGGGGCCCCACACGGTTTTTTTCATAATAGGCATAGGCAAATTCAAGAATGGTCCTGTGCTTCTCCGTGATGTTTGTTCCTGTTCGTCGTGACATCTGGTTGATAAACGTTTTTACATAGTTGTTGAGCATATCCTATCCCACCTGATCAGTAGTAAGTTTGAGTATTGTCGGCATCGGGATACAGGTGAAAGGGAAATCCTGTTTTCGAATCAGCCATGCCTTTAACGATCTGTTTGAAATCCGAATAGGGCATTCCCATTCCCATTCGGTCCCCTTCGTATTCGGCAATCAAGCGAGCTCCAAGGCAGTATGTGGATATATTGATGCTCTGGGTCAGATAGGGTCTGACGATCAGATCGGAATTTACGACCCTCAAACCCCCCATGCTTGCCAGAACACGTTTGCCGGAGTTGAACTGGTAGGCCTGAATCAAGCGGGTCAGCTCCACAGGACGGACACTTAAGATGATCACATCCGGTTCAAGCCCCTTTAGAGAAAAGTCCTTGGAAAAAAAGAAGACAGCATGGGTGTCAGGGGGCTGAATGGCCATCATATCCGAGACAGCGTTTCGTGCAAGCTCAACATTCTGGTACCTTCCCGAATCGGTCGGGCCGAAAAGGGCAAAATTATCGCAACCCGAATCTTTGCATGCGTATACCCGTCCCTCGGTAAAGTCCTTGGGCGATGGGGGGTTGAATCTGTTTTCTTCTTTGGCCTGTTTCTTCATCAGATCAGTATAAACCCGTGGGCCTTCCATGGGGCTGTCCTGATTCTGGTTGACAAGCCCGAAGGTGATGGCTGCTGCCACACATCCGATGTTGTCACGTGTCAGACAGACCGCATCCCCCAAGGACGCTTGTCTGGCTGCCTGGCAACTGGTCAAGGTGATCCCCTCTGGTTTGTACTTCAAAATTTCAGGGGGGATGTCGTTGTTTTTTCCACGGAAAAATGTGACAGCCGTCAGGGGGATGATAAGGCCGGGAACGCCCATATCATCGATCATATGCTGGTATTGTTCGTTAAGCTCAGACATGATGTCCTCACATGTAAAGTGACGAAGAATAATAGATTTACCAACGGTTAATGTATCGTCGGGTTTTTTGCTTGATCGTATATCAGTTTGATCATTGACGATGAATGATACGAAGCGTTTGAATTGTTAACCTATTATAGTCTTACGGTGTTAAGAATGCAACCGTGGATATGGGGCAGATTATTTTCTTTTTAGGAAAGTGGGTATGAACACGGGAAATCTTTATGGGAGAAAAATGGCGAATTTATCTTTGATAAAAGGATCTTACAAAACTTTTACTTATGTGGGCAACCCCCTGTCCCCGGGTATGCAAAACAGACGAACTCAAATGGAAACGCCTGAAAAAACAGGGTATGGAACGCTATGCATAGGGAAAATCATGGGGGACAACCCTCCGTGACGTTCCTTATGTAAAAGGATGGAACATGGATGCTGGGGAAAAGGATTGACGGGTCTCATTTAATTCTGTCTATTGACGGATATGCTTCATCACTCAACCCGGCGCGGGCATTGATAACATTAAAGATCACATCCCGCCCATCTTTTTTTGGGATTTCTACACATGAAAAAGAAGTACTATATTGTTTATAATCCGGTGACCTACAATCTCATGGACAGCATAGGTTTATGCAAAACACCCCTGGAACTTCTTGGGTACATTGCCAACCGTGATGCCAAGGACCTGAACGAAAACACCTATCTTGATTTTCTTGATTTCGATCCCCGCAAGGAAAAGATGGGCATGGTGGAGACCTTTGCCATCGAGAGTTATGCCATTATTTATGTGGGCAATCAGGTGGCGAAACAGGATCCCGATGCCCAGGTGATTCTTTCCGACGGACTTCGGAACAAGATCAAAGATCTGATCATGGAAAACGGTAAGCCAGAGGCTGTGCTCATCTCATCCATGAGTTCTAATTTCCCCACCAGCGTGTGTACAGCCATTGCACTGAATCATGCAAAAATTCCCGTGATCATCGGGGGCATTCATGTGTCCACCAGCGGTCACGATGTGGATCTGTTCATCCGGAAATACGTTCCCCATCCCGAGCTGGTGTCCTATGTCCGGGGCGGGGCAGACACGGATGTGATGAGCGCGGTGATGAAGGATCTTAAAATCAGAGATTTGAAGCCATCCTACACAGGCTACAAGATGATTGAAGACAAGGTCTGGGGCCGGCCGAATATCACCTACATGCCACCCATGAAGCTGAATTTTTTAAGGCGGTTTCCCCTGGTGGGAAACATGATGGCCGAAAAGATTCGGATCAATCCCACCGCACCTTATCTGGGATGTCCCCATTCATGCAGTTTTTGCTCCATTTCCAGTCTTCCCAAGGATATCCGGCGTTTCACCCTGAGGAGCGCAGACGATTTTGTGAATGAAATCGAATATATTCAAAGTGGCGGTGTGTCCCTTCAAAACCGGCTTTTTTTCTTTCTTCCCGATAATATCATCCTGGGTGGGAAACGGTTGGTTGAAATGCTGGACCGCATGATCGACCGGAAACCCAAAATCAACTATACGGTTCAGATCTCCATTGAGGTTGCGGACAACGACGAGCTTTTGAAAAAGCTTCGCTTGTCAGGCGCATCCCATTTTTTTATCGGCTTTGAATCCCTGGATATCCGGAATTTGAGGGCGGTGGGCAAAAGTGTGGTCAAGGACATCGAAAAAAGCGGGCAAACGGTTCGGGAATACTATTCCCAGCGCATACGGAAAATCCAGAGCTATGGTATAGCCATTCACGGGGCCTTTATTCTGGGGCTTCCTTACGATTATTTCAATTCCATTTACGATAACACCGGCCACGAGTATGGAAAATTCTGCGTGGAACACAATATTGGAATCCAGGCTACGCCCTTGTCAGATCTGCCGGGTTCCCGAGATTTTGTTGAAAGTCAGAAGATCGGTCGCTATCTGTTTGCGAAAAACGGGACCATGGATTATATGATCAGCCTGGTGGTCTGCGATTTGACCGAAGGCAACAGGATCCCCTCGGAGCGACTGAAGAAAAGCCCCCTGGTGGTCCTCCATATGGCCTATGAAGCCATCAATCACGTGGGGCAGATGAAAAGTGCGTTTAAGAGTGCATTTTACATGATGGTGAAAAGTTTTCTCTACCCCACCATCAATGGCCGGGAGCGCTTTCTTTCCCGGCTGAACGATATGTTCGTCGGGTTTGCGGTTCCTCTTATCGTCAGTCAATACAAGGACCATGCAGAAAAGGTACTTTCATCATACAGTGAAATACGTGGATCCCTGGAACGTCTCTACGATATGGAAAAAGACCCATCTGTCAAGAAACAATTTACGAAGTATATCAAGGGTTTTATACACAGATAAAGAAAGGGAATGTACAGCCTGCCCCATGGGACACGGGCAGGCTTTTTTTATTCGGGTGGGTTGATCAGGGCTCTAACACGCCCAGTTTTACAGGAATCCACCAGGTTAGGCCGAAGATCAGTGTGTTGATGATGGTTTTTTCGAGTGTAAAACCCGCCTTTTTGGCAATGGGGATGGAAATTGCCAGTTCCAGGGGATGGCAGATACCCCAGACCAGGGTGATGATCAGCCAGAAGGTGTGGATATTTCCGTGAAGGGTCATTCCTGCACCAATAAAAATAAAAAGCCAGCCGACAACGGCTCCTGCCATGTTTCCGTACCAGAATAATGGGTTTTTAATCATACATGGATCCTTTTGGGTTATGGGTTTTTTCGTATCCCCGGCGAATGTCTTTCCCCTGTGTGATGCACCCGCATCCTTGCCGGTTTAGATTCATGGGAACCATAAAACGTGAAAGCCCGTGACAAGTCAAGCTCTTTTCCTATGTGGCCGGTAAATTTTTAAAGGGCCGGGTTTTCGAGTGATTTTCGATTGACAAGGCGCGCAGACCCCATGGTATAGAGCATGTGTCATGAACGATTTGGGTCCGTCGGCAGGGCCATGTGTCAGGAACAGGAGAGAGGTTTTGATTACAAAGGAATTGTTGGGAACGATTGTGAGCCACTATGCACAGAATGAAAACGGCCGTCACGGAATCGTCCATTGGGCCAGGGTCCTTGAAAACGGCCGCCGTCTGTGCAGCATAAACGGGGCACGGCGACAGGTGGTGGAGTTGTTTGCGGTATTTCATGATTCCGGCAGGGTCACGGAAAAACGGGATCCGGGCCATGGACAGCGGGGCGCCGATTTTGCCCTGGCCCTTCGGGGGAAGGCCTTTGATTTGGACGACGAAGATTTTAAGCTGCTCTACGATGCCTGTGTCCGCCATACCGACGGTGAAACAATGGCCGATCTGACCGTCCAGACCTGCTGGGATTCGGACCGCCTGGACCTGGGCCGGGTGAATATTACCCCTGATCCGGCCATGCTCTGCACCGAAGCGGCCAAAGAAAAATCCATGATTGAATGGGCCGAGGCACGCAGTAGAGAAAATCATGTGCCAACGCTAATCCGGGATGAATGGGGTATTGTCATACCCTGAAAATTTTCCGACGAAGCCTGATGTTAAGGCTTTTTCTCGGGGTCTTGTCTATTGTCAAATACAGAATGCACTATGATTTCATGCTCCTCAATTGTATAAAATATTGAAAAAGGAAATCTTCTTATTGGGCTTCCATGGAAGTTAGAGTATCGTATTTGGTATATCTCCGGACAGTCAATTATGTTTTGTATGGTCGCCTCAACACAATCCAAGAACTCAAAGCCGAGTCCTCTACGTTGCCTCTCATACCAGACAAAAGCCAATTCAAGATCATCCCTTGACCTCTCCGTATAACGAATATTCATTTGAATTTATTCCTAATTTCTTCGTGAACTGATTGCCAGTCATAAAGATTTAGTTCATCGTCCTTATATTCGTTATACCTTTTATCTAATTCTCGCTTTTGCCATTCAGGCATCGGAAGTTCTGAATTCATCTGAGCGATAGAATCCCAAACGTCCTCAATTAGTAATAATTTTTCTGAAAGATGCAATTTGTTTATTTCTTGTTTTATTTCGTTTGGCCTCATTTTAGTCTCTTCCTATTGTTTTAAATCTATGGCATGTGTCGTTTTGGAGACTTCACATTTTGTATATATGCATAATAAACACAAAAAAGATGATATTAAAACTGAAAATACAATTGAGAGTTGGAATTCATAGCCCACGATGTGTATCAATTTGACTTAATTTGGGTGCTTTCAAAAAGTAACCCCAAGAAGCGCCGAGTATTCCACACCGCCTTTGTCTGAATCTCTTATCGAATCCCAGCTTTCAAACACGTAATGGGCATACACATCGAAACTGAAGCGGCTGCCCAGGGGAATTCCGAGCCCGGCGCAGATCTGCCAGTAGACATCGGTCCAATGGCTTTCTGTTTTTCCTTTGACACGGCTTTTCAACGCACCGGCCCCCAGTCGGTAGAATCTGTCTTTGAGAATCAGATTGATCTGGGGCGTCAACACATAGTCGATATCACGGTCCTTGGGTGAGGGGGCATAGGATGCCCCCAGTTGCCAGAAACCAATACCTTCATGGTATTCGTACAGAAGTTTGTACGAATAATCCCCACGTTTCAGGGGGAGGTCTGTAAAATCAGGAATGGTTGTATGATATTGGGCCCCGGCCACGAGTTTATGCATGGGGCCGCCCACAGGTTTTCCGAGACGAGTGGAGTCTGCCTGGGCCGTAAGAGAAAAAGAACAGACAAGGACCAAGGCAATCATTTCTATGATCTGACCAACGCGTTTCATTTCATACCCCCAAAGACGGATAAACTCCTAAAAAGACAGCGTGTGAAGAGCGATTTATACTTTAAATGTCATATCATGTCACGCCCCCCATTCATAGGGCTGAATAATTTCTGACCTGATAAGCATGTGCCATAAAAGTATTGATTTCATCTCTGGGTGGGTATATGAGACAAAGGCCTCATTTTGTTTTTGACATAACCAGATTACGTTTCCCATTGCTTAAGTGGATAATAAGGAGGAACTCATGTCAAACGTTGCCATTCTCTATTGCAAGAATATCAAGGACCATTCATGTATTGCCTGTTCAAAATGCTACAAGGGCATGGATGAAAAAAACGGTGAATTCGCCATGCATGATGATATTCAACTGGTGGCCATGACCGATTGTGGTGGCTGCCCCGGCCTTGCGGTTCCACGGGTCAAGCTCCTTTCCGAAGTGACTGGAAATCTTGCCCGCCCCATTGATGTGCTCCATCTTGGGACCTGCATGAAACTGGCCATGGAAACGGCCGGATGCCCCATTGATTATGAGGATCTCAAGGTCACCCTTGAGAAAAAATTCAAAGTCCAGGTGGTTCTGGGAACCCATTCCTATTGATGCCATGAGGGTTTGGGGAAGGGAGAGACCCTTTCCCCTTTCCTTGAAAATTGTGGCAAAAACAAGGCCATGGATATTTTTTGTTGTTGCATAAGCATCCTTTCTGTACAATGTATTCCCATACACCGCTATTCTTAATCAAATCATAAGATATTTCTGTTTCAAATCGGGCGTGATCACGTATACGCCATGTGGAGGAAAAGATGAATTCTTGGTATCGATACCTATTTGTATGCATCGCGGTATGGGGGGGGCTTATGTTGCTCCATGCCGGTTTTCCCGGATCAAACGCATGGGCCCTGGATGGAAAAGCCACGAGACTGAATAACATCAGTGAGAAACTTGCGGCTTTCCAGGCTGAGCTTCCCGAAGACAGGGTTTATCTGATGTTTGATAAACCCTTTTATTTTCCGGGAGAAACCATCTGGTTTCAGGCCTATGTGAGAAACGGCGCCGATATGGCCCCTTCCGTGAAAAGTGAGATTGTCCACGTGGAATGGATCGGTCCTGCCGGAAATATCCTGAAAGAATTATCATTGATCGCCCGCAAGGGCACGGCATCGGGTGATATCAGTCTGGATGGGGACGCACCCGGAGGCCTTTACACGGTCAAAGCCTATACCCGCTGGCAAAAAAACAGCCCGGAGCCTGCGTTTTTTGAAAAGGAAATTTCCGTTCAGCACCTGGTCTTGCCCCGGGTGAAAATGAAGCTTGATTTTTTGAGAAAATCATATGGAAAAGGCGATGAGGTCATGGCGGATTTTGAGGCACGGGGGCAGGATGACAAGCCCCTGGCCATGCTGGATTTCACCTATACCCTCCGCCTGAAAGGCCAGGGCCTGCTCCCGGTCAAAGGGAAAACCGATGAAAAGGGGAAGTCCCTGATTCGTTTTAAGCTTCCTGATGACCTTGCCCATACGGATGCACTGTTGAATGTGACGATTCCTTACCAGGGTATGACCGAATCCATTTCACGGTCAGTGCCCATTTTAAACACCCGGCTCCAGCTGGGTTTTTTCCCCGAGGGCGGAGACCTGGTTGTGGGGCTGTCCTCCCGTGCGGCCTTGCGTGCCCTTGACCCATGGGGAAAGCCTGCGGATATGACAGCCCGGATTGAAACGGACAAAGGCACGGTCATCGAGGAATTCTCAACCCTTCATGACGGTATGGGGTCCTTTCGTCTCACCCCGGCCAAGGGAGAGCGATACCTTCTAAGGGTCATTCAACCCAAAGGCATAGAGGACCTTTATCCCCTGCCCGAAGCCCTGGAACGGGGTTATGTCCTTGAAGTACTCCCAGCCAAAGACAAGACCCTTGATGTCCTGGTGCGGTCCACGGAAAACGAGACACTGACCCTGGCCATCCGGTCCCGGGGAACCCAGGCCCAGTTTTTGTCCCTTGGGGCAAAAAAAGGGGAAAACCGAATGACACTGGACACCGGGGATTTCCCCATGGGTGTCTGCCAGATCACGTTGTTTGATCAAAGGGGCATCGAACGGGCCGAACGCCTTGTCTTTGTCAATGCGGACAGAACCTTGAATGTGAAAATCGTCACGGACAAAGAGGCCTACCTGCCCAGGGAAAAAGTGACCATGCTCATCGGTGTGGCTGATGACAGGGGCATGCCCGTGCCCTCCCAGCTGTCCCTGTCTGTGGCCGATGACGGTCTTTTGACCTTTGCCGATGACAAGTCCGGACGGATTTTCTCCAAGCTTCTTTTGGAGCCTGACCTGAAAGGAACCATTTATGAACCCTCCTATTATTTTGATCAAAGAAAAAAGGACAGGGACAAGGCCCTTGACCTTCTGATGATGACCCAGGGATGGCGGCGCTTTACCTGGGAGAGGATTTTATCCCAGGATAAACCCTCCCTTGCATTTGCAGGAGAGAAAGCCGAAATCCGGGGATTTGTCTACAGCGACCCCAGAAAAAACGACCCGATTCCCAATGCCGAAGTGAAGATTGAATCCAGTGGTAAAACCGTGATCACCGACGAAAAAGGGGCCTTTGTCATTTCTGATCTTGATTTATATGAGATCCAGACCCTGACGGCCACGGATGGGAAAAAGCAAAGTGACCCGGTCCAGGTCAGTGATTACAATCAGACGGTTAATCTCTACCTTGCCCCTGGCTTCCTTTTCAAGAAAGGGTTTAATTTTTTTAAAGGCCGTGAAGAAGAAGCCCTTCCCGGTATGGCTGTGGAGGGACGGGTTCAGGAAGCGGAGGCTCCGCCCGAGTGGAACATGGCCATGGCCCGAAAACCCATGGCCCCCATGCCCAAGGCAGCTCCCCAAGAAAAGCAACGGGTTATGAACGAAGAAAAAATTGATTTTCGAATTAACAGACAGCTCATGGATGACCAAGACAGAGATCAGCCACCTGCCCCCTGTCCTTATATCCGTGCCCGGGTTTTTCCGGCGCCTGTTTACACAAGCACAGACACCCCGGAGAGGACCGATTTCAGATCCACGGTTTATTTTAAGGGCCAGATTGAAACGGACCGGCGGGGGATTGCCCGCATCGAGTTTTACAATTCCGATGCCATTGCATCCTTCAGGGCCATTGTGGAAGGTATTGGGGCCGGGGGACTTGTGGGACGAGGGGAAAATGTCCATCATACCCAGCTCCCCTTTAGCCTGGATTTAAAATCCCCGGTATCTGTGGCCATGGGGGATAAGCTCAATGTGCCTTTGATTGTGACCAACAACACGGAAAAACCCCTCAGGGGTCTGATGAGGATCACACCTCCCTCTTCATTGCGGGCCCTGGAGCCCCTTGGCAGAGAGGTTATTCTGGACAAGACCTCATCGAAAACCCTGTTTATTCCCTTTGAAGTCATGGATATCCCGGGCATGGGAACCCTTACGGTGGAATTCGGAAGCGGCAAGGATAAGGATGCCTTCCGCCGGGACATTCGTGTGGTCCCCAGGGGATTTCCGGTGCGATTGGCCCTGTCTGATCAGGTCATGGACCGGACCTTTAATATGACCATCCAAAAACCTGTCACGGGAAGTATCCAAGCAAGATTTACGGTATATCCAACCGTGTTGAGCGATATGCTGGCAGGTATCGAAGCCATTCTCCAGGAGCCCTACGGCTGTTTTGAACAGGCCTCATCAAGCACCTATCCCAATATCATGGTGATGAATTACGTCAAAAACCAGGAACGGCCCGATGCAGCCCTGGTCAAAAAAGCCACGGATCTTATCGATAAAGGCTACAAGCGACTCACCTCCTATGAGACCAAAGAGAAGGGCTACGAATGGTTCGGCGAGACACCGGGTCATGAGGCCCTGACAGCCTATGGGCTGATGGAATTCAAGGACATGGAAAAAGTCTATGCCGGTGTGGATGCCGGTATGGTCCAAAGGACAGCCCAATGGCTTCTTGAAAAGCGGGATGGTCAGGGTGGTTTTATTCGAAATGAAAAGGCCCTGGATAGTTTTGGTCGTGCCGATGCAGATATCACCAATGCGTATATTGTCTACGCCCTGTCCGAGGCCGGGTTTGTATTTGAAATTCAAAAAGAGTTGGACAAGGCCTGTGAAACAGCCCTGACCTCGGATGACCCCTACCAGCTTGCCCTGGTTGCCAATGCCTTGTTTAATGTCAAAGACAAGCGGAAAGACGAAGTCCTGGGCCGTTTGATTCCCCAACAGGCCGAGAATGGCAGCTGGACCGGGAAAAAACATTCGGTCACCTGCTCCACAGGAACGGCCCTGTCCGTGGAAACCACGGCTCTTACCTTGATCGCTTTGTTGAAATCAGAGACACCGGAGATTCCGGTGCTTGACAAGGGCGTTCGATTTATCCTGGCATCCCGCTCCAGCTATGGAGGTTTCGGTAATACCCAGAGTACGGTACTGGCTCTCAAGGCCTTGACCGCCTTTGCCCAGTTCTCACGACGGACCGCCGAAGCCGGTGTGGCGGAAATCCAGGTGAACGGAAAAACCGTGGCGGAAAAAGCCTATGGAAAAGGGGAGCAGGGAGACATCGTCATTCCTGAAGACGTTCTGACCCCCTATTTCAAGGAGGGGGATTATTCCGTTCGGGTTCTGTTCAAGGATGTTAAAAATCCTCTGCCCTACACCTTTGCCCTTAGTTACAATACCTTTGTTCCCATAAGCTCAAAATCATGCGATCTTGGTCTTGAGACCAAACTGGACAAAGACACGGTGACCATGGGAGATACCTTAAGGATGAGCGTGACACTTTCAAACAAAAAGGAAGATAAAGGCCTTCCCATGAGTATCGCCATCATCGGCATTCCCGGCGGCCTTAGTGTTCAGCCCTGGCAGCTCAAAGAACTTTCAGAGAAAAAAAAGGTGGATTACTACGAAGTCCTGGGCAACGACCTGGTCATCTACTATCGTCAAATGGCACCCGGCCAAACCCGGTCCCTCAATCTGGACCTCAAGGCAGAAACCCCGGGCAACTACGAAGCCGCCGCTTCCAGTGCCTATCTCTACTACACCAGCGAACATAAAACCTGGGTCAAGGGAGAGACCGTTACCATCAAGCAATAAGGACTGTCAAAAGCACATGAAGGGCACATGGAAATGTGCCTCCGTGGTTAAACCGTTTTTGTTTCGTTCCCAGGCAATGCCTGGGAACTTAGCTTTCTGTCCACCACCCGTTCGCGTGGCTCACTGAAGGAGACGAAGAGCACGAAGAAGAGCAAAATAAGGCCTCCTGCGGCCCTGCCGGAGGCATGTTTTTCTTCGTGCTTCGTGGTCCCCCTGTGTCAGGATAGTTGTCGCATGCTTTAAAAAACAGAAATCAAAAGTTGAGCAGGTGGCACATGTCCGTGTTCGTCCCTGTCAGTCCGTGTTTGTCCAGGCTATTTCTTCGTGGACGGACACGGACGAGCACGGACTGACAGGGACATTGAACCCCCCCCCCTGTCCACGTGTCATTTCATTTTCTTTTCGATTGTCCCAACAATACCCTGAAAGGATCACAAACAATTCAAAACATATTTGTCAAACTTTTTAAGCTTGTCCCCGCGAAGGCGGGGAAGCTGGCTCCCGGCAGGGCCGCCGGAGGCCTTATTCTGCCCTTCTTCGTGTCGTGGTAAATTGGTTTCTTCTTTTTTATCAGAACGGATACTCGCAGATGTCCCCCAGGTAGTTTTCGACCTGTATTTTTTGTGGCGAATTGCCCTTAAGATCGAAGGGCAGAAGGGCAGTTTTGCCTTTGCCTCCCGGGAGATCGATCATGTACTGGGGCACGGCGATTCCTGAAATATGGCCTCGCAGGGCTTTCATGATATGGAAGCCGGTTTCAAGGGAGGGGCGGAAATGGGCGGTTCCGGCAACCGGGTCCGGATGGTGGAGATAATAGGGTTTGACCCTGATTTTGATCAGTTTCCGCATCAGGGATACCATGATTTCAGGCGTGTCGTTCACCCCTTTGAGAAGCACGGTCTGGCAACCCAGGGGGATGCCTGAATCGGCCAGGCGGGCGCAGGCCTGTGCTGCCTGTTCCGTGATTTCGTCCGGGTGGTTGAAATGGGTGTTCAGGTACAGGGGATGGTACGTTGAAAGGGTTCGGACCAGATTTTCCGTGATGCGCATGGGAAGGGTGCAGGGAATCCGGCTGTGAATGCGGATGATGTCCACATGGGGTGCTTTACGGATTTCCTTGAGCAGCCAGTCCAGTTTGGGGGTGTCGAGCATCAGGGGATCTCCCCCGGAGAGAATCACATCCCGGATGGCCGGGGTGTTTCGGATATAGCCAAGACCTTTTTCCAGGGTTTCCCTGGAGGAAAAGGGCGGCCGGATGCCGATATTTCGTTTGCGCATGCAGTGGCGGCAGAACATGGCGCAGGTGTCGGAAACAAGAAAGACAACCCGGTCCGGGTACCGGTGAATCAGGTTGGCCACCGGGGACTGGCCCAGCTCATCCAAGGGGTCCTTTAGCCCGCACACATCGTCAAGTTCCCGGATGTGGGGAATGGCCTGTTTGCCCAGGGGGTCGTCCGGGTCCGTGATCAGGGACAGATAATAGGGATTGATCCGCATGGGATAGTGGTCAAGGACAGGGACCCTTTCCTTCAGGTCCCTTGAAAAAAAACCGTCCAGCTCATGGAGGGACACAATGCTTTTTTCAAGATATTCCTGCCAGTTTTTAAAGGGTTGTCCAGCCATGGCCTTAAATGATTCCATGGAGGCAGCCCCCTTTTTTACCCAGTTCATCCACACGTCGAGTCACCTTGGGGTCTTCGATGAGTGGCGGGGCATGGTGGGGTTTCAACCGGGCGTCAATGATCATGGGACCGGCACAGCCCCAGTGTTTGTTTTGATAAAAGGACCCGGCCCCATGGATGTCGTGGGACGGGTTGGACCGAGTGAATGTGACCCAGAGAAAATTGTTCAGGGTCCGGGCTGCGAATGCGCTGTCTTCGGTCAAGACCACCCAGGGCAGGCCAGACAGGTCCGTCCCTGCCAGGGCTTTTTCAAGGCGTTGGATGTCATTAAGGGCATTTTCTTCATGCTCAAAGGGCGGAGCTTCCACCATCAGCACACCGGGCAGAGCCAGGGCAGGATGTTTAAATCCGGGGGGAAGAACAAGCCCAGAAGGAATCCGAGTTGACAGGTCCCTGATTTTGTCTCCGGCCGCCGTGATCACAACCTTGGAGCCCTGATTGATGCCTGTGCCCGAATAATCCAGGGTATCCATGGTGGTCCGGGTCTGGAAATGCAGATCCCGGGAAAGGTCGATGCGTTCAAGCACATGGCGGAAAAAGGCGTCAATGTCATGGATATCCATGTGGGGCCGGTCTTCTCCGGCCATGATGATCAGGTATTTGGCCAGGGCGCAGTGACCGAAGCCCAGAATGGCATTGGCCTGGGTCAAAAGTTCCATGGGGCGCCGTTTTTCGTAAGGGGCATATCGTTCACTGCCCACAGCCAGGAGCAGGGGATGCACCCCTGCGGCATCCACGGCATGGAGTGCCGACACACCGGGCAGGGACACCGGAACCATGGGGTCGGTGATCTCGTGGATCAGCTGGCCAAAACTGGTGTCCTCCTGGGGAGGGCGGCCCACGGCGGTAAATGGCCAGATGGCATCGGTGCGATGATAGACCCTGTCCACCTTTAAAAAGGGAAATTCATGTTTCAGGCTGTAGTATCCCAGATGATCTCCAAAAGGTCCCTCGGTTCGGGTTTCCTGTGAACTCAGTGTCCCGGTGATGCAGAAATCCGCATCCGCAGAAATCACATGGCCGTTTTTTCGGATATAGCGGAAGGCCCGTCCACCAAGGGCTCCGGCAAAGGCCACTTCGGGAAGGCCTTCGGGCAGGGGCATGACCGCGGAAAAAGTGTGTGCAGGCGGGCCGCCCACAAAGATACTGACCTTGAGGGGCTTACCCATGGCCATGGCCTGGCTGTGATGGATGCCGATGTCCCTGCGAATCTGGTAGTGGAGTCCGATTTCACGGTTTGGGGCATACTGGTTTCCCCCCAGCTGGATGCGGTACATGCCCAGATTGGAGCGCATGATCCCTGGTTTTTCCGGACTTTCCGAATAAACCTGGGGTAGCAGGATAAAGGCCCCGCCCTCATCGGGCCAGGATGTGATCTGGGGCAATTGATCGATTGAGGTGGAATGGGCAAGGACAGGCCCGTTGAAACAGGGTCTGGGCAAGGCGGAAAGCCCTGTAAGGGGCAGCGCCATATGTTTCCAGGGTGCCTTGAGAACAGCCACGGCATCGGCCTTCATGGCGATGAGGCTCTTGACCCGAAGGAGCGTGGATCTGAAGATGAAACGTGACCGGTCAAGGGTGCCGAACAGATTGGATACTGCCGGAAAGGGGCTGCCGGAAACCCTTGCAAAATAGAGGGCTGGCCCCTTGTTCAAATAGACCCGCCTCTGGATTTCGGCCATTTCGAGACAGGGATCGACCGTTTGGTCAATTTTGATCAGATGGCCATTAATCTCAAGGTCATCCACACAGTGTTTCAGGCTTTTGTAAATCATGGGAAGAACGCTCCGTCAGGTTAAAGATCAACCTCCTCTCTATACCCGAAGCGTATGCTGTTATCCAGATAATATACCCGGGTCGGCACATATTTATACCACTTGACTTTAAAAGACGCTTCAATGGCTGCAAAGGTGCTCATGGGTGAAATGACTTTGCCCATGTCCCGTATAAAGCTGAAACGGCTGAGATAAAGAGCGTAGGCTGTGGTGGACCCCATGTCAAATCCGGCCTCTTCGATATGGCCTTCCATCTGGACCCCTCGGATGTCGGCCCAGCCCGAGGATGGCTCATGGACAGAGCCAGCCACGATTTTTCCCCCCAGGCTGTTGACGATGTGCCGAGATTCGGGATTGGAAAAAAAATAAAAAATCCCGCTTTTCAATACATAGTAAAGCGGCGACGCCCAAGCTCGTTTCTCATCACTGGTCGCAAGGGTGATGATGTGCTGGGAATGTAAAACTTCCAATGCTTTTTTGCTGATTTCATACGAAGTGTTTTCCACGCGTGCTCTCCATATTTTGGGAAGATATCGATGTGATAAAGGGTAGAGAAAAAACGGTTAATAGTGAGTATAATGGCTGACTTTTCCGATTGCAAGGAATTCCTGAAAATTCAGACCTGTCCTTATCTCATTAAGACACACATGTTATGATAAAAAAAGCCTATAATCCAATAAAAATGATATAAGACCCATACGTCTCATGAGTCTCATAGGTCCCATACGTCCCATAAACTACAAAGCCCAATAATGATAAAACCAGTGTTAAGCACTATCTTTAAAACCAAAAAGGAAACCCCATCCATGCCACCAAAACTCCCTGAGACCCTCATTGATTCCCATGTGCATCTTTTCCCGGATAAGGGCTTTGATGCCATCTGGAAGGCCTTTGATCAGATGTACCAGGTGCCGGTGCTCCACCACCTTTACCACCAGGAGTGCATTGAATATCTGCGGGCACGGCAGGTGGGGCCAATTGTGTATTCCAACTATGCCCACAAACCGGGCATTGCCGGGTCCATGAACGCGTGGAACAGGGAGCTTCTCAATCGTTCGGAGAACCTTTTCTGCTACGCGGCATTCCACCCCGAAGATGACGAGGCCCTGGCCATGGCCGAGGATATCTTAAGCCATCCCCAGGTCATGGGCATCAAACTCCATTTTTTGATTCAGCATTACTATCCCCATGACAGCCGGTTTTTTCCTTTGTATGAACTGATCATGGACAGGAAAAAACGACTGCTCATGCATCTGGGCACAGGCCCCATCGGAAATCAGTATACGGGACTGGACCATTTTAAAATCCTGTTAAAACGCTATCCTGATCTGCCCGTGACCATTCCCCATATGGGCGGATATGAGTACAAGGGCTTTCTGGACCTTTTGGATGATCACCCTGACCTGTACCTGGATACGGCATACAGTTTCTGGCATCAGGCCCCGGGCGGATATGACCAGGGGACAGAGGCCCTTGAGCGTTATCAGGACCGCATTGTCTACGGATCGGATTTCCCCAATATCATTCTCCCCAGAAAGGATGAAATAGAAGGGCTTCTTTCCTATGACCTTTCTTCCGGGATTTACAGCAAACTGTTTTACGAAAATGGTGCCAGGCTTATACAGTCTGCCTGCCCTGAATGCATACATTTTTGCCCACCACACGTTCACACAGCTTACTGAAGAATACGAAGAAGGGAAAAAAAGGCCTTTGGCGGCCCTGCCGGGAGCCAAACTTTTGAAAAGTTTGACAAATAGGTATTTTTTTTCATATCATTCAGGGTTAACTTACGATGACACACCCAACCACACGACCCATTTGCGTATCGGGGCGAAGCCTTGGCGAAGACCGATCCAGCTTTTTAGAGCTTGTCCCCGCAAAGGAGGGGAGCTGGCCGCCGGAGGCATAGTTCTTCGTGCCCTTCAGTGAAGCGTAGCGAACGGGTGGTTAAAAAAAATGTGTTTGCGGCTATACCGCGCAGTGTTCTTTGCGCCACAGTGAGAGACGAGGCTTTTTGCTTGTGGCTTTGCCGCGTTGAGTTTATGGGTCAATAGGTAACAAACAACCGCACGTCAGGCCCTTTTTCAAGAAACAGATAGTTGAAATAACCCAGGTCGTCATGGGGATCGAAATAAAGCCGCATCTGGGTCCGTCCTGACGTGTTTATGGCTTTTTTACCCTCCTCATTGAAATCCGATGAATCTTTGCATCCCTGGTCAAAGGGCTCAAAAAATGCCACAGATATGGCTGTGGCCCCATCATCCCAGTCGCCTGTCTGGCACAGGACATCTGACCCGAATTTGCCTTTTTTGACATCAATGGTAAGGCGTGCGTTTTCAAAGGGATTTCCGAATCCCGACTGATGTTTGATTTGCAGATAGGCCCGTTTTATGTCGGCTCCCTGGGGTAAGGGCGAGGTGTCGAATGAAACGATGGCCCGGCTGATCATCCCATCCCAGCCTGCGCCAACAGCCAGGCCGGCATCATCCACAACACTGCGGTTTGCCCCATCCACCGAGGCCTTGATGTACCCGTCAATGTCGGCAATGTTTTCGAATACCCTGAGCTGGGGCTCTGTTTGCCGGATGAATTCAGCGGTCGTCACATCTTCCAGGTTACCCTGTTTGTCTTTGGATCTGAATGTGACCGTGGTGGTTTCGGAAAGTGTGAAGGCGCTCTGGTAGAGATTCCCGTGAGTTTCATCGGGTATGCTGCCGTCGGTGGTATATTTGATCCATTCCACGGGTTCACCGGCGGTAAGGGATACCTCTATCCCGCCTGTGAAGCTGCCTCCGGAAGGAAAAATTTTCGTTTCGGGTGCCATATCATCATGAATGACATAATGAAAGATAGACCGGGTTTCGTTGTTTGCACTGTCTTTGGCATAGCAACTGATGGCATGATTCCCGTTTCCGCTCAGTAAAAATTCTTTGGAATTCACAAAAAAAGGACTATGAATATCCGGCACGGTGCCATCTAAGGTGAAATAAATCCTGACATCCTCATCCACGTCATCAACACCCCTGACGGTTATGGTGACGGCCGAGTCGTGAAAAACATTGACCGGTTCCGCTGTGATACTCGGCTGGATATCTGAGATGTCCATGGTGAATACCCGGGTTTCCACAGGGCTTGCATTGCCGGATCTGTCCTGTGCAAAATAGGTGAATGTCTTTTCACCGGATGTCGTGAGCTCAAGGGTGCCGCGATTGATAAAATGCATACTTCCGGTTGAGGGTGTCGAACCATCCAGTGTGTAATAAATCTTTGGCACCGGATCGGCGTTATCAACGGCCGTCATCATGACCCTTATCGGTTCGTGGTATGTTCCGGAATCATGGGAACATTCAACAACAGGCATCTCGTTATCCCTGGGGGCTGCGTCAGATGCGTCTGTCCAGACACCATCAATGTGGTATAATGTGAACGATTGCATGTACCCGTATTTTGAACCGTAGTGCAAATATCCGTTCACATCCAGCCGCCCTGCAATATAGTGTGCGGTCACGGTCCCTTGGGCCTGCTCTTTAACAGCCGCTTGGAACTTTCCGCACACGATGGGTGATGCGATTCCCGGTGATGAAATGGCCATGGCCTTGACAAGGGCCGTTTCCGAAATGGTCACCGTGGATGTGGCAACCCATCCGTATTCGTCCGAGCCGCCGTTGTTCATAAACAACACACCCACATCGGTCACAGCCTGGACCTGGAGCGTTTGATTGAAGGGGACAGAGCTGTCCGTGATGATTTTAACATGTGGCGGTATGACATCGGCATAGTAGGTCCGAAAGACATTTGGGGCGCCATCCGCTTCAAAGACAACCTCCCACATACCCGGAGATGCAAGGGTGAAGGATTGGCCGTTGGCCAGTGTATCGGCCACAGATTCGATCACCTCGGTTTCAAGATGACCTGCAATGATCTTTTTTGTCATCTTGCTGGCCTGGTAGAATATGGGGCCCGCATCATCAGGGGCGATGTGGACTGTGACCTCCACAGACCCATGGTAGGGCCCGCCGGGCGGATCAACCCGGATGATGACAGGGTCAACCGGAGGCATGGAGTTTAAATAGACAGCCCAGTCCCTGATGATGGCCGGTTCGTCTTTGACTTTTTCGTGGCTGAGCACACCGCTGCCCACATTGTAATTCCGGTTTTGATCCGCTCCGTCCAGATGTCCGGTACAGCCCTTGAAATTATCCATCTGATCCACATAGCCGCCGGGAACCATGCAGCACCAATACCTGACGTTGTGGGGCGGGGGAGGCGTTACAGGATCGTTTTTCCCATGGGGGGAGTTGTCCGGTGACAAACACCGGTAGATGGGGTGGGCCACAAGCCACTCATCATAGGTATCGTGGGGATAAAAGGTCTGGGAAAACTGTGACAGCCCTTTCATGGCCCCGTCAATCAGGACAATGGTGCCCACGTTTGCATACCGGGTTCCTTTGTCCCACACAATGGGCTCGCTTTGATTTTTAAGCCCTGCCAGATAACAGAGAATTAAAAAACATCCAAGGGAATGACCGACGATATCAACGCAATCCACGTCCAGATATGCTCTGACAGAATCGGTAAACACCCGGAGGTCTTCGACATTTGCCGTGTAGGCATCCTTGAGTGCTCGATCCCCGGAACCCAGATAGGATAAGGCCCAGAAATGCTCATCCGTATAACCGAATTCACTTCGCTTCAGCTCGTTGATCACCTTGAGCCAGCCCCACTGGGAATGGGTTGCGGTGCCTGTATTCCCATGGACCAGGACGATGGGCGATTTGCCGCTTTTTTGTATAAAGTCCCTGTGATAATCCCTGTCCTTGACCGGGTTGCCTCCAAAACCGCCCAGGGGCCGTCCGTCACTGTCATAAAGGGTAACAAAATCATTCGGAAAATTGCTCATATGCTATCCTCCTGTGTTGGTGGGTTATGCTGTGATCCTGGAGTGTTTTTTTAACGTTGTCTGGTCGTCATCACGCGTTATTTGACGATTAATCTACAAAACAGAATGATAATTAAACGTGGAAGAGCAACACTCATAGAAATGAATCTTGATTTTTTTCAAATAGCATATGACGTTAGTGTTGTCAAGACGATATAAAGCAATTGAGTTACCATTAAGGAGTCTATTGTAAGCGGTTAGACTTGGGGGGCGGTGATGTTTTCAAGGATGAGGAAATCCTGGGTTCAGTGAAGCCCCCTGGCTTCCAAGCGGATCAGTTCCGCTTCCCAGGCAAACCGGTCCGGCTTGTTTCTGAAAGCCCTGGGTAAAAGACTTTTCCGGGTGCAGTTGATCAGGGCCTGGAGGGTCTGATATCGCCGGGTTTCGCCAATGGCAGGCAAAATGATTTCTTCGATGACATCCAGGATATCGTGTTCGGTGAGTTTCGAGTGTTTCATGGATGCGCGTGCTTTTAATTCCGAACGTAAGGAGGCAAAGGCAGCCGCTGAATAATGGTCCAGGGCCAAACGCATGCGGGCGATCATCTCAGACGTTAGTTCTGTGTCCAGAACACCGGAGACCGCCCATGAGATAAAGGCGTCAATGTCCTCATCTTCGGGGTCAAGGACCGGGATGATCAGATCACCCACCCGGCCGGGTCGCCGGATATCCGGTGAGAGGTTGTGGATGCGGGCGGTCATGAGCAGCCAGAAAACACGGCCCCTGAGGCTGGTATCAGACATCATGGCCTGGATTTTACCGGTGAGCCGCCTTTCGGTGGCATGGGTTTCCGCTCCAATGCCTCCGAACTGGGTATCGGCTTCATCCACAAAGATCAACACCCGGGAAAGGGCGTTCAGTACCCGGCGCAGGCGCTCCAGAATCACATCGGTCTGGCCGAACCATTGACTCCTCAGGTTTTTCAGGACAAGCACAATCATATCAAGTTCACTGGCCACAGCCTCGAAGATAAAGGTCTTTCCCCCACCCACGGGCCCACAGACCGCCGCCCCTGGAAGGGCCGCAGAGGGTCCGGATTTGAACCGGGGCATCACCTCGGTTTTTAAAAATTCTTTGAGATCGGAAAACCCCACCACATCATCCAGGGTATGGCTGGGTTTTTTGAATTCAACAATGTCTTCACCAAGTTGGCTCTGGATATATTCCTCGACTTTTGAAATCACATCGGATGAGGTCAAGGGTGTTTCATCATGGACAGCCCCCAGGAGCAGTTGCATCAGGGCATGGATGGAAAGACCTGCCGTGTAATCGCAGAATTCGTCGATGCTCCCTTTCAGTTTCAGGGTTTTATCCCCGCGGTGCATCTGATCGAACCAGGTGATGAAATGGTTTCGTGCCTGGGTGTCCGGGGAATCAATGCTGACCTCAAGGACCTGGGGCAGGCGGGAGACTCTCTGGTTGATCAGGCTCCGTGATTCACTGAAAAGAATCACCGCATCGTCACTGGCCATGAATCCGGGGTCAGAAAACCAGTCCTGGCAGATACAGACCCTGTGGCGGTCGGCATCGGAAAGACGGGTGATTTCGCCGTCGGGGATGACCATGTCCGTCGCTTCAATGAGAATGATGAGGTTTTCACCCATCCCCGGTGTTTGTCCTTTCATGGTCCGTGAACAGAGGCAGAATTGGCGGAGGAGTTCCAGGGCCACCGTGGGGTTTCCCACGGCCTTTGTCAGGGTGTCATCAAAGGATTTTTCAAGGGTGTCGAGGCGATCCCGGGTGGAACCGGATCTGAGCATTTTTTCTATGGCCAGGCGATTGGCATCAAAGCCGCTGCGCCAGGTGAGCCAGGCATTTTTGACGATGTCCCGGTCCTGGGGCCGGATAAAGCGGATGGGGCCGTTGAGTTCATAGACCACAAGAATCCGGTCATCCACCTGCCAGTGTTCGCAAAGAAGGGAGACCAGGGGCAGGTAATCCCAGCCGTCTTGGGTTTGAAATGCAAAAAGGTCCTGGATGTTGCCGGTTAAAAGAACCGTGCGGGCTTGGTTTGAATTGATGATTTTACCGGTTTTTTTTAAAAAAGGGTAGCTGATGGTGTTCATAGGTTTCCTGCCCAGCCTTCCCTGGCATCATATTCCTGCCAGAACTGGACATGTTCGTTTGGGTCGGTGATGTGACGGGCTTCAAAGGCAACAGCCCTCAACATTTCCCGTTGTTTCCTGAACAACTCAAAATCCGGAGCTTCACTGGGACGGAAAACAGGGGACATGCAATCGTAAACCACGGTTGCCCCGGGATGGCCGGAAAGACCCAGGTCCTTATGATCCCAATGCTGGGATAAGGCCACCACACGGTCTCCCACATAAATGGCCTCGTTTAATTCATGGGTGACGATGAGGATGGTGTAGGGCGGTGTCCTGTCTTCATTGCGCGCCCGTGTGTTTTCACCATAAAGGGTCAAAAGCATTTTCTGGAGTTCTTCACGGGTGGCCTCGTCCAGCGCTCCAAAGGGTTCATCAAGGAGCAGAACAGACGGTTTCATGATCAGGGCCTGGGCAATGGCAACACGTTGGCGCATGCCCCCGGACATTTCGTGGGGATACTGGTTGACCGACTCCCCGAGCTTAAGGGTGTTTAACAGGGCATCGGCTTCATCCAGATGCTTTTTCTTCATGGTTCGCCAGCTTTGAAAACGAAACAGACGGAAGGGCAGGCTGGTCTGATCCAGCATAAGGCCCACGGCCACATTTTCACGGGCCGTGAGAAAGGGAAACAAGGTGTACTGCTGGTAGACAATGCCCCTGTCCCTGCCGGGCCGGGTGACAACCCGGGCCGTATCCGAATCCCGGGGTTTGATCATAACGTCGCCTTCACAGGGGGGATGGGTGCCCACAATGGCTCTGAGCAAGGTGGACTTTCCGCAGCCGCTGGGGCCCACCAGGGAGACGATCTCGCCCCGGATGATTTTCAAATTGATATTGAACAGCACGCGCTTGGGACCGAACCAGTGGTTGAGATTTCGGCACTCCAGAACAATATCCTCTTTAAAGGCCTGATGTTTATCTTTTGCCATGGGTATACCACCTGAAAAATATGTGCTGGGTCCTGCGGAGCAGGACATCCATAAAAAATCCAAACGCAGCCAGAACCGCCAAATACGGGTAAACCACATTCATGTTCAATAGACGGGACTGGAGGCGGATTCTGTAACCGAAACCCACATCGCCCACCACCATTTCCGCAGCGATCAGGTAAACCATGGCCGGTCCGATCTGAAGCCTGACTGCGTCCAGCATTTTGGGCATGATATGGCGAAGGATGATGTTCCAAATCAGTTCGGTTTGGGATGCTCCCAGGGTGTATGCTTTGTAAAGGGTTTCATCGGGGACTTCCTTGACAGCCAGGTAAATGGATTGGGCCAGGGTCGGCAGCACGCCAAAGGAAATCATGGCCACATACATCCGGGTGTCGGTTCCGGCCAGAACGAAAAAAACAGCAAGGGCCGCCGTGGGCGGAACCTTGGCCAAAAGGGACATGGGGGGAGCAAGAAAGGCTTCAAAGGGTGTGAAACAACCCATGAGGAGGCCGATGACCACGGCGCCTGCCACGCCGAAGAAAAGTCCAAGGAAAAGACGTGACATGGTGGCCTTACTGTCCACCACGATCCAGCGTTCGTCGGAACGGGGGTTGACCTCAATGATTTTCTGGACACCCTGGCCCAGCTGGGTCCAGGTGGGAATGGTGGAATCATCGGGGTTTTTCTGGTGCTGCCAGTGTGAAACCAGGCTGTAGAACCCCATCAGGACCAGAATGGAAAGGACCCCTATCATCAGGCTCTTTTTTTTGTCAATGGCACGTCGGATCATAGTATGTTTTCCCATCACCCTATGGGGTGTTTTTTACTTTTTCTATAAACATCGGATTGAATGAGAGCATCACAGGTTTTTGAGGCTCAGCATTGCCGTATGACAGTGTGGGCGGCTGGCTGACTATGTCATGGGCCACGCAAAAAGAAACAACCTTTTTCATGGTGTCCTGGGTATTCTGTGAGGTGAGAACGGTTATGCCCTGATCAGGCTGTTTATAGAACTGTGTCTGTTTGACCACCTCTTTCATGGAGGCAAGGGAAAGATTGGAAAATTTTTCACCCAGGGCCACCAGGGTGTCATCCGCTGTTTTCGGATCGTCCATGCGTCGGACCAGGGCGTAGAACGTATCAATGATGGCACAGGCAAAGGCCTGGCCCCCGGGCATGTCCAGTGATGCTTTGGACATGGCCACCATGTCGATGATTTCACCGGGAATGCTCGTGGAGTCAAAAAGAACCTTCACGTCTTTTCGCTTGGTAAGTGTCTCAAGCACATAGGGGTTCCAGACCACGATGGCATCAAAACCATCTTTTTTCTGCTGCATGGCAAGGGCTGCGGCCGAGGGGTCCATGTTGGTGAACCGGTAGTCTTTTTCCTTTTCTCCCAGGATTTCCAGGTTTCTTACGAAACAGTATTCGGAAACAGTTTTGGCAAGGCCATAGACCTTCATCATTTTAAGCTGTTTCACATCCGTGATGTCTTCGGTGACCAGGCAGGCATCGGCGCCGTGGCTGGTGCTGGTGGGGAGGATGGCCATCGAGGGCCGACTCAGGCAGGGGTTTAAAACATCCATGTTCGTGATGCACACGGCATCACACTGGGAGGCCCCGTACATGACCAGGCAGGAATCGTAATCAGCTTCCTTCAGGACAATATCCACATTCCATTTTTTTTCAATGGGGCCCATTTTACCTTTTTCCCCGTCAATGAGCTTTACTTCATCAGCTACGCCAAAGGTACTCCAGGACGGATACTCGCTCCAGGCCAGGGAAAAAGACGGTGTTTTGGTCTCCTCGCACACCACGGTCCGTGCAGGAAGAATCAGGACAAGCGCTGCAAACACAAAGAATCTGAATAAGGATATGCGTGTCATTTCGAATGTCTCCTTTTTAACCTCATAATCAACCATTAAATGATATGGGAACCATAAGTCCCATGTCCCATAAAAAATTCAGCTACTCGGGCAGCGACGATTTTTTATCAGAAATTTTTTCAGTCTTCTCTTTAACGCTGCTGTCAGTCTGTGATGCAAGGCCCACCAAGGCATCGAACTCGTTGTTCGAGACGGATGTCCGGGCATATTCCATGAATTCCGCTTCCTGGGCGCGGGTGTCCGTTCCGGCCATTTCCCTTGAAATCCGGGCCTCGGCCTTGACTTCCTGACGCAGCTCCCGCATTCTCTGGAGCTCTTTTTCCGTGCCGTCCTCGGCAATGCCCGAAAAGGCATCGGCAATGTCCTTTTCCTGTTTGGCTGTAATGATCTCGGCAACGGCATCTGCCGCTTCGGCTTTGAGGGTTTCGATTTCCCGCACAAGATGTTGCAGCTGAATCTTATGGTCTTTGATTTTATCCCCGTAACCCTTGATATCGGATTCCAGTTCATCAATACGGGCCTGTTTTTCAGTCAAGGTTGAACTGAAATCATTGAAGGCGGCCAGGCATTTCATATATTCTTCATTGGCCTTGATGTCTTCCTGGCTTTTACCCTGGGCCTGGAGTTCGTTGACTTTCTGCTTGGCTTTGGCCAGGGCCCCTGATTTGAGGTCTTCGAGTTTATTGGTTTCAGCGGTCAGGGTTTTCAATTTGGCGATTTTATTTTCCTGCTGGGCGATCAAACCGGCCACGGCCTGCTTGTATTGATGAATCCGGTCCGTCTTATCCTTGATCACCTCGTCATACTTTGCTCGCATCACATGGGGGTTGGTGTCCAGGGTCCGCCGGGCAGAGTCCAGTTGACCTGTGAGCAGATAGCCCACGGCTTTGACCCATCTGACAAGTGCTGTAATCATGGTGATATCCTCCTGAAATTAAAAATTTAAAGGTTTTTTGATCACTACCCGTTCGTAAAGCTCACTGAAGAACACGAAGAAGTTGCCTCCGGCGGCTCTCCGAGGGCCAGATTTTAAAAATCTGGACAAATGGGTAGTGGGATTTGATGTATCATCGTAAGTCAACCATGACATGAGAATAATAATACCTTTTTGTCAAACTTTATTAAAGTTTGGCTCCCGGCAGGGCCGCCGGAGGCAATTCCCTCGTGCCTTTCATGCTTAAAAATCCGCTGACGTCCGTCCAGCTATTCTTTGGTCAGTATGCCGATTTCCTGATCCAGGGAGCCCATGCGCTCATGGACCTTCAGTGCCACATTCAGACTCTGATCCAGTTCCTCGCGAATTCGGGCAAGGTCTGTATTACGCGCATTTTCTTTGCTGCCATCAAGGGTTTTGATACCCGAAAGAATTTTACCCAGGTGCCGTATGCTCTGGTCAATGTCCGAGATAATCTTTTCCCGGTGTTTGATCAGGGGCTTTCGCATGGCGTCATCCGACACCTTTTCAGCGGCTGTTTGAAGTTCTATGGTTTTTTCCAGTAAAAGAACACATTCACGAAACAAGCGGTCCACACCACTCAGTATATCAACGGTTGAGCTGGCTTTGAGGGAGCCGGTCCAGGACCTGCCCTGTTCAAAAACCCGGGCCAGGCCCCTTAGGTCCCTCAGGCACTGCTCCGGCCTGGGATCATCGTCCAGGCAAAGCCGTTTGTCCAGGGCATCCAGGGTTTTTTCCCGGTGTTTAAGGGCTGTCTTCTGGATGGCTTCAAGCACATGCTCAGCCGCGTCTTTATCCCCCAGTGCCAGCCGGGTCAGGAACATACCCAGGCCACCGAGGATCCCTGCAATCCCAGCGAAAATGAGAGCGCCTGACCCGATACTGAAGGTCCATAGCACCATCAGGTCCGTCAGCCCTGCGAGCAGGGGCATAAGGCAGACAGGGTTGGCCAGGAGCTTCAGGATATACCGTTTCCTGAAAGAGGCTGTTCCGATGGTCATGGCCGGTAAAATACCAAGGGTGCGCATCAGTAAGGAGCCTCGCCCAGAATAAAACTTACGGACTGGTTATCCCCGTCGGAGCCCGATGGCGTGGATGCCTCGGCTTTGATCCGCTCGGGGGCGACACCGGCAGACACCAGGTGGTTGAGGGCTGCTCTGGCGCGTTCTCCAGCCAGAATCATGTTGGCTTTGGGGTCCCCTTCGGCCCGGGTATGTCCCACCACCCTCAGGTAGTATCGGGGAAAGGAAGCTAATTTTTTGGCCAGTTCATCCAGATCCCGCGCACTCTGGATGTTGATCCGGGCTGTGCCCCTGGCAAAGACAATGGGGGCAATTTTAAGGGAACCCACAGGAACCAGCCCCGCCCACTGACTGTCGCTCAAGGCACTTAAAAGGGGCGTATTCCGAACAGCATCAAGGTCCACGCTGCCGGGCCCAAGTCCCTCAATGACGGCCATTTTTTTTCCGGGATGGAAATTCGATGACTTAAGTTCCCGTAAAATGGCATCATAATATAAAGTATGCTCTGTGCCCATAAGGGTAGTGTCGCCCAGAATGCCTGTCTTGAAAAGAACATCCCGGATGTTGCTGACCATATCGTCCATGTGGAGAGCCCCCTTGGACGATGCGTCTCCATCAAGCCCGAAATAGCTGTAGTTCTCCAGGGTGTTTTTCCACTCGATTCTCTCAACCATGCTTTTTGCCGTATCCTTGTCCATGGATTCGGCTCCGGTCAGACCCGCATCGTCCATGACGAGTTTTTCCATGTCCTCATCGGACTGGGAATAGGCAAAGGCGGATTTCAGATAGGAGGCCACCACGTCTTTGACCAGATCAGGATTGTCTTTGAGAAAATTTCGTTCCACCACCAGAACATCCACGATATAGCCCAGGAGTTTCGAACTATCCAGAAGAACATGGGCATCCTTGTTTTTAAGGGCTTTGCTCACGTAGGGTTCCCACAGAACATAGGCCCGCTTGCTGTCTTTATCGTTTTTTTCAAAGGCCTTGAAAACAGCTTTGGACCCTTCGGCGGGAATCATCCATGATTCAGGCAAAAGGGGCAGGTTGAAATGGGCAATCACGGTACGGGCAAGGAATTCACTGGGGGAATGGGGGGGCAGGACAATACCGGCATCCGCGTGGTTCAAATCTTCGATGCTGGAAACAGCGTTTTTGTATGCAACAATGGCATCGGCACCTTTGGATTCATCGATCACAAGAACCATGGTGGCCGGAAAATTATTGCGCATGGCACCTGTAAGGATAAATGAATCGATGGTGAACACCGCCATCTGGAGGTCCTTTTTTGAAAGGGCTTCCATGCGGGCTTCGTAATCGGCATTGTCATCTTTGATCACAAGTCTGATTCCCTGGGATTTCAATTCTTTTTTCATCACCTCCGACCGGAGAATCGAATAACCTGAAAAGGAGTCCGCAGCAAGGGTGATGGTATGCTTAAACGGGCTTTCGGAACTGGTATCCTGGAGCAGGCCCTTTTCAAAATAGGGAAGAATGAGGAATTTGGCAGCAATGGAAAGAATCCCGATAATCAGGATCCACATGACGGCTGCAACAAGGATACCCCTGGTTTTCTGGTCGCTCATGAATAGTCCTTTAATGTGATGAGTCTATGCCAATTCAATATGGCACGCATCGTGATTGGTGTTATCGTCGCTTCCGTTTTCGTCTCCGTAGGTTAGAGGATATGATAATGGACATAACAATAACAACCATCACGATTCCCCATATGCTGCCTCCCATGGACCGGGACTTAGACGGCCGCGTCAGGGGCTTTTGTGATGATTTTCCGGGCGTATCGACAAGGGGCTTGGCCAAGGATCCTAACAAATTCCGGCCGATGGGCTGATTCCCGGTGGTCGCAAGGGCACTTAACATGGCCTGGGCCAGTTCATCGGGAATGGAAGCAAGATCCGTGAAGTCTTCCTTCCCTTCCACAGATGTATTATTACTCCCCACTTCGGCAAATACCTCGCCCAGGGCCTGGATCAGGGATTCGGGATCATCGGCTTTCCGGTAGGAATGAACATGGGTGGCCAGAGTGTGGGCCTCGGGCATGGACACCCCGATCACATCCATGGTGATTCCCCGTGAAATCACGTCCGGTGTATAGATGTCCACAAGCTCCTGGTCCTGGGCTTCCCCGTCCGTGACAATAAGAAGCCTGTATGTCCCGTACCCGAACTGTTTTGACCGCTCTGCCAGAAGACGGTCAGCTGCCTTTTTGATGTAGACCCCAAGGGGTGTTTTGCCCCCGGGCACGGGCAGGTTGATGGCCTGGATCAATCGTTGTTGATCAAGGGGTGCCAGGGGGTACACCCAGTCATCGGTCAGATTGGATGAGCTGAACACCAGGAGGCCCACACGAGTATCCGGCGATATCTGCTGGATGACCTTGATCAGGGCCTCTTTGGCCGCATCCATTTTTTTCATCGATGTGGAACCCATCACATCGCCCATGGAACCCGAGGCGTCAAGAACAATGACCACATGGTTCAATGCCGTCTCATCGCCATGGACGGGTTTGGAAACCATGATGCTTCCTATAATAAGGCAGAGAATCACTATCCGGATGTTCATGAATGTTCCTTTCCTGATTTAGAAATCAAAATCGGATTTTTTGACTGCTTCGGCTGCAACCCTCATCAACCGGAATTCCACCCGCATGTTTTGTCGGGCCTCATCCATGGAGACGGGCTTGGCTATAAAGGGCTCACTGATTCCCGCGCCGGCAGACTGGATCTGGCTCGTGTCAAAGGGAAGTCCTTTGGTTTTTGCATAGGCGATAATGGAATTTCTGACAGCATCCGCCCGTTTTTTCGAAAGATTGAGTGCCGCCTGCATGGTTTCCCTGGGATTGGCCTCTGTTGATCCGTCAAACCCGCCCGCCTCGATAAGCTTGATCAGGCCCGGTGTATCCGCGATATTAAGGGGTCTGCCCTTGAACGAGTAACTGTAGTTCCCACGGGTGCCGGAACGTTTGAGAACCCCTTTGCTGACACCGGCCTTGACCATATCCAGAAGGGTTTTTGTGGGATCGGAATGGCCCCGTATGGCCACCACGGCGTTTCCGTATTTATCAGCCATTTCAAGGACCCGTTCGTACTCGTCTTTGTATGTTTTCGCATCAAAATCCATCTGGTTCGGCTCAAAGGAAATGGTGAAGGAAATGATGGTCCGGTCATCCAGCCCCCCTATGGAGCTGAGCTCTTCAATCTCTTTTTTGACAGCCTCACCCCTGAACCGGTCTTGTTTGACCGCTGAGGTCTTGGTCAGGTAATTCATGAACGCAGGCGAAGCCAGGTTGATTTCCGATTTAAGAAGGGGTTTCTTTGTTTTGGCGTAACCCTGGCCCACAGCCAGTCTCAACGCATTTTCCTGGAAGGTGTCAAACCCGTGCAGGTTGTTTTTTTGGGTGAAAAACGCCACATTGCCGGGGTGCCCCACAAAGGTGCAGTCCGACAAAAGCCCATGGGCATCCTCTTCCAGGGTGGGAATGACCGATTTCCCATAGATATCCTGGGTGAGCTTCAACAACCTCATGTATTCGGGGGACCCCTTGGATTCATACTGGTTTTTCAGATCAATCACCGCTTCACAGGCCTTCAGGTATCCTGCCACAAACCGCGTGACCAGATCCGGGTGGGCATCGAAAAAGTCCTTGCGGCAGACATAGACATCGGCAATGGATCGGGATAATTCGGCGGTGGAGATCAGAACCCGTGATCCGGCCACGGTGCCCTCGGCTCCCGAGCCTGTGTCGGTCAAGCCGCCACACAGACCGATCATATCCGGAGTGATCACAAAGCACGCGTCGATGGACATGTTTTTCCGGAACATGGCAGCCGGTGAATCCGGGCTTCCGGTGAGATCCTTGGCCCAGATGACACGGATATCATTCCAGTTGAGGCGAGCCGTGTGGAGGATGTCGTCCAACATGCCCACATGGGGGCCGCCCTTTTGGAGTACAATGGTTTTTCCTTTGAGATCTTTGGCGGTTTTTATGCCGGGTCTGACCAGCATATGATCACCGGCAGACCAGGTCATCTGTACGATCACCATGCCCTGGGTCCGCTTATCCGAGTTGATCAGTTCCGAAGCCATGCCCATCATGCGGAAGGTTCCTCGTAGAAACGGACTTTTTCCCGAAAGATAATCCCTGACCTGCTGGGGAAAGTCATCGCCGGGGGTGAGCTTGAGATTCAGTCCCTGTTTGTCAAAGATACTGTTTTTTTGGGTACGGGTTCCCCCGTTTGCGTAGAATGTGGCCATGTCTCCGCCCCAGGTGATATAGGGGACAGTGATGGCACCACCCCCATCAGCCACGGAGCCTATGTTTACCTTTCCCACGAGGTTTTCAAAACTCTGCTCTGCAATACTTTGGGAAAACAAACCGGACATCAGCAGAAAAGCGCAAACAATCCACAGGTATCTGAATCTTGTCATGGGTATCTATTCCTCCATAAAGCGATGTTTTGTTTATCATCTGAAACATGTTCTGCATGTGTGGTCATGGGAGCTGATTTGTAAATAACCCTTTTATATATCAAAAACAGCCACGTTTCAACCTTGTAAATGATGAAGCCAAGGGCCTGGGCGGAAGGTTTTTTCGGCAGGCTGCTTTTTGGGCAGCCGTTGGGACAGCCTTACGGACTATCCTAAGGAATAGGGAACGACGGAATAGCGGAATAGGGGACAGGCAAATAGTGCGGCCGGGCAAGGTCGTGTAATCGAGCGGGTGAGAATCCCGTCCCGGAAGGAAGGCCATCCACCGGGTAGCGAGTCTTTGGAGGCGATGTGGTAACACAGCGCT
>Ga0180007_10000740_pt1 | contig 50855 bp, 42 predicted proteins | sample MM_PC_MetaG_FD_121122 | JGI IMG/M metagenome (GOLD analysis project Ga0180007, IMG submission 121122) | Groundwater microbial communities from the Aspo Hard Rock Laboratory (HRL) deep subsurface site, Sweden - MM_PC_MetaG | ecosystem: Environmental > Aquatic > Deep subsurface > Groundwater... | reverse complement strand
CTCCGACGACGGCGTCGTCTTCTCCCCGGCCGGGATCCCCGCCGCCGCGCCGGCGGAGTGGTTCTACGACCTCGTGGCGGTGGGTCCGGACCGCTGGATCGCCGTGGGCGACTTCGGGACCATCTTGGTCTCCGACGACGACGGCGCCTCATATGCCTGCGTGATCTGCGACGGGACCGGCGAGAACCTGTACGCGGTGGACTTTTCGGGGGAAACAGGTCTGGCCGTCGGCGGTCATGGCGCAGCCTTGCTCTCGCGCGACGGTGGCGCGACCTGGGAAGACGTGTCCACCGGCCTCGACGCGTATCTGGGCGACGTGGTCTGGCTCTCGGCGTCGGAGGTGCTGGTGGTGGGTGAGGCAGGTACGGTGCTGCGCTATTCGGTGGAAAATTGAATGGAAAAACCTGGAGGCTAGCATGAAAAATCCTACTGAACTGATGGGAATATTTCTGTGGGTGGCTTTTTGTACCGCTTGGCCGGTGCAGGTCTTGGCTGTCACAACACCCACGACCCAGGTGTGCGCTCAGGCCGTGGAGAAGGCCGGGGTGTGGACCTGCGCCTATCCGCTCAAGCCCGAGGTGGCCCGGAAGCGGCACTCGAGCTACCGGTTCACCCAGCAGGACGGGCGCGTGCTCAAGGTCGAGGTCATCAACGGTGCCGGCGCCCTGCGGGAGGACACAATTCCCGTCAGCGTGTCACCGCTGCAGTCCGGGGTCGTGGAATATCAGTGGAGTGCCGACGGGAAGGGCTTCTGGGCCACGAGCCGCAGGTTCGGGGGAACGATCCAGGAACGTTGGAAGGCCGGCGCCGGCTTTCGGGACAAGTATCACGAATTGCCCGCATCGGAGACTGATCCGGAGAAGGCCCGTGTGAAGGGCAATGGCGTCTGCCGCGAGAAATGGACCGTAGACGCCAGGGGGTTTGTCCAAACGGTACGCTTCTACAACTGGAAAGACCAGCCCCGCAAGGATCTTTACGGCGCCCATGGTTACCGGTACGAGCGCAACGCCCAGGGGGTGATCATCACGGAGGTGCCCCTGAACAAGCTTGGCAAGCCCGCGGCCACCGAGCTCGGTCAGGTGAAGTTCACCTACAAGTACGACGCCTCCGGGAACCTCCTGTCGGCGGCCGCCGAGAACAAGGAAGGCAAGCCCTCCTACCTGAAAAACTTTCATTATTCAAAGATCACCTACGATTCGGTGGGCAATCCCCTCTCCGAGGCCTTCCTGGACAAGGAAGGCAAGCCCGCCAAGAACAGCATGGAGATCGGGATGTGGAAGGCCACCTACGACGCCACCGGGAATCTGGTCCGGAAGCTGTATTTTGATACCGGGGGGAAGCCGATGCTGGACAAGGAAAAATCGGCTGGCGCGTCCTTCACCTATGATGCCAACGGAAGGCAGACCGGATCGTGTACGCTCGGTCTCGACGGCAAGCCGAGCATGGATATCAATGGGGTCATATGTAGAAAATGGATCCATGATGTGAAAGGCGTGGTGACGGAGGCTCAGTTCCTCGATGCCCAGGGAAAACCCCTGGCCCGCAAGGACGGGATCGCCCGGATCAAGTACAAGGAGACCGCCGGCGGGCAAGTGTCCGAGGAGTGGTACTACGACATCGCGGGCAAGCCGGCGCTGGATCAGGAGCGGATTCATGGGACCATCACGACGACCGACGTCGGGAAACACACCCTCCTGATGTGCAATTATGGCATCGACAAGAAAAAGAAGAAGGGCAAGGACGGGGTGGCCTGCACCAGGATGACCTTCAACGAGGACGATGATGTCGTCGAGGAATGGACTACCGACGAGAAGGACGCGCTGGTGCTCAACGCCGACGGCGTGGCCGGCTGCGTCACCAAGTTTGACGAGTTCGCCCGGGAGGTGGAGCACTGGTACTACGGGACCCAACGCGAGCTCGTCATGCACAAGGAACTCGAGCATGCCGGCATGGTATCCAAATATGACGCCGACGGTGAGATCGAAGACATGATTGCCTACGACGCCGACCGGGAGCCCATCAAGCCGCCCGACGCGCTGGAAGATCCGGACGACCTGAACCCACCCGACTGGGATGGCGTGAATGAACCAGAGCCGTAGAAGGGGATTGTGAGAAGCATGAGACGAAAATTTCTATTCTTGCCGGTGGTGTTGCTGGGGCTGGGCGTCCTGGGGGCGACCCCGGGATTTTCCCGGACAATCAAGCCCGTGTTTGTGCAGAAAAAATGGCAACTCGCCACCCTGAAGACGACGTTGCGGGACTTCCCCGTGAGCACCGGCCGCTTCGCGGTCACCGAGAGCGTGTACGGGAAATCCGGCGGGGAGCTGGTGGACCTCGAGACGCAGAAGGTCGTCGAACTGCCGTGGTTTTCGACGCTCTCGGACTTTCCGGCGATCACCGAGCCGGCCTTCGGGCCGGACTATCCGACGCGGGTGGCCGCGCTCAAGGCAGAAGGTAAATATTCAAGATTGGCGACGCTGCTGTGGGTGCGCCTCGACGGGACCAGGAACACCGGCTGGATCTGGGCCACGATGCAGAAGACGCTGCGGCTCTCGCCCGATCCGCCCCTGTGCGATGACGGAAAGCCGGCCCGGCTGATTGCGGAAAATCAAAAATTTTATTGTCTTTCAACGCGATCCTGGGTGGATCCGGCGAAATACCTGAAGGAAGTCACCGAGTCCTGGCTGCTGGCCGTGGATCTGAGTGCCCGGAAGGTCACCGCTTCGCTGAAGGTGGCCGACGAGGCGCTGGTTCCGGTGGGGATGGATCCGACCGAGACGTTCTTTGTGGCGGGCACCCCCCGCATCTTCATGGATCGTGTAGAGCTCAAGGGACCGGTGACCATCCATAAAATCACGTTGAAGAATCAATCCATTCAAAAATTGCAGATAGACATGCCCACGCGGCAGAAGACCGCGGGCGTGTACTCGGTCGTGTACGTGCCGTCGCCGGATTTTTCGCGGATCTTTGTGCGTGAGGCCGACGAGAAGAAGGGAAACACCGGCGCCGGCTTTCTGACCGGACCCACCGCTAGGGGCCATGTTGCGAATCTGGAAAAGCAGGAGAGCTTCGAGTTTGACACACCGGTGGAGGTTCGCACCGCGGTGTTTTCGGCGGATCATAAATATTTATTTATAGACTCACCGGCCCTGTCCACGGTGACGCGCCTCGACCTGGCCACCCGAAAGCTCCAGCGCGTGAAGACGGCCAACCCCGGGTATTTCCTGGCGCTCTCAGGGCGCAATCTCCTGTATTCCTTTCACGAGGACGGCGTGACGATCTACGGGTCCGAGGAGCTCACGCAACTGGGGAGCATGAAGCGGTCGGTGTACTGGCCCAAAGGTGCCCTGATGGTCGGCCGCAACCTGTCGCTGCTGGGGGGGAAATCCGTGGTGTTCTCCTTCAGTCTGCCGAGCACGCCGGCCGCGCCGCATCAGATCCTCCTGTTGGAGTTGTACTGAATTTCAAACGGGAAAGCGGGGTGGAAGCCGGACGGAAGCTCCGGTCATTGTCCCATCACCAGCGCGGGGTAATACTGGTCTGCAGTGGTGGCGTTGCCGAGCTGGCCGTACCAGTTGCCTCCCCAGCAATTCAAGCGGGTGGGGATCATCATACACATTGGAGAATTGTAACAAATCGGATCGGCGCAATCGACGAGACCATCGAAATCATTGTCAAAGCCATCGGAACAATCTTCTGATGTCATGCAATTGGTTTGGGTGAAACAATCCGGGTCGTTGCAGTCGGTCTTGCCGTCCCCATCATCATCGACGCCGTTGGAGCAGATCGCGCCGGTGTTTTCGATCCCGATACAATTTGTCATGTTAAAGCAATCAGAGTCGTCACAATCGGTGAACCCGTCGCCGTCGTTGTCAAAGGCGTCACTGCAATTTTGCTCCGGCGCACGTTGACCGATCATGCAGGTGTGATCGCCGCCGCCGCTGAGCTGGGTGGTGCTGAGCAGGCCGGTCACCATCGTGGGCGTGTTCATCTGATTCGTGTGGCCGAGCCCTAACTGGCCGTGATCATTTTTACCCCAGCAGTAGGTATCTCCCATGGGGCCCGTCGCGGTGGCGCAGGTGTGGTTGGCACCTGCGGTGAAAAGGGAGGCCGAGAAGGCACTGCCGGCCTTCATCACGACTATGGGGATGTTGGATCCGGAGCCGCTGCGGCCGAGCTGGCCGTAGGTGTTGTCGCCCCAGCAGTGGACGATGTCGGCGTTGTTGAGCGCGCAGGTGTGGGCCTGGCCGCACGACACGTCCCGCGGGTTGAAGGTGCCAACCAGAACCGGTACGTCCGTAGGACCTGCATAGTCGCCGATCCCCAACTGATTGGCGGAGTTGTCACCCCAGCACCAGAGTGCGTTGGTCACCGCGTCGATCTGCTGGATCGCGCAAGTGTGGTTGAAGCCCGCCGAGATCGCGATGATGTTGGTCAGCGAGGTCACATGGGTCGGTTGATTCACGCTGGTGCCGTAGCCGGAGCCCAGGCCGAGTTGACCGTGGGTGTTGGAACCCCAGCAATAAACCGAACTGTTGATGTTCAGGGCACAGGTGTGCTCAAAGCCCGCGGCGACCTTCGTGATGTTGGTGATGTTGAGGATGGGGACGGGCAGGGGCTCAATGGTTGCGGTTGACCCGTTGCCGATCTGACCCATGGTGTTGTTGCCCCAGCACAGGACAATTCCCATGAATCCCACGTTGCCACTCACGGCGCAGGTGTGCATGCCGCCGGCGGAAAGGTGAGTGGCCAGCATCCAGGTACCGGTGAAACTCAGGGGCACGGGCACGGGCTGATACATCTGGCCCGATTGAATTCCCAACTGACCATGCTGGTCCCAGCCCCAGCAATAAACCATCATGGAGCCGTTGATCGTGCAGGTATGTGCTTGGCCGCTAGAGACCAGGGTCGGGTTGCTTATGTCCATGATGAACGAGCACTGGGAGAAGTCCAGTCGGCAGTTGCCGTCGCACGACAAACTGCCGGAGTCAAATCCCCAGTCTGCGCAGGACGTGTTGTTGAGGTTGGTCAGGTCGCAGTCTTCGCCGTCGCCGTCCTGGATGATGCCGTCGCCGCAGTAGCCGGGACAGAAGGACTGGCAATCGGGATCCTCACAATCGGTCAGGCCGTCGACGTCGTTGTCGGCCCCGTCGTTACAGATCTCATCAGAGTAGCAATTGTTGGTGTCGAAGCGGCAGTCTGTCCTGCAAGAGAGCTGGCCGTCAGGGTAGCCCAGGTCGTTGCAGGTCTTTCCGTTGAGGTTGTCTACGTCGCAGTCCTCGCCGGTGTCGATGCTCCCGTTGCCGCAGGGGTTCCCTCCGACGCACCCGGAGGTGTTGAAGGTGCATGCACTATCGCCATGGTCGACACCAAAGCAGGACAGGGTGCCACTCTCAAAGGCCAGATCCATGCAGGTCTTGTTTTTGAGGTTCAGGCCATCACACTGCTCTTCGGCATCGACCTGACCGTCGCCGCAGGAACTAGTGATTTCACAGCCGGAGATGTCGAAGTTGCAATCAGGGCGGCAGGCAAGCGTTCCTTCCCCGTAGCCCAGGCTACCGCAAGACCAGGGGCCGAGGTTGTTTCCGTCGCAGCCCTCGTCGCCGCTAATCCGGCCGTCACCACAAGAGGGGTCGGGGGGATCCTTGACCTCGACGAGCAACGAGCAACCGGAGAAGACCCAGAACGCAAGAAGTAAAGAAAAAAGAATACGGTGTTTCATTTCAGGCCTCCCCATCAAAATCCCAGCGAAAAGGTCATCATGCAACCCTCGGGGCCGCAGGCGGGAACCATCATCCATCCGGTCTTCGTATCGTCGGTCTTCTTCGGGCGCGCCAGCAGGATGCCGACGCCCAGGGCGGCCGCCGAGATCACCGCGCCGCCGATGGCGAGGTCAGTGAACAGGCGGTTGTCTTCGAGGGCGCTGCGATCCTCGGGATTCCAGTTGGTCTCCCATTTGTCGCGGGCGTCGAGGGTCTGCATGCCGAAGAACACGGCCGCGCCGGTGAACACGGCGGTGGTGGCCACGCCGGTCCAGAACCACCACTTCGACGTGAGCCCGGGGGTTGAAGGCGCCACCGGCTCGCCTGCGCCGTTTTTGGCGTCGCGTGCGGCTTTTTCTGCGTCGGCTTTTTTACGGTTTTCGGCGGCGATTCGGGCCTTTTCGTCGGCGTCTTTCTTGCGGGCTTCGGCTGCGATTCGGGCTTTTTCAGCCTCGTCCTTCTTGCGTTTCTCGGCTGCGATTCGGGCTTTTTCAGCCTCATCCTTCTTGCGTTTCTCGGCTGCGATTCGGGCTTCTTCAGCGAGCCTTGCTTTTTCTGCGACCGAGTCCACCGGCGGTTTCACGACGACGGCGCCCTTGTCGGGGAGGTTCTTGATCTCATCGAAGCGCTTCTGGGCGTCGACCTTGAGGGGCTTGGCCTCCTCGGAGGCGTCGGCCAGCACCCACTGGAGCTGCTCGCGGGCGAGGCTGTACTTGCCCAGCGCGTCATACGAGAGGGCCAGGCGGTAGCGTGCCATGATGGAGTAGGGGACGAGGTTGATGACGCAGACGAAGGAGGCGGCGCTCTTGTCGAACTGCTTCATGTTAAAGTAAGTATTGCCCATGTTGTAATATCTGCGGGCCTCATTCTTGTTCTCCTCCTGGTTGGAGGTGGCCTTGGGACAGACGATTTCCTGGGCATGGGCACGGCCCGTGGTGAAGGTGAGGAGCAGAAACGCAAGCAACTGAATTCGGAATTTCATGAACTACCGCCTCGCAGGGTTAGATGGAATTCGCACAATACGATGACAAGAGGATCGAAAAAACGCAACTGGAATTTCAGGAATATGGGTGGAAAAATGAAAGAATTCACAAAAAGGGGAGGGAATGAAGCGTGTCTGGACTACGGAGTTTATTCGTCCTCGTCCATGTCGCCCTTCATGTCACCCTTCATGTCACCCTTCATGCCGCCCTTCATCGGCGGCGGCGGCGGCGGCGGCGGGGAAGGCGGCGCCGTGCGGACCTCGATGGGGGGACCGGCGGTGTCGGGGCCGGCGGCCGGGGGCATGGGCTGACCCAGGGACGGACCCGCGGATTTCATGTCCGACGGCGGGGGCACGGGCTTGGACGGCTCCTTCATGGGGGGCTCCTTCATGGGGGGCTTCATGGGGGGCGGCGCATCGTCGTCGTCATCGGAGTCGTCGTCATCGTCGTCGCCCATGACCGGAGGCATCGGAGGCGCGGGTTTGGGCGGCGCGTCGCGCACCTCGATGGGCGGCGTCGACGGCGGTTCCACGCTGGCGGTCAGGTTCGCATTGCCGGGCCGGATGATGCGGTAGCCGTGATCGGGCATGGGGGCGGGGGGACGGTCGCGGATCTCCACGGGCGGCTTGTCAGGGGTGTCCTTGATCTCGGGCTCGTGCATGGGCGGGAGCGGCTGGACAGGGTCCTTGGCCTCGCCTGGATCGGGCTTCTCGTTGACGGGTTTTTCCGTGGTGCAGGCCACGCCGGCGCCGAAGATGGTGGACAGCGCCATCAGTCCCGCCGCGGCCAGCCGGGTGCGGGTGCGTTTGGCGGGTTCGGCCTGGTCGAGGTAGGTGGGCTCGTGGAGCTGGCCGGCCGGGCCATGGATGTGCACGCGGAAGCAGAAGCCGGGCACGACGATGTAGTCCTGGTCGAGGAGCACCACGGGCTTGCCCTCGGGCACGTCCACGCTGCGGCCGCCGCGGTGCACCTGGGCGAAGCCGACGGCGCCGGCGGGACGGTGGAAGATCAATCGTTCGTCGGCGGACACCCAGACCTGCCCGTGGCCGGGCTCCTCCTGCTGCCACTCCACCTCGCCGCCGGGCAGAAACGACAGTTTCTTCTCGGCGCCGGAGATGGCCACACAGCGCAGGTAGCGCAGGCTTTCATGCAGGGGATAGCAGTTCTCGATGCAGATCGCGATGGGTTCGGGCATGGATGTCCTCCTGACCCCCTGAGGAAAGCATTGAAACGCCCGTCGTGCAAGCGGTAATTAACGGCCCTGAAACGGGTATTCGAAGGAGGTGGCGGGGACGAAGGTCTCCTTGATCGTGCGCGGCGAGATCCAGCGCATCAGGTTGAACGGGCCGCCGGCCTTGTCGTTGGTGCCCGAGCCGCGGGCGCCGCCGAAGGGCTGCAGGCCCACCATGGCTCCGGTGGGCTTGTCGTTGAGGTAGAAGTTCCCGGCGGCGTAGCGCAGCATCTGGCAGGCCTTCACGAAGGCGTAGCGGTCGCGGGAGAACACGGCGCCGGTCAGGCCGTACGGGCTCGTGGTGTCGCAAAGGGACAGCGTGTCCTCGTAGGCGTCGTCCTCGTAGACGAAGATCGACAGCAGGGGGCCGAAGAACTCCTCCTGCATCAGGAACGACCGCGGATCGGCGACCTCGATGACGGTGGGCTCGACGAACCAGCCGACGGAGTCGTCGGAGCCGCCGCCGAAGACCACCCGGTTGCCCGGATCGGCCTTGGCCCGACTGATCGCACCGGTGAGATTGGCAAACGAGGCCCCGTCGATGACGGCGTTCATGAAGTGCGAGAAGTCGCGCACGTCGCCCAGCGTGACGCGGGACAACTGTGCGGTCAACGCTTCACGCACCGTCGGCCACAGGCTGCGTGGGATGTAGGCACGGGAGGCGGCCGAGCACTTCTGCCCCTGGTACTCGAAGGCGCCGCGCACCAGGGCCGTGGCGACCTCGACCGGATCGGCGGAGGCGTGGGCGAACACGAAGTCCTTGCCGCCGGTCTCGCCCACCAGGCGTGGATACGAGCGGTAGCGCTCCAGGTTGTTGGCGACCGCCTTCCACAGGTGGTTGAACGTGCCGTTGGAGCCGGTGAAGTGGATCCCGGCCAGATCCGGGCGGGCCAGCGCGACGCGGCCCATGCGGGAACCCGCGGCAGGAACGAAGTTGATCACGCCCGGGGGCATGCCCGCCTCCTGGAGCACCCGCATCAGGTGGTAGTTGCTCAGCACGGCCGAGGTGGCGGGCTTCCACACGATGGTGTTGCCCATCAGCGCCGGCGAGTTCGACAGGTTGCTCGCGATGGAGGTGAAGTTGAACGGCGAGATCGCCAGCACGAAGCCCTCCAGCGGGCGGTACTCCATGCGGTTGAGTTGGTCCAACGACGAGCGCGGCTGCTGGGCATAGATCTGCGACGCGAACATGGCGTTGTAGCGCAGGAAGTCGATGGTCTCGGCGGCCGCGTCGATCTCGCTCTGCTGGGCGTTCTTGCCCTGTCCGAGCATGGTCGCGGCGTTGATGCGGTCGCGGAAACGGCCGGCGAGCAACTCGGCCGCCTTGAGCTGGATCGAGGCCCGTTCGATCCACGACAGGGCCGACCACTGTGCCTGGGCCCGCACGGCGGTGTCGCAGGCAGCGGTGATCTCCGCCTCGCCGGCCAGGTGGCAGCGCGCCAGGACGTGGCCGTGCTCGGTGGGCATGACCACCTCGACGGTGTCGCCCGAGTAGACATCGCGGCCGTCGATGATCGCAGGGATCTCGATGACCTCGGCGGCCTGGCGGGCAAGCTCCGCCTGAAGCGATGAGCGCTCGGGCGAACCGGGCGCGTAGGTCAGGACCTTCTCGTTGACTGGGATCTGGAAGGAAAACGCGGCGTTGTTCATGGGTTCTCTCCTGGGGTGGACCGGTCGCTCCGACCGGGTCCCATGCACAACATACCGCTGGTCTCTCGTGAAATGAAATGATAGTTTTTCATCTGATGGATGAATCAGATTCATCGATGGAGGCGCCCGCAAAAGGGCGCCGGAAAGCAGCAGCGTCATGTTCGCCGATTCCAACCGCCTGAGGGTCTTCACCGAGGTCGCCCGGCTGGGCAGCTTCAGCGGGGCCGCCGCCAGGCTGCACCTGACGCCGTCGGCGGTCAGCCACGCCATCGGCCGGCTCGAGGAGGAGGTGGGCCGTCCGCTGGTCCGGTTCGTCGCGCGCCGGGTTCAGTTGACCGACGCCGGGCTGCGTCTGTTCGAGGTCAGCGACCGTTCGTTTGGCCAGCTCGAGGAGGTCCAGCTCCAGCTCGCGACGGGCACGGTCGCCGAGCACTTCACCCTCGGCTGCACCGTGGAGTTCGGCACCGCGGTCCTCGTGCGCAAGCTGGCGCCGCTTTTGCGCGCGGAGCCCGACCTGCGTGTGCACTTCCACTTCTCCAACGAGCTGGCCGCACCCCTGCTGGCCGGGGACGTCGACCTGATCGTGGACTGCCGCGTGCACCTGCATCCCCAGGTGGAGACCATCGAGTTGTTCCGGGAGAAGTACGTCGTGGTCGCGGCCCCGGAGCTGGTCGCGCGCTTTGCACTTCACGCGCCGGAGGACCTGGGCGGCGTGCCCGTGCTGTCCATGGACTTGCGCTGCGACTGGTGGGAAAAGTTGATGCGGACGCTGCCACGCACCCGGCGGCCCGCCTTCTCCCACGTGCTGGAGCTCAATCACCTGCGGGGCATGATCGGCGCAGCCTGCGAAGGGCTTGGCGTCGCGCTGGTGCCCCGCTACAGCGTCGCCCGCGAGCTGGCCACGGGCTGTCTGACAGAGGTGTTCGCCCTCGCCCTCGAGGAGGACCGGTTCTGCATCTACCAGAGGGCGTCCCTGGCCGGGCGCGGGAAGAACCGCCGCATGGTGGACTTTCTGAAGAGGTTGTCGATGGAGGAGTTCGCCGACGCGATCACGCCGGTGCACGAAGCCGGCGCGAAGACGACCGGGCGCGGGAAGAAAATGGCTACAGGATCGAGGCGATCGAAGTGAAAAACTTAGTGATAGCCCACACTTCACGGGCCTTGAGGCCGAGGAACTGCACGCCCACGCCATTGGTGCCCTCGCCGACCTTCTCGGTCCAGCGCACGACGACCTCGACGCGGATGGGGACATCCAGGGTGGGGATCGAGAAGATCAGGGCGAACAACTCCTGTCGCTCGACGGGATAATCACAGTGGAAATAAAGTCCACCCACGGACATGTTCTGAATCACGGCGGGGCGGCTGGTGTTGCCGGACACCAACTCCACAGGCAGTTGAACGTCGTGTCGTTGATTCACGCGTCGTGTCGAGGGATTCATGGTCATGTTTCACCTTCAGGGATTTTCACCCTGTTGAAATTCATGGGCGACAGCTTCGGGCTCGCCCAGGGCGGGAATGTCATCGAGCAGGCGGACGGCCAACTCGCCTCCGGCGACGACCAGCTCCGCCCGCGCGATGAGCCGGTTGTCATACACCAACTGGACCTGACTGCCCACAGGGCTCCCCAGGGGAAGCACGGCACCCCGGGTCAGGGCGGCGAGCTCACCGCCCCGAAGGCGGATTCTTCCGACTTCCACCGAAATTTCAAGAGGAAAATGATCGATCGGTGAAGGTTTCATGAACCAGCCTCCGCAGGACACCCATCGGCCGCTCTCGCTGCGGATGGGAATCCACGTATCATGTCGGCCAAGAAAGGCCGAATCTTTAGCCGGCCAGCCTGGAAAAATCACTTCTTTCCGTCGGGCGCCGGCCACGTCCCGGACCGGCAGGAATCCGACCGACAGGGAGCAGGCAAAAGAAAAATCCAGCGCCGGGGTCCGGACCGGGTAGTCCGGCAGCTCCGGCTCGGCGGATGGTTGGTAGACCCACTGAAAGTCAGCCCCGGGAAGAAGGAGCCACCCGGACAGGGTGACCGGGTGGGTCTCCGCCGGCGCTGACGCCGGTTTGGCCCGGGAGAACGCCATGGGACGGTCCACGGCCAGGCGCGCGAACAGATCGTCGGGTCCCGAGGGGAGATCAGGCAGATTTGCAAATATATAAAGACCGTCGAGCGAGGCCGCGGTCAGGCCGATCCGGGCGCCGGACTCGGTGCACCACCAGGCGGCCACCGGGGGCAGCCGCCCGGGTGGATCCACGGTCAGTTCGCAGGGGGCTCCCAGCAGCGTCTGCAGCGCCCGCAGGGGTCCGGTGAGATACCGGGTCAGCAGGGCGCGATGAAGCTGGGCGCGCGGGTCCACCGGGGGGATGCGCGGCAGCAGGGGGAGGAGCACCGACGGCAGCATGATGCGTCACATCGGGGGATTGAGGGAGGGTGGCACGGAGGAGGACACCGCGTCGAACAGGTCGAGGTTGGCGACCGCGGCCTTGGGCGGCACCAGGTTGGCCAGCGCCTGTCGGAAGTGTCCGACGTCCACGCCCGGGATCCAGCCGAGCCCGGCGATCGTCGCGAGCACGGCCACGTTCTGCATGCGCGGGTCGGGCAGCCCGTCGATGTGCACGGGCTGCGCGGTCACGTTCATCTGGCGGGCGAGATCATGAATCTGGTCGGTCTGCACGAGGGGCTCGCGCCCGAGCCGGACGGCCAGCGGCTGCCAGGTGGTCTCGTACCAGACGAGGCGTCCGCCGCGGCGCGCGTACTGGGACAGGCCCCTGAGGGCCTCGGTGCGTTCCAGCGCGATGACGAGGTCCGCGTCATGGGGGGCCACCAGCGGGGAGAACACGCGGGTCCCCACGCGTAAAAAGCTCTCCACGGAGCCGCCGCGCTGGGCCAGACCGTGGGTGTCCACGGCCCGGATCTCCAGGCCCGCCAGGTCGCCGGCATGGGCGAGGACCTCGGCGAGCAGGCCGATGCCCTGTCCGCCGACGCCGATCATGTAAATCTGCGTGGTGTGGTTCATGAGTCCTCCCGGGCCGCAGGCGGCGAGATTGCCTTGGAGGGACAGGTCTGAAGGCACGAACCGTCCCCGATGCACAGGTCCTCGTTGACGTGCACGCCTCCGTCGGGCTCCAGGAAGAAGGACGGGCACCCGAACCGCATTACGCAGACATGCTTTTGATCGCACTTGTCCTTGAGGATGCGGACCTGGCGCTTGACGTGTCCGGGCTTGCGTGACTCGCGGCGCATATGGGCGAGCATGCACGGGTGCCGCGCGATGACGACCTGGAAGCCGCCGGCCTCGTTGGCCTCGCGCACCAACTGGGTCAACTTGCCCTGCGCGTAGGTGTCGACCTCGCGCACGGTGGCGCCCAGGGACACGAGCAGGTCACGGATGGACAGCGACTGCACGGGGCCGTTGAAGTTGGCCCCCGAGCCGGCGTGGTCCTGGTGACCGGTCATGGCGGTCGTGCCGTTCTCCATCACGATCAGGGTGAAGTCGTGCCGGTTGAACAGCGCGTTGATCACCCCCGGGACGCCCGCGTGGAAGAACGTGGAGTCCCCGATGAAGGCGACCACACGGCGGGACTTCTGGAACAGCGAGAGTCCCGCCGAGATCCCGGGCGAGGCGCCCATGCACAGCAGCACCTGTCCCATGTTGTAGGGTGGCATGAAGCCCAGCGTATGGCAGCCGATGTCGGCCACCGTGATGTCGGTGTCGGCCAGGGCCTGCGAGACCGCGTGGAAGGCGCTGCGGTGGCCGCACCCCGGGCACATCTGGGGCGCGCGGGGTGTGGGTCCATCGGTTGTCAACGGCGTGTCGTGTGCCGTCATCGAGGGGTTCGCCGGGACCAGCCCGGGCCAGGTCGCGTGGAGGATCGCGCGGACCTTGGGCGGCGTGTACTCGCCGATCCACTCCTCGAGGTCCTCCTTGCCCAGGATCCGGCAGGAGATCCCCTCACGGAACGCGATGCGGAAGATGCCCTGCTCGAGGAAGTCGTCGAGCTCCTCCAGGATCTTCACCTCCTTGTGCGTCCGCAAAAAGGCCGCGATGGCGCGCTCGGGCAGCGGGTGCACCAGGCCCAGGCGCAGCACGTCTGGCGGCTCCCCGATGGTGGAGAGCACCTCCAGCAGGGAGGCCGTCGGAAGCCCGGCGGTGATCACCCCCAGTCCGGTGCCCGCGGCGCCCAGAATCACGCGCGTAAATGGCGTCGTCTCGGCCTGCTCGCGCGTCTTCTCGAGCTTCTCCAGCGCGCGGCGCTTGAGTGGCGCCACCAGCTTCGTGATCGGCAGGTACGGTCCGGCCGCCGCATCGAAGCGGGGCGTCGGATCCAGCGGCACCGGTGTGTACGCGTCCGAACGCACGCGCATCTTGGCATGGCAGACATGCGTGGAGAGCCGCAGGATCACGGGCATGCGCATCTTCTGCGACCAGGCCGCGGCCTCGAGGTACATGTCGTGGACCTCCTGCGGATCCATGGGCTCCCAGATCGGCGTGTAGCAGAGCCGTGCGATGTGCCGGTTGTCCTGCTCGTTCTGGCTGGAGTTGCACCCGGGGTCGTCGCCCATGACGATGACCATGCCGCCGGTGAGCTCCATCATCGACAGTTGCACGAACGTGTCCGCGGCGACGTTGAGCCCGACGCTCTTGAAGAACACGCAGGACAGGTGCCCGTTGATCGACGCGCCGAAGGCCACCTCGGTGGCGACCTTCTCGTTGGTGGAGAACTCGAAGTAGAAAGGCCGCACCTGCGAGGGAATCCGGGAGATGGCCTCGGCGATTTCAGGGGTGGGGGAGCCGGGATAGGCGGTGACCACGCGGGTGCCGGTCACGGCCATGGCCCGGACGATCGCGGTGTTGCCCATCGCGATGTCCGAGAAGGGGCCCGGATGAATCAGGGGGTGTTGTTCGTCCATGCGGTCACATCCATGAAATGAGGATTTTCAAGTAGAGGTCATCACCGGTTTTTCCGGCTTGGCTCGGACCGTTTCGGACGCGATCGGGAGCGCGCTCCCGGACGGGAGCTGACTCCCGGGCCGCTCCTAGTGAACCGGATTGCGGACGATCAGCAGCGACATGCGCGTGATGAACTCCATCAGTTCCGGATCGGTCATGGTCTTGGCCACCAGCACGTATTTCTGGGTGAGGCTCTCGACCTGGATCATGCGGGTATGCATGCAGCACCAGGTGGTCTCGCGGATCGTGCCGGCTTCGACGATGGACTTCGTGGCGATGGTGTGCACCACGCGGGAGGCGGAGAAGCCGCAGCACTTGGCCGTGGATTCGATGAGCAGCACGCGCTGGTTGGTGAGCACCAGGAACATGCGGATGTGGCCGCCGGTGATCTTCGTGAAGAACGCCTGCATCTTGGCGATGGCCTTCTCGAGGGGGCTGGTGCCGACGAAGAAGCCGTCGGCCTGGATCGCATACTGGATCTCCTCGCCCTGCAGCAGCTGGACATTGTTGAGGGCTTCCTGGGTCTTGGGGGTCATGTTAACCATTCGTCATCTCCTGTGGGGTTAGGGTTTGTTCAGTCTTCACACCATTGATGATGGTCACGACACGGCCCTTTTCGCGGTCCACAAAGACCAGGGCGTGCGCGAGATCGTGCGCTTGATCGACGTATTCCCGCACCAGGCGGCGGCGCTCGCCGGCGGGCACCCGGGCCTGGGCGAGCACCTGGTGGGCCACGACGCGGTAGCAGGGGTCGCCGCAGTACTTCACGATGTCGTCGTTTTGGAACGTGCGGTTCTGCTGGGCCAACGCCATTTTTTTGGTGATGTGCAGCTTCTTCGGATACTGGCGGGCGATGTGCCAGGCCCAGTACAGGGCCCGCAGGGCCACGAGGGTGGCCGGCACCCAGAAGTACCAGCGGAAGAACAGGAACAGGACCGTGGGGACGGCCAGGCTCAGCAGCAGGATCAGCAGGGCATATCGGTTGTAGGAAAGGAAGTAGCCCAGCCACTGCCGGCGCGAAAAGGTGATCGCCCGCTCGACCTCGTAGAAGGCCTCGTCCCTGGTCAGGCATTGACCCGGACTGGAACAATTCTCTGGGCGTTCATTCATCATTTTTTGAATCCAACATCCCTTCGCGTGGCGACCGACTCGATCGCTCTTCGATTGGTCCGCATCCTGACAAAATCCACCCGTCTTGGCAAGCTGTTCTTTTATGTATGGATGCTGTGAAAGGCTATTTTTTAAAACGTGGAACCGGGAAGTGACAGGACGGCTCTTTCCCGTGGCGATCATAGTATAACTGATGTTCCTCCCCGGCGGCCCAGAACACCGAGGCGGGCTCCAACTCCGTTGCGACGTCATAGCCATTGTGTATTAATTCAGCGATGAGGGCCTCGGCGGACCGGCGCTGGTCCTCGTCGGCCCAGAATACGACGCTGCGGTACTGGAGGCCGATGTCGGGGCCCTGCCGGTCCCGCTGGGTGGGATCGTGGATCTCGAAGAAGCGCCGGGCGATGGTTTCAAAGTTGATTGACTTTGGATCAAACGTGACCTCGACGGTCTCGATGTGGTTGGTGTTCTGGGTGCACACCTGGCGGTAGGTCGGATGTTCCAGGGTCCCCCCCATGAAGCCGGAGACGACGTCGAGCACCCCGGGGAGGCGACGGAGGTGATATTCGACGCCCCAGAAGCAGCCGCCGGCGAGCCAGGCCTTGCGTGTGTCGGGTGTGGTGTTCATGGTCCTCCTTCCGGACGGGAAGCCGGTCCAGATCAGGTTCCCCGGTTGACAAAAATTGTCAAGGCGGTTATGAGAATGGACATGAAAAAGCCCCAGCTTCAGTCCCTGAACTGTCCCGCCTGCGGTGCCTCCATCTCGAATGATCCCGGCGCCAACTTCGTGAAATGCCAGTACTGCGGCAACACCCTGGTGTTCGACGAGGACGACGACCCCGCCGACGGGGAGATCTCCGAAGGTGACGAGGAACTGTCCTTCGGGGCGCCCACGACCCCGCACCCGCCCAGGGCGCCGGCGCCGCCCCAGGTCATCATGGTGCCCAACGCCCTGGATCCGAAGGCCCAGCGGCAGGTGCAGCAGGCCGTCAGCCGGGCCACGCAGGTCTCCAAGCTCGCCGCGGTGCTGCCGGCGATCTTCATCTTCACGACGCTGCTGATCGGCGGTTCCATCGCCTACTTCACCACGCGTGGCGTCCAGGAGAACCAGAAGCGCGTGCAGGAACGGATGCAGAAGGCCCAGGATGAGGTCGAGCAGAAAACCAAGGCCGCCGAGAAGACGCGGCTCGACGCCCAGGCCAAGCGCGAACGGGACCAGTGGACCAACCTCATCGAGGAGAACCGCACCTCCCTGCCGGTCGGGCTTGATTCCCTCCTCGCCGAGAGCCTGCCCCAGGGCTGGCCCACGCTCACCAAGGGCTCCTCGTCGGCGCCGATCACCATCACCTGGTATGCCGCCTACGTCAGCACCTTCGAACAGCGGACGTTCGCCGCGTTCAAGGCCGTGCTGCGCAAGTTCGACAAGAAGGTGAAGGTCAACGTGATTCCGCTGCCGGCGCAGCGCGGCAGGAACACCCAGATGATGGAGGCGATGCTGGAGATCCTCGAGCAGAAGGGCGAAGGCGTCTTCGAGGAGCTCCACGAGCGGCTGGCCCAGGAGGGCCGCAACCTCTTCATGCGGGAGAACTACTCCCAGTTGTGCGAGATCATGGACTGCGATCTCAAGAAGTTCCAGAAGGCCATGAAGTCCCGCACCCATGCCGCGAAGGCCGCGGGGCTGGCGGCCGTGTCCAAGAAGTTGAACCTGGATCGCCAACTGGTGTTCCGCATCCAGGACTCCCTTTTCTATGATCAGATGTCCATCATTTCCCGGATCGACGACGTCCTCGAGGGCTTCGTGAAGTATCCGGAGGCCCGGTAGGTCATGTCCGAATCCCGCAACCTTCCTTCCTCCACCCTGTTCTGGCAGCGGCTCGTGAGCCGGACCGTCCTGGGACTCTTCGGGCTGCTGCTGTTGTGGATCGTCGTCTCCGTGACCGTGGGCGTCTTCGGCTGACTTTTTTGCGCTTCAGGAACAAGTTGGGTAGATTTCCATCCATAACGATGGTCAAACGCACCCCGTGAGGGGTTCCTTGGCTGCGACTGGATGCACCACATGACACATTCACTTCCGATTTCCCTGCGATGGTTCTGGATTCTTCTCCTGCTGCCCCTGGCGTGCGGCGGGAAGGAGAACCCGCCCCCGGACGCCCCGGCCAAGGCCGACGCGGTGAGCGAGGTCCCGGTCAAGGATGCGCCGCCTCCGACGCCGACCCAGCTGCCGGTGCCCAAAGACGCCGTGGGCTGGGGCCAGGTCGCGCCGGCCGATTTTGCCGCGGCGGCCGGGATCTGGACCGGACAGGTCAACGCCCCCATGCCAGAGAAGCCCGTGGGCATCGCGCTGCTGGTCACCGACGCAGGCCATCTTGAGGCCGCCTTCTTTGCGCCCAAAAACGCCCCCGTGGGAGGCACCCATACCGTGTGCCATCCCGTGGGCGACGCCTGCTGGTACACGCGGCCCGCGACCGCGGCCGTGACCGCTCCGGCCACGGAGCCGGCCCCCGCGAACGCCGCTCCTGCGGTGGCCGCCCCTGCGGAGCCGGACCGGACCTTCGCCGGCCCGTTCAAGGACAAGACCCTGGTCACCGCCGGATCGGTGCTGACGATCTCCCTGGCGCATCCGAAGGCCGCTGCCTTCGTGGAGGCCCGTCCCCTGCTGAAGTCCCTGAAGGTCCGCGAGTTGACCCTGCGCACGATCCAGGGCCGCATCGAGGCCGAGATCACGCCCCTCGGGAAGAAACTGCCCCAGGAGCTGGTCGACGCCGCGCACTACTGGCTGATGCTGGCGGTGAACGAACGGGCGAGCTTTTTGCAGGCACCGCTCGTGGGCGGGAAGTTCTTCGATGCGCTGCCCGGGGCGACCTTAGGAGTGAAAAAAAACACGATTCACTTTGCAATGGCCGGAGATTGCAGTATGCTGGCGTGGTCGCTTCTGGCGATTCATCAATTGTATCCCTATCTGCGCCCCTGATTGGGGGCGCTCAGAGGTAGCACCTTGAGTCCGACCGGCCCTGCAGGAAAAGATCCGACGCCCATCCCGACCGCCACCATGGAGCGCATGCCCCGGTACCTGATGCAGTTGTACCGGTTCAAGACCGCCGGCATCGATCAGGTCTCCAGCCAGATGCTCGGCGACAGCCTGCGCATCAAGGACACCCAGATCCGCAAGGACCTGTCGTACTTCGGTGTGTTCGGCAAGGCCCGCTATGGCTACAACATCGACTTCCTCATCGACGCGGTGGAGAAGATCCTCGGCCTGAACAACCAGTACCGCGTCGCCATCGTCGGCTTCGGCCGCATCGGGCGCGCCCTGGCGCACTACCATGGATCGGACTGCCACAACTTCTGCGTGCAGTTGATCTTCGACACCGATCCGGCCGTCATCGGCGAGGTCGTGGGTGCGGTGCCCGTCGAGTCGATGGACCTGCTCGAGACGCGCCTGGCCGAGCAGACCGTGGACATCGCCGTGCTGACCGTGCCCGAAGAGGTCGCCGTCGAGGTCGCCGACCGCCTCGTCCTGGCCGGGGTCAAGTCCATCTACAACTTCACCGCCGCCGAACTGCACCGCTACCACGACGTGTTCATCGAGAACGCGCAGATGGCCTACGGCATGTACAAACTGGCCCACCGCATCGCAGGCCACTGGCCGCGCAAACGCTAGATGGCCAACGGTCCCCTCCGGCGACTGCCGGGCTGCCTGTCCCTACAACAAGACCCTCTCAGCGAAAATGACCTCCTCGAGCTGGCCGCCTTCGCGGGCGCGTACCTCTCGTTTCATCCCGACGCCCGTTTCACCGGTCCGCCCTGTCGCGAGGACTGGCGTTTTTTGGCGCCCGAGGTGCTCTTCGAGAAGGGTCGCCCCGACGTGCGCTCGGATTTCTTCTCCCTGGGCGTCACCCTGCTGGTCCTCTGGCGCGGAGACGACGCGGGGGTGCCGGCGGGACCTTCGGTGGAGTACGCGCAGTGGGCGCTGGACGGACGTCCGGCGTGGTCCTGGCGCGCCGTGGACGACGTCCGGGCGCCGATCCGGGAGCTCGTCGCCCAGTGCGTCGAGCGCGCGCGTTCGCGGCGTCCGGGCACCACCGACGAGCTGCGCGCCCGCCTGCTGGAGGTGTGGCCCGCCGATGGCACCGACGCGTTCCCTCCATACTTCCTGCGGGCGCAGAAGTTGTCCCCGGCGGCCTGGTTTGCGGCCGCCCGTGCCCTGAGCTGGTGGCAGATCGCGGCCCTGGGCCTCACCCTTGGGGGCCTGCTGGTGTGGCTGCGGCTGTACGCGGGCGGCTGACGTCCCCGATCCGTCCTTCGATTTTGGCTTGACAATTTTCATTGGTTCGATAAATAGAAAAAAATTTCACCGACACGGCGTGTTGCCGTTCTGGAGGTACCCCATGCCCAACTTCATCGGATTCATCATGTTGCTGATCATGCTTTCGCTGACCGCCTGCGACGCGCAGGACGGCAAGGACGGGGTGGGGAACCTCGTGCAGATGTCCCCGGCGTCCGAGGCCCAGTGCGAGCGCGGAGGGATCGTGCTGATGTCGGGCGAGGATCTCAACAGCAACGGCATGCTCGAGACCGAGGAGATTCAGAGCATCCAGACGATCTGCAACGGCCTGCCCGGCGACGACGGACAGGACGGGCAGGATGGCCAGGACGGCCAGGATGGCCAGGACGGACAGGACGGTCAGGACGGCCTGAGCACCCTGCTGCACGTCGAGGAGGTGGCCCCCGGCGACGAGTGCCCGTACGGCGGTCAGCGCTACTACTGGGGCCTGGACGTGAACGGGAATTCAGTTCTTGATGAAGAAGAAAGGACCAGTACGAATCTGGTCTGCCAGAGCAGCCCCGGCACGGGCGGCGGCCTCTCCACCCTGGTGAGCATCGACGACGAGCCCGCCGGCGCCAACTGCACCTACGGGGGCGTCGCGGTGCGTTCGGGCCTCGACGACAACGCCGACGGCCTGTTGCAGGTGCAGGAAGTGGACGCCACCTCCTTCGTCTGTCACGGCGCCCCGGGCACGACGGGCGTCAGTTCGCTGGTGCGCGTGGACGATCTGGCGCCGGGCGTCGAGTGTCCCCAGGGCGGCCTCCTCGTGAAGACGGGCCTGGACACCGACGGCAACGGCGTCCTCGGCGACGGCGAGGTCCTCGACGAGCAGGCGGTGTGTCACGGTCACAACGCGCTGTCGCGCTTCTCGACCGCGGAGTGGGGCGGCGCCTGCGCCTACGGCGGCGTCAAGATCGAGACGGGCCTGGACCTCGACGGCGACGGCGCCCTGGGCGACCCCGAGGTCACCCGCGTGGAGTACCTGTGCAACCGGCTGCAGTATCCGGTGGCGGTCAGTTCGGGTTATCTCCACACCTGCGCGCTGATGAACACCGGGAAGGTGCTCTGCTGGGGCGACAACACCATGGGCCAGTTGGGTGACGGCACTACCGTGGATCGCAGCGGCCCGGTCATGGTTCAGGGTCTCGACGAGGTCACCTCCGTGCAGGCGGGCTTTTTCCACACGTGCGCGATCCGCACCGACGGCGCGGTCTGGTGCTGGGGCCGCGGCGACTCGGGCCAGCTGGGCAACGGCGCCACGGCCCACTCCCCCCTGCCGGTGCGCGCGGGCGCCTTCACCAACGCCATCGGGGTGGGCCTGGGGTTCCGTCACACCTGCGTGCTGACTTATACTGGCACGGTTTGGTGTTTCGGAGACAACGCGCGGGGGCAGTTGGGCAACAACTCCACAGTGTCAAGTTCAAACCCTGTGCAGGTTTCTGGTGTTTCATTGGCAACGCAGATTTCCGGTTCCTATGAGCATAACTGTGTTCGCAACCAGACAGGAAACGGTGTTTGTTGGGGGCGGAATGATACCGGCCAACTGGGCAACGGAACGACGACGGACTCCCGGGTGCCGGTGGCCATCAGTTCCCTCTCCACCATCACCACAATCTCCTGCGGCACCAGCCACACCTGCGCCCTGACCAACTTCGGTATCGTGTACTGCTGGGGCCGTAACAATTATGGCCAGCTTGGCGACCTGACCAACACCGACCGCACCACGCCCGTGCAGATCGACGGCCACATCGAAGGGGCGGCCGTCGTCACCTTCGGCGCCCACACCTGCCTGATCCACGCCGTCCTCGGTACGACGATGTGCTTCGGCTGGAACCAGTACGGCCAGCTCGGAGACGGCACCATGACCTCCCGCAACACCGCCATCGCCGTAGCCACAGCGAAACGCTTCACCGCGGTGTCACCCGGAGGTACCCACACCTGCGGGCTCACCGCCGACCGCGAGCTCTTCTGCTGGGGCAACAACTCCGAGGGCCAGTTGGGCAACCTCACCACCACGCAGAGCCTGCTGCCCGCACGCGCGATCCTCCCCACCGACGAATACGGCCTGTGACAGCGGGGGCTTCGAACCCGACAGGCTCCTGGATCATTTCGACAGTTCGTACGTGCTGGAGGCGATCATGCCCTCCTCGTCGGTGGGGATAACGAAGGCCGGGATGCGGCTGTCGGCGGTGGTGATCACGCCGGTTTTTCCGCGGATCATGGTCTCGTTGACGTCGGCGTCGAGCGCGATGCCCAGGGCTTCGAGGCCCGACAGCACCACCGCGCGGGCGATGTGGTCGTTCTCGCCGATGCCGCCGGTGAAGACGATGGCGTCGCAGGTGCCCAGCAGGGCCAGGTAGCCGCCCAGGTAGAAGCGCACGCGGTGGCAGAACATCTCCACGGCCAGCAGGGCCCGCGGGTTGGCGTCCATGTTCTCCTCGAGGGTGCGCATGTCGTTGCCGATGCCGGAGATGCCGGCCAGCCCCGATTTGCGATTGAGCAGGCGGTCCAGCTCGGCCACGTCGGCGACCCAGCCGTTGCGCAGAAGGTGCAGGAGCACCGCCGGATCCAGATCGCCGCTGCGCGTGCCCATCATCAGGCCCTGCAGCGGGGTCATGCCCATGGACGTGTCCACGGAGCGACCGCCCTCGATGGCGGTCATGGAGCAGCCGTTGCCCAGGTGGCAGGTGATCAGGTTGCACGCCGACAGCGGCTTGCCCAGGCGCGCGGCAGCCTCGATGGCGACGTACTCGTGGGAGGTGCCGTGGAAGCCGTACTTGCGGATGCCATGCTGCTCGTAGAGCTCCAGGGGCAGGGCGTACAGGTAGGCCTTCTTCGGCAGCGTGTGGTGGAAGGCCGTGTCGAAGACGGCGACCTGCACGCAGCCGGGCAGCACGTCGCGGGCGGTGCGGATGCCCATGAGGTTGGGCGGGTTGTGCACCGGCGCCAGCTCGGCGCACTGCGCGATGACGGCCTCGACGCCGGCGTCGATGACCACGGCCTCGCGGATCTTCTCGCCGCCGTGCACGACGCGGTGACCCACCGCCTTGATCTCCGACAGGTCCTTGATCACGCCGGTCTCCCCGGTCGTGAGGGTCTTGAGGATGAAGTCCAGCCCGGCCCGGTGATCGGGCGCGTTCACCTCCAGGATCCACTTCCCGTCGCCGGCGCGGTGGGTGAGGATGGCCGAGCCGGTCTCCCCGATGCGCTCGAGGACGCCGCGGGCGAGGACGCGCTTTTCGGGCATGTCGAACAGTTGGTACTTGATCGAGGAAGAGCCGCAGTTGATCACGAACACGAGCATGGGATGAAGACCTCCTGGGTCGGGTCCGGAGGGTCCGTCCGGAGCACGCGACCTGCCCACGCTACTTGAACCGTTCCCGGTGTGCAAGCCTGGACTGTTTTTCTTTTCACAAAACTTTCGGACTAAGCCGCCAGAAGATCTTAGTTCGCCAGATGGGCAATTTGGGGTATACTTTCAGGGCTTCAGGTGGTGCCATGATGTCCATGAAAAATTTACTATACTTTTCCCTTCTTTCCCTCCTCTCCCTGACTCTTTTCCAGTGCGCCAAGGGCAGCGGCAGCGCCTCCTGCGGTGACGGCGTCTGCGCCTCGACCGAGAGCGCGGACACCTGCCCCGCCGACTGCACGGCCGCCGGCTGCGGCAACGGCTCCATCGACGGCGAGGAGGAGTGCGACGGCGCGGACCTGGGCGGCGCGACCTGCGTCTCCCTGGGCTTTGCCACCGGCAGCCTCGGGTGCACGACCTCCTGCGCGTACAACACCGGCTTCTGCCGCGCGGAGTGCAACCACGCGTGCGAGACCGTGGGCCTGACCCGCTGCTCGGGCAACTCATTGGAGACCTGCGCCACCGACGCCCAGTCCTGCCGGATCTGGGAGGAGACCACCGACTGTGCCACCACCTCCCAGGTGTGTGACGACTCCTCGGGCACGGCCGGCTGCGCGGACTCCTGCTCGGATGCCTGCACCATCGACGACAAACGCTGCACGTTGAATCAACTGCAGCGCTGCCAGATCGGCGAGACCGGCTGCGCCCAGTGGAAGGACCTGCAGGACTGCGCGCTGACCAACTGGGTCTGCACGGGCACCGGGTCGGCGGCCGCCTGCACCGATCCCTGCACCCATGAATGCGATGCGGGCGCTCCGCCCCAGTGCAGCTCCACCACGGTGCAGACCTGCGGCACCGACGGCGACGGCTGCCGGATCTGGGTCGACGGCACCGACTGCTCCACGCTGGGCCAGGTGTGCTCCGGCGGCGCCTGCTCCTGCGTCAACGAATGCACCGCCGGCAGCACCCGCTGCCTGGGCACCGTGCGCCAGTCGTGCACCACCAGCGGCTCGGGCTGCCTGGTGTGGACCACCGTGCAGGACTGCGCCTCCACGTCCCAGTTGTGCGACACGGCCTCGGGTTCGGCCCAGTGCGTGAACACGTGCACCAACACCTGTGCCTCGGGCGCGGTGCGCTGCCTGGGCGACGTGATCCAGAGCTGCCAGACCGTGGCCAGCGGCTGCCTCGACTGGGTCGACGGCACCAACTGCGCCGCCACGGGCCGCTCATGCTCGGGCAGCACCTGCGTGTGCAACAACGCCTGCTCGGCCGGCCAGACGCGCTGCCTGGGCGACGTCACCCAGGCCTGCACCCAGGACATCTACGGCTGCTACGCCTTCGTCAACGGCACCGACTGCGCCGCCCTGGGCCAGACCTGCCTGGGCGGCACCTGCCAGGCCCCCGCGGGCGCCTACACGTGCTCGGGGCTCTCCCCGACCTACACGAACATCCGTTACAGCGGCACCGCCCTGACGACCAGCACCTACGCCGACGACGCCACTTACCCGTTCACCATCCCGTTCACCTTCCGCTACTACGGCGTGAACTACACCGGCGGCTACCTCTGCACCAACGGCTGGGCCTCCTTCGGCGCCGATCCGCTCTCCAGCGCCTACTACAACGGCGCGCTGCCCTCCACGGCGCTGCCCAACGCGGCGATCTTCATCTTCTGGGACGACCTGTACTATTCGCAGAGCAATTTTCCCGACGCACGGCTGCTCTACCAGACCATCGGCACCACCCCCAACCGCGTGTTCGTGCTGGAATGGTACCAGACGGGCCTTCTGGGATATGTCACCGATCACCGGGCGACCTTCCAGATCCGCCTGTACGAGACCTCCAACGCCTTCGATGTGATCTACGACCGTGCCACCTGGCTGGGTGCCGAATGGAGCGCCACGGTCGGCTACGAGAACGCCGCCGGCACCGAGGGCGGCGACGTGGGCACCACCTTCACCGGTCCCCCCGTGGACAACTACCACTGCGTCCCGAATTGAGCGGGTGGGGGGTCAGGGCAGGGCAGGGATTCGGATTTCAGATGAAATCCGTGAACGAGACACCGTCCTCCTAAAAACTCAAAAATATCCCCAGATAACCGATGGAGCTCTCGACCCAGCGGGCGCCGCCGGAGAGCCAGATCGAATGGACGCGCACGCCCAGGTCGATGGCCAGCGACCGGCTCAGGGGCAGCAGCAGGCCCGCGGGCACCGACACCATGAAGCCCTCGGTGTCCGCGTTGAGGGTGCTGGCGTGGATCTTCGCGTTGACGTCGTCGCCCGTGCGCGAAAAGCTCAACATGCCGAGCTCGGCCCCGATGTAGCCGTAGAAGTGATACAGTTGCTTGTAGTAGCGCGCCCCGGCGGTGAAGCCGAGCATGTCAGGCTGGTTGAAGAAGTTGTTGCCGAAGGGGCTCTGGACATACAGGCTGCCCGAGATCGCCAGGGAAGGGAGCACGAACAGGCCGACCCACGGGTTAGCGGTCATGATCCTGCCGCTGGAGCGCACGTTGTTCTCGTCGGTGTACGAGATCAGGTCCATGGTCAGGCTCCCGCCGCCGGTCTTGGTCCACTGCCCGATGTTCATCGGCGTGCGGGCCCCGACCCCGCCACTCGGGAGCATCGCCCCCACAAAGGCACATACCAGGAATAATGACTTCATGATCGCTTCCTCCATTCCGGAATCGAGTGTGCAACCACCGTCGAAAAACGCAAGCATTTTATGACCCTCCCCTATCCCCTTATGGACTGCGGTGGCTCTGCCGCCGCTCTTTCTCCTCCCTTATGGACTGCGGTGGCTCTGCCGCCGCTCTTTCTCCTCCCTTATGGACTGCGGTGGCTCTGCCGCCGCTCTTCTTCCCCCTATTCCCCCCTTGACCTCCCGGCCTCGATTGCATTAGAAAGAATGCCAACACCGACGCCCGGGTGGCAGGCACCATGGCCAAAAACGATCGCAAGAAGAAGAAAAACACAGCCAAGAAGAACCCCGCCCACGCCGAGCAGGAGCGGCGGCGGCGCGTCAATGAATGGATGGACCTGGTGGGCCGCGTGTGCGAATCCTGCGGGGTCGGCGTCCTGTTCGACAATCTCACTGCGTGGGAGCGGAGCTTCCTCGAGACCGCGCGGCTCCCTCCGATCCAGCTGCGCAAGGCCGCCGGGCACGACATCCCCGTCGAGGTCTTCGCGCGCATCGATGGCCTGTTCCGGTGCACGCTGCAGGACGAGCCCGTGCACGTGCCTCCCCGCAACAAGGCTTTCTCCCTGGCGGAGTTTCTTCGCGTGGAGCTCGCCCTGCGCGGACTGTACGGCCACTGCAAGAAATCGACCACGGAGCGCTCCGCCCGCTGGGTCGACCAACTCGATCCCCTGTTCCAGTTCTGCAACGACCGGGACGCCACCGAGATGCCGCCCATGATGCGCCTGTGGTCCCTGATGTGCTTCTTCGGCGCCGTGTCCGGGGACATGGATCGCATGATGTACCCGGTGAAGCTCGACTGGGAGATCCGGTCCCATGAGGCCTCGGGGAGGCACCAGTATTTCGAGATCTCCTCGCTGCCGGCTGAGCATCGCCACTTCCAGATCGGAGAGCAGAAGCGCCGTTCCTTCCGGCTCTTCGTCCAGTCCGTCGTCGCCATGAGGGTCTATCCCGCCGAACTGTCCACCAGGGTGATCCCGGGCCTGGAGAACCAGCCCGAGCGGCACCTGCCCGTGTACGTGCAGGAGCACGTCCGCCTGCGCATGAAAGAGCGGCTGGCTCCGTTGGCCGAGGACGAGATGGACCACCTGCTCGGGGGCACGGTGGTGACCCCGAAGACCGTGCGGATCCGCGGCGGCGCCTTTCTCATCGAGCTGCAGATGTACGGTTGCCGCCTGGGCTACGTGGTGGCCGAGGTGGTCGAAGATCCCGGCGGGCCCGCCGGTGAGGCGGTGCTCATGCGCACGTTCCTGTTCGTGACCCAGTCGGGCACCCCCGAGGGCGACCGGTTCAACGAGCGGCTGAAGGTGGGCAACTATGAGAAGACCTACTTCAGGCTCGACCGCCTGGCGCCCTTCATGACCACGGACCTGTGCCTGGACCCCGTGTTCCAGGAGATCCTCCGGGAGTGCGGCATCGGCGATCTCATCGAGGTGGTGAAGATCAACCGTGAGATCAGAACCTCCCTGGAGACCCGCGAGGGCAACGCCGAAAACATCCGCTACCTGCTCAACCTCGACGCGCCCAGCCTGAGGGACACGCCGCCTGGCTCCAAGTCGGGCTCCGCTCCCGCTCCGTCGCCGCTCCGTCGCCGCCTGCGGATTCTTCGCCGGGGCCTGCGCCGCCCCATCACCGAGTTCGTACGCCGTCCGCGGATTCCCGCTCCACCGCCACCGGCTCCGCCGCCGTCGTCGTCGTCGTTCCCGCTCCCGGGCCACCGCCGCCTCGCCTTCGTTCCGCTGAACGCCCGTCGCCGCCTGCGCCCCCCCCGGTTTGCGTAGATTTATTTAACTGCGGCCTGCGATCGTCACTGGGCGTCGGCCACCGCATTTTCTTTCTCCCCCCCTTGACCTCCCGGCCTCGATTGCATTAGAAAGAATGCCAACACCGACGCCCGGGTGGCAGGCACCATGGCCAAAAACGATCGCAAGAAGAAGAAAAACACCGCCAAGAAGAACCCCGCCCACGCCGGGCAGGAGCGTCGTCGGCGCATCAATGAATGGATGGACCTGGTGGGCCGCGTGTGCGAGGCCTGCGGGGCCGGCGACCTGTTCGACAGCCGCACCGAGTGGGAGCGCAACTACTTCGAGGCCGCGCGGGTCCCTCCGGTCCAGCTGCGCAAGGCCGCCGGGCACGAGATCCCTACGGAGGTCTTCTCGCGCCTCGACGCCCTGTTCCGGGCCACGATCCAGAAGGACGTCGTGCGCGTGCCTCCCAGTAAAATGCCCATCGGTCTGGGTGAGTTTCTCCGCGCCGAGGCCGCGCTGCGCGGAATCTACAGTTACAGTCTGACCAAGACCCAGGAACGCGCGGCCCGTTGGGTCAAGCAGCTCGAGCCGTTCAAAAGTTTCGTCGACGACAAGGACGACGTGGTGATGTCGCCCATGATGAAACTGTGGACCTTGATGTCCTATTTCGGAGCCGTGTGCGGGGACATGAAACGCATGGTGTTTCCGGTGCAGCTCCAGTGGGAGACCCAGGCAAAGGAACTCTCAAGGATGTTCCAGTACTTCGAGATCTCCTCCATGCCTGCGGAGCATCGCGTCTTCCAGGTGGGACAGCAGAAGCGGCGTGCCTGGCGGCTCCTGGTCCAGTCCGTCGTCAAACTGAAGGTCTATCCCGCCGAACTGTCCACCCAGGTGATCCCGGGTCTGGAGGACCAGCCCGAGCGGCACCTCCCCGTGTACGTGCAGGAGCACGTCCGCCTGCGCATGAACGAGCGTCTGGATCCCCTGGCCGAGGATGAGATGGACCACCTGCTCGGGGACACCATGTCGAGCCCGAAGACCGTGCCGCTGCGCGACGGCGCCTTTCTCATCGAGCTGCGGATGTATCATTGCCTCCTCGGCTATGTGGTGGCCGAGGTCATCGACGACGCCGGCGGGCCCGCCGGTGAGGCGGTGCTCATGCGCACGTTCCTGTTCGTGACCCAGTCGGGCACCCCCGAGGGGGACCGGTTCAACCAGCGGCTGAAGGTGGGCAACTACGAGAAGAGCTACTTCCGGCTAGACCGCCTGGCGCCCTTCATGACCACGGACCTGTGCCTGGATCCCGTGTTCCAGGAGATCCTCCGGGAGTGCGGCATCGGCGATCTGATAGAGGTCGTGAAGATCAACCGCGAGGTTCGCAGTTCTCTGGAGACCCGCGAAGGCAACGCCGAGGACATCCGCAACCTGCTCAACATCGAAGCGCCCAGCCAGAGGGACACGCCGCCGGGCTCCCAGTCAGGCTCCGCTCCCGCTCCGTCGCCGCTCCGTCGCCGCCTGCGGATTCTTCGCCACGGCCACCGCCGCCCCATCACCGAGTTCGTGCGCCGCCCCCGGATTCCCGCTCCACCGCCCCCGGCTCCGCCTCCGTCGTCGCCGTCGTTCCCGCTCCCGGGACCCCGCCGCCTCGCGTTCATCCCCTTGAACGCCCGTCGGCGCCTGCGCCCCCCCCGATTCACCTAGCTTTTTGGACTGCGGTGGCTCTGCCACCGCCTCTTCTTCCAGTTTTGGGACTGCGGTGCCTCGGCGCCGCCTCTTCTTCCAGTTTTGGGACTGCGGTGCCTCGGCGCCGCAATTTCCTCCCCTCCCCCTCAATCCATCCGCTCCACCAAATGCCGCCGATTCTCCGCGGGTGCAAACGGCTCCGGCCAATATTCCACCAGCCGCGCGATCCGCCCGTCGACCACCGTGAAAAACGAGATCACCTCCGCGTGCTGCTCCCCGTCGGTGACGCTCACCTGGGTGACCACCTCGGTCTCCCCAACCACGAGCCGATTCACGCGAAACCGCCACGGCCCCTTCGCGGGATATTCGCTGTTCATCCGCGCGAAGCGCTCCGCCCCCCGGATGCGCTCTCCCGACTGGGGCCACTCCATCACGAAGTCCTCGGCCAGAATCACCCCCGCCGCATAGAAATCATTGGTCGCCATCTGGTCCCAGAACAACCGCACCACGTCTTCAGGCTTCATGTCCACGCTCCTGACCCTGTCCATCCTGCTCGAAAAAACGAATACAAAAAAACCCGCCGAAACCGCATCGTGGAGAGGCGCGGCGGGTGTCCCGCTATTTTTTACCAAAAGAATGTGTTGGTTTCAACGGCCCTTCCGCTCTTTTCTTTTCCAAATATGGGACTGCGACCGGTGACTGTAGGGCCAGTCACTTGGGGCCGCTCTTCTCATCCCCAACTGGACTATCGAATCGGATCGGATTCCTGGACTTGGTTAGTTTTTTTCTTCGGTTTCTTTATCTTCGCGTTGCCAGGCTTATCTTCGGCAGGATCTTCGGTTTTATTTTCGGACACCTCCACAGACGGGCGAGTAACGCTCAACTCCGGATTCTCGACCACCCCATCGTTTGCGGGACTCTTTTCGACCACCGGGGCGGTTGCAGTAGGCACCCGCGGCTCCGGCTGCGGCCTATCGGCCTGGTCCTGGATGGCGCAACTCGTGGAAAGTTCCACCGCCTGGTCGAATTCGATGATATCTGCAGTCAGCGTGTGCTCATATGTGCAGATGAAAATCAGCATCGAGCGCAGCGAGTAATCCTGTCGGAAGTTGATAAACATCTGGTTGCGGCGCAGGTTCCCTTTTCGGTGCAGTTCCTTCATCAATTGTCGCGTCAGCGGTTTCATGGCTCCCGGGATCACGCAAAAGATGCTACTCGAATTCACCGACGCGCTCACGTCGACGGCCACCGTGCGGAAGTTGCCCCGGTCCACCTGCACACGGGTGATCGAATCCCGGAGAAATCCCTGGTTGAAGCCGCACCCGGCCACGCCGGCCAGGGCCAGGATGACCAGCCCAGGCAAAGTTCTGGAGAGGTTGAAGTAACGTTCGAAAAATGTAGTTTTTAGTGGCATGCAATGTTCCTTTCAAGTTGAATTGGTCACGACATTACATCGTTACAATCGCTCTTCAATGATTTCCCACCGGTCTCTGAAAAGTTCCAATTCCGGCAAGGTCAACGAGCAATGCAAAGAATCCGGCTTCTTGGGTCTCTTCCCGCCATGGGAATCCAGAAAGTGACGATGATGGGCAATGATGATTTCCTGCACCTTCGACCATTCCAGCACAAAGAACTGATCATCCCCGTATTTTTTCCCTGCAACGACGAAGACGCTGATCAGGTTGGGCACCGGCAGCTTCTTCTTTTTTCCGAGCCGTTGAAAATCGCCCTCGAAAGTGATCTCCACGAACCGGTCAATGGAGAACTGCCAGGCCTTCCCGTTGATTGTCTTGACCTGGATTGGGATGGACTCGCCTTTGCTGTTGGTCGCAATCAGGTCGAACTCCGGTACATTGCCGGAGAAAGTCGCGGTCAGAAAGCCCCGTCGCGCCAGTTCACACGCGACCAGGTATTCACCGATTTGCTTGGTCAGTTGGGTGTTGAGTCCGGTAGCCATGTAGTCCTTATTCCTATCTCTGATTCCAGGGTATTCGACCTTCAATTTCAAAATACTCATCAATGAGTCTCCAAATGACGATTTTTGGCTTTGGCATTTTAGATGAGCCAACCGGCAGCAACGGGTCATGACCACTGATCTCGTTAAGTCGTTTAAATTCAAGGTGTATTGTAATCATGATTTGTTCCTTTCTACTCCCCCACCAACCGCACCCCGACCGGGAAGTGGTCGCTGAACCCCTTCAAATCCACCTTGCCCTTGCCCATCCCAAAGCGGCACTCTCCACGTCGAACAGGTTTTCCACGTTCCAGAATGCGAGTTGCAGGGAATCGGGCATGGCGCCACCTCCGGGAAAAAGCATAGCCGTGTTGTAGATCAAGTCAAGATAATATAAAGATCAATGCATGGGGGCATTGGGAGAACCTAACATGTGTTCAGTGGAGATCTCCTGCATTTTCATAAAAGTGAAATTTTACAATATTCCTGTAATTGCAGATCATTTTCGCCGATTTTTCTTCGCTTCCCCCGGTTGACAACCTCTTCTCGATTGATATTTCTGGGGCGGCTTCGGCCTGTATGGAAATAACTTCTATTTCCAACATTACCCTCCGCTTCGGCGGAAAGGAGTACAAAGTCGCATGGCCCACTTCATTCGCAACTGGCCCCTCGAAACCATGGAAGAGCAACTCGATCACCTCCACGAATCCGTGCAGACCGAGAGCGTGACCACACACCTCGCTGCGCCCATCCTCGACACCAAGTCCATGCTGACAGCCTTCAACGAAGAGACCAAACGCCTGCGCAAGCAGCAGTTGTCGCTGTCGGCCCAGCTCGCCGCGGATGACCGCCGGCTCGATGTCCGCACGTCCGTGCTCAACTCTCAGGCCCGCCAGACGGAGCGCATCAACCCGACGCTGCAGATTCTCAGTTCCGTGTTCCCCGATGGCGTCAACGCCGTGACCAAGCCCACCGGTCGTGGCATCGAGACCCAGATTCGCGTCACGCGCGGCATCATCGACCTGGTCAAAACGATGCCCGAGGCCGCCGGGCTGGTTTCGGCCGCCAATGACGTCAGCGATGCCATCACCGCTGCCGAGGGTCATCTCAACGCCCTCAAGGCCGTCGACGAGCAGATCGAGACCCGCGAGGCCCGTGCCGAAGAGCTGGCCACCCGCGCCTACCAGACCTACTATGCCACCAAGAACGAACTGATGAAGATCTACCACAACAACAAGCGTCTGGTGAACACGTTCTTCCTCGACTGATCGGTTCTTTCACCTATCGCCCCCAAAACTCCGGTATTCATCCGGAAACCTCTCCATTCCCACCCGAAAACCTGACTCCACAGGGAGTAATTTATCCGTACGTCCTTGAAAAGTTGAGTCGGCGGGGTGAGATTGATCCGTGCGACCAGGAAAATCCAACTTTTCCACTCCCTCTGAATCGGTACCCAGTTGTGGATCCAACTTTTCCGCGAGATATTCAACCGTAGGTCCTTGAAAAGCTAGGTCGGCAGGGAGATCTTGATTCGTCCGTCCATGAAAAGTCAACTTTTCAGGCGCCAACCCATGCATCGTAGTGGGAAAAGCTTTGAATCTGCTGGAAGAGTGAAGAGAACGCATTGCAGAGTGGCAGTCATCGCTGGTGTTTCCCGTCGATGGGATGAGCAAAAGTTTCATCTTGCCGTTCATTGAGCCCTTACCGCCTGCACCGAGCGGTTGACCGACTGTAGCCCCTGGTTGCGCCGCCAAAGGCGGAGCTACCAGGGGAAAACTGGACGCCATGCTCCGCGTCCAATTGTCGCCCGACCTCCAGACCGACATTTTAAATAATTATTTTCTATTCGTTACACCCGGAATTATTCCAATGATTTCGACGCATTTCACCGCGCCATCATCCAATTACACAGAAAGCGCATTATTTGCTCTATTGACACCCTCTGCATTTCGCCCAATGCTGATTGCGTTCCGTTTTCCCCTCGTTCGGTGAGGTGCTCGTCCATGGTGACGTTGTTGACCTTCGAAAGCAGCAGATTCCGGCAACCGAATATTGTTGGTTGGTGGCGAGGGTTCTTCTGCGGATTCGTACAACCAGGGAAAGGCGAAACTTTTCAATCTGGCTCTTCGAAGACGTGTAATGCTCTTCGATTTCCCTGTAAATCATTTACAAATAATTTTATGCTGCCAACTGTGACGAAGTATTCTTTCTCACGGATCCGCAGAAACAATGGTTGGGCTGCATGGATTAACAAACAGACACGTGAGAATCACACCTGACCGAGAGGTTCTTGAAGAGTGCGTCGTGTACAGTGGAATAGCGCACGGCCGCCCAGAGCAGCGAGAACATGTGTAACGGATACAGATTTCTGGTTGTCCACCAAGTAGCAGAGATGGGGTGCGAAATGTCTGCGGTCGAAGGCGACCATGAACAACCTCACATCCTCATCTGCCACGTCAACGTGTCAGACGTCGCGCAGATGGCGACGCACCTAGCAGCAGACGTGTTGGATACATCCTGGATAATGAGCTTGGACCCAAGGTCGCAACGTGCATACCGGAAAACCGTAGCGGATACCGCCGCTCACCTAGCATCTCTGTTTCGAAAAGCAGCAGACGCAGGCACCGTCGGAAGCGAGTTCGGCGAATTGATGGTATCCATGGGAGCGTCGAAGGCTCTCGAGGTCGTGTTTTCGCATACAGCATTGCCAATATCCGAACTTTGGAAGGCACAGGTAAGTGGAAACGAGGGTTTCGATTTCCACACCATATGCCCTGCCCGGGTCATCCACTTTGGGGAAGCTAAATATTCCGCAAACTCCAACCCGTATAGTGATGCTGCAGAGCAAGCAGAACACTTTCTTGAAGAAGAGAAGCATCTTCGTGATACCCCTCACCTCATCAATCTCGTCCCAGATGGTATGGACGAGCTTGACAGAGATGCTTGGGGGGTCGTCATTGCGTTTTCACTGGACGCGCAACGCCCCCTCAATGTTCTTCGTCATGCAGTTGAGCGAGCACAAGAACTGGCGCGAATAAACAACTCTCGTGCAGTCGTAATTGTTGGAGTTAGCCATGACGATTAGGGAAATGCGCGACAGTGACGCTCCGCAGGAGGACTTGGCAGATCTTTTGGGGCAACTACATCGAGATGGCCCAGTTCTGCCGAGTATTCTTGAATCGCTTGCATACTATAAACTCCACCATAGCGCTGCCTTCGAGAGGGTTGAACCCCAAGTTCTGGTGGCTTTAGGGTTGTTTCACAAGGTCAAAGAAGATTTAAATCTCTATTCCTTCCTGATGTCTGGTTTTAGGCGAGTGGATGAGAGTGAGTACGGGGTGTGCCTGACACCCATACAGGCAAGCATACGCCGTTCTATCGACCAGCTTCAGTACGTCTCGATCTCTGCACCAACCAGCTCTGGCAAGTCCTTTTCCGTTCGTTCCTATATAGCCCACGACCATTGCGATGCTGTCGTTATCGTGCCGTCGCGCGCGCTGATCGCGGAATATGTCGGGGCCTTCAAGGAGCACTTCCACCAAAACAAGAACGTCATGGTCTGTCCATTTGTCGACCAAGTCTTCTCTGCTCGCTCACCTCGCCGGGTTTTCGTACTTACCCCCGAAAGAACCAAAGATCTATTCAGGCGGTCCCATGAGTTCCGTTCTATAGGTACATTTTTCCTGGACGAAGCTCAGATCTCGGAAGATGACGATCGTGGACTGGTCTTTGATGTCACAGTCAGGAGGATCATCACACACTTCCCTCATGCCAAGTTGATTTTTGCCCACCCCTTCGTCAGCAACCCTGAGGCACAGTTCACGAAACATGGAATTAATAGCGACCACGGGTTTGCGCATTCATACAACCACGGGGCTGTCGGCAGGGTCTGTGTCTTCAGGCACTCCAACGGTCGCGATTACTACTTTTCGCCCCACTCAACCGACGGGTATCATATTAGGAATTGCATACCATTCGGGAGTGATTTCCCGGAGTTCTGTCTTTCCCCCCATCACTCCACCTTGGTCTATGTATCAAAAGCATCAATTTACAACGGAACATATCTTGGTGACTTCGCTGGCTACATCGATGCGTTGAGTACGATTGAGAATCCACGGGCCCTCCAGATCATAGAAAGAATCATTGAGATCATTGGAGCGAACGACAACGAGCATCGTTCTGATATGATCTCCCTCCTCCGGAAAGGCGTTGTCATCCACCACGGCTCTGTTCCTCTCGAAGTTCGCTTTCTCCTAGAGGACTTCATTCGCGAAGGCAATGCCGTCCTATGCTTTGCGACAAGCACTTTGGCTCAAGGGGTAAACATGCCTTTTGACGTGGTGTGGATCAAGAACTCCCGACTACCGGGCAGTGAAAGGGAACGCGCCCTGGCCTTCAAGAATTTGATTGGCCGGGCAGGCCGACTTTCGAGAAAATGCCAGTACGATTTTGGGTATGTATACACCACGAATCCCAAGCTGTTCATCGAGCGAATGAATATGTCGTTTGAGCTCGACGAGGCGTCCAAAATCGAGAGTGGAGAGCACGAGGGTCACGATGACACCGCTGAGCTCTTGCAGTCCCTGCGCGAAGGCACGTTTGATGACGATAAGAATCTGCCGGCTTCCAAGGTGGATCGGTTATCAACCGAAAATGTTTTCCAGAATGTCAGGAACCTGCTCGACATTGTCTTTGCCAACCCGGCGGGGGTCAAGGCAAGCATTGGAGGACAAGATAAGAAGGCTGTGAGAGAAACTTTGTTACGCCTTTTTAAGGCAATCTATGAAGCCGCCCTAGGGCGCGTTCTCGTCACTGGCGAGCAGGCCGTATTCGAACAAGCAATTCAGATATTTCTACATACTATCCAAGGACGGTCGTTCAAAGAGATTGTTGGAATAAGATACAATTACTTGTCCCGTCGAGACTCTGGTAGACAAGGAAATGCGAAGTTTTCCCAACCAGCATGCGAACTGCCAAACAGAAAAATGGAGAAGACCTTCTCTCTCTTCGCCACTAACACTGCTGCCAGGGAAGTCAGTTACGATGCTGTAATGTTTGATACGTACGACTACCTTGATAAAACCATCTCATTTTGCCTTTCAGATACCTTTGTCGCCGCGTTCAAGGTATATTTCGAGCACAGTGGTGACGAGCGCGCAAGCAGTATGATTCAACTGTTTCAATATGGAACCAGTGATACCCAGCACATTCTGCTCATGCGTTACGGGTTTCCACCTGAGTGTGTGCAAGAGATCAGCGAGTATATCGAGTCGGTTAGTGAAGAGACAATAGTGTTTGTGGATACTATCCACTCAGCTCCCGACCACATAAAACGATTGGTCGAGTGGTATTTGCCTGATTAAAATATGTCGGTGAGCTTCTTGAGACGATTCTGGCGATTCCGAGATTATTGCGAAACGGACCAACGGCAACAGGCTTAAGAGGCTCCAAGAACAGCATGCAGCGGTCGGAGAAAAGCGCCACAGTTGATTTCAGCGTTCCACGATTCAGATTCCCTTGCCCCCCCTGCTCATGGTGACCATTTACCCTCTTTCAACAACAAACCCGCGGGCGGCTCGCCAGCAAACCAACACGCGACGGATTCCTTGGCGAAAGTGATTCGCTTTATGGTAAAAACCAACCACCATGAAACGACCCTCTGACCCCCAAAACCCGCCCGGAACGAATACCCCGATCGTTCGCGAGGACACCATCGAATATGGCTTCATCGGCAAGCTCCAGGGCCTCAAATACGACTATCGGTCGGACATCACCGACCGCGCCTCGTTGGAGCGCAACTTCCGCGAGAAGTTCGAGGATCTGAACCGCGTTCGCCTGACCGACAGCGAGTTTGCCCGCCTGCTCGAAGACATCGTTACAGACGATGTCTTTACCGCGGCCAAAAGACTGCGGGAAATCAATGCTTTCACTCGTGATGACGGCACGCCGCTGAACTACACCCTGGTCAATATCAAAGACTGGTGCAAGAACCACTACGAGGTCGTCAACCAGCTGCGGATCAACACCGACAACAGCCATCATCGCTACGATGTGCTGCTGCTCATCAACGGCGTGCCCTGCGTTCAGATCGAACTGAAGACCCTTGGTGTGAATCCCAAAAGAGCGATGGAGCAGATCGTCGAATACAAGCACGATCCCGGCAACGGCTACACCCGAACGCTGCTTTGCTTCCTCCAGCTCTTTATCGTCAGCAACCGCGACCGCACCTACTATTTCGCCAACAACAATGCCCGCCACTTTGCCTTCAACGCGGATGAGCGTTTTCTGCCCATCTATGAATTTGCCGACGAGGCGAACAAGAAAATCACCCACCTCGACGACTTCGCCGCCCTTTTCCTCCAGAAGTGCGCGTTGGGCAAGACCATCAGCCGCTACATGGTGCTCATCCAGAGCGAGCAGAAGCTCATGATCATGCGGCCCTACCAGGTCTATGCCGTGCAGCAGATCGTGAAGTGCATCGAGGACGACGCGGGCAACGGCTATATCTGGCACACCACCGGCAGCGGCAAGACGCTCACGTCCTTCAAGGCCGCCACGCTGCTCAAGCTCAACGAGCACATCCACAAGTGCCTCTTCGTCGTGGACCGCAAGGACCTGGACCGCCAGACCCGCGAAGAGTTCAACCGCTTCCAGGAAGGCTGTGTCGAGGAGAACACCAACACTGCTGCGCTCGTGAACCGCCTGCGCTCCGAGGACTACGCCGACAAGGTCATCGTCACCACCATCCAGAAACTCGGTCTTGCGCTCGATGAAGACAGTGGTCGCAACCAGCAGCGCAAGCGCAACGACCAGCCCACGTTCAAACAGCTGCTGGAGCCGTTGCGGGATCAGCGCATTGTATTCATTTTCGACGAATGCCATCGCTCCCAGTTCGGCGAGAATCACAAGGCCATCAAAGCGTTCTTCCCCAGGGCCCAGCTCTTCGGTTTCACCGGCACACCCATCTTCGAGACCAACGCCACGCACCAGAAGATCGAAGACACCACGGCCTCCATGCGCACCACGGAGGACCTCTTTCAGAAGCAGCTCCACGCCTACACGATTACTCACGCCATCGAGGATGGAAACGTCCTGCGCTTCCACGTCGATTACTTCAAGCCCAAGGAAGAAGCGGGCCAGAAGGCACCCAAGCCCGGCGAAGGCATCGCCAAGAAGGCGGTCATCGAGGCCATCCTCGAGAAGCACGACGCCGCCACCGCCGGCCGCCGCTTCAATGCCCTTCTTGCCACAGCTTCGATCCAGGACGCCATCGAATACCATGGCCTGTTCAAGACCCTGCAGGTCCATAAGCAGGCCGCCGATCCCGAGTTCCGGCCGTTGAACATCGCCTGCGTCTTCTCCCCTCCCGCCGAGGGTGATCGGGACGTGATCCAGATTCAGGAAGACCTGCCGCAGGAAAAGGCCGACAACGCGCAAGACCCCGAGGGGAAAAAAGCCGCGCTGCAAAGCATCATCGCCGACTACAACGCCAGCTACGGCACCAACCATAAGCTGGGCGAGTTCGACCTGTACTATCAGGACGTGCAAAAGCGCATCAAGGACCAGCAGTGGCCCCAGGCCGACTTTCCGCACGCGCAGAAGATCGACATCACCATCGTCGTGGACATGCTGCTCACGGGCTTTGATTCCAAGTACCTGAACACGCTCTACGTGGACAAGAACCTCAAGCACCACGGCCTGGTTCAGGCCTTCTCCCGCACCAATCGCGTGCTCAACGGCACCAAGCCGTATGGCAACATCCTCGACTTCCGCCAGCAGCAGGCCGAGGTGGATGCCGCCATAGCCCTCTTCTCAGGCGAGAAGGCCGGCGAAGAGGTGCGGGAGATCTGGCTGGTGGACAAGGCACCCGTGGTCATCCAGAAGCTGACCGCCGCCGTGCACCAGCTCGACGCCTTCATGAAGTCGCAGGACCTGGCCACCACCCCGGAAGACGTGCCCAACCTCAAGGGCGATGACGCCCGCGCCTGCTTCATCAATCACTTCAAAGAAGTCCAGCGCCTCAAGACCCAGCTCGACCAATACACCGATCTCACCGAGGAGGACAAAGCCGCCATCGAGCAGGTGTTGCCCAATGTGCATCACCGCGGTTTCAAAGGTGCCTATCTGGAGACCGCCCAACGCCTGCGGCAGCAGCGAAGCAAGGACAAAGGGGCCGACACCCCCGGGACCGGCGCCGTGGACCAGCTCGATTTCGAGTTTGTGCTGTTTGCCTCGGCCGTCATCGATTACGACTACATCATGGGGCTCATCGCCAAGTTCTCGGCCAAGGGGCCGGGCAAGTCGAAGATGACCCGCGAGCAACTCATTGGTCTGATCGGCTCGGACGCCAAGTTCATGGACGAGCGCGACGATATCGCTGAGTACATCCACACGCTGCAAGCCGGCGAGGGCCTCAGTGAAAAAGCCATCCGCGACGGCTACATCAGCTTCAAGGTCGAGAAAAACGCCGCCGAAATATACGACCTCGCCGCCAAGCACGGCCTGGCCACTGCCGCCCTGCAAGCCTTCGTGGACGTCATTTTCGAGCGCATGATCTTCGATGCGGAAAAACTCGGCGACCTCTTTGCCCCGCTCGACCTGGGCTGGAAAGCCCGCAAGGATGCCGAGCTTGCCTTGATGGCAGATTTGTTTCCCCTCCTAACGAAACGCGCCCACGGCCGCGATATCTCAGGACTCAGCGCGTATGAGCAGTAAAAAAACGCCTATGGCCACCACCAAGAAACCAGCACCGCCCGCCACATCAGGAGATTTTGACTCCCTGGTTTCCTCCATTGTCCACATCCATCTGGAAACGCAGGCTTTCGCTGCCAAGGCCGTCAATGTTGCGCTGACCTTGCGGAACTGGCTCATCGGCTTTCGAATCGTAGAGTTTGAGCAACAGGGAAAAGACAGGGCGACCTATGGGGAGAAGTTGATTGATTCCCTTGCCCAGACCCTGGCCGACCGTGGGCTGAACAGGGTCACGCCCAGAGAATTGCGTCGCTTCCGGCAGTTCTACCAAGTCTATCCCCAAATTGGGGAGTCACTGGCTCCCAAATCCGGGGAACGGCAAGAATACGGGTCCCTTCTGCACCTGCTTCCTGCTTCGCCAATCCCAATTCGGGAGTCACTGACTCCCGAAACGGGCCATGCGGAGTCGCAAACACCACCTTGCCTCCTTAGGCTCTCCTTCACACACTTCAACGAACTCATTCAGTTGCCCGACGACACCCAGCGCCGCTTCTACGAAGTAGAGTGCATCCGTGGCAACTGGTCCGTCCGCGAACTGCGCCGCCAGATTTCCAGCCTCTACTTCGAGCGCAGTGGTCTGTCGAAAAACAAGACCAAGCTCTCTGCCATGGCCCACACGGCGGCCGACACGCTCCAGCCCGCCCACATCATCCGCGATCCCTATGTCTTCGAATTCCTGGGCCTTCGTTCCCGGGAGGTCATGGCGGAATCGGATCTGGAGGACGCCTTGCTGGATCGTCTTCAGGACTTCCTCCTCGAACTGGGTCATGGCTTTTGCTTCGAGGCCCGGCAAAGACGCATCCTCATCGGTGATGAACATTTCTTCATCGACCTAGTCTTCTACCACCGCATCCTCAAGTGCCATATCCTGGTGGAACTCAAGACCGATGCGTTTCGTCATGAGCACCTCGGCCAGCTCAATACCTATGTCGCATATTACAAGAAACACCAGATGACCTCGGGCGACCAACCCCCCATCGGAATCCTTTTGTGCACCCGCAAGAATGACGCCCTCGTCGAGTTCGCCCTCGGTGATTTGAGCAACCAAGTCTTCGTATCCCGCTACGCAGTCGAGCTGCCCCCCAAAGAGGATATGGAACGCTTCATCGCTCAAATCGGCAAGGAAGTGGCGCCATGAGCAGGAGAATAATAGCCACGGACCCGACGGACGACGGCAAGCCCCCACTGGTGCCGAAGCTGCGGTTTCCGGAGTTTCGAGAGGCTGAGGGGTGGAGCGAAAAGCCTCTCAAGGCAGTGGCCCAAATCAATCCGCCAAACAAAGGTTTGCCTGAATCGTTCATCTACATTGACCTTGAATCAGTAGATTCGGGGGAACTGAAAGCGAAAAAACAAATTTCCCGAGTCGGAGCGCCAAGCCGTGCTCAAAGGCTCGTGGAGCGCGGTGACATCGTTTACCAAGTCGTCCGCCCCTACCAGCGCAATAACCTGCTTTGCGAGTTTGATGATAATGACGACTACGTCGCATCCACCGGCTATGCACAACTTCGAGCCAAAGGCAGCAATCGCTTCCTGTATCAGAGCATTCACTCAGATTCATTTGTTGGCAAGGTCATGGCGAAATGCACCGGGTCCAATTACCCTGCTATTAATTCATCAGATTTGGCTGAGATTCAATTGCCGTTTCCTCCAAGTCTAGCCGAGCAGAAGAAAATCGCCGAGTGCCTAGGTACGGTGGACGAGGTGATTGCGGCGCAAGCGCGGAAAGTGGACGCGCTCAAGACCCATAAAAAAGGGATGATGCACCAGCTTTTCCCCCGCGAAGGCGAAACCCAACCCTGCCTCCGCTTCCCCGAGTTTCGGGATGCCGGGGAGTGGGAGGAGAAGCGCGTCGATGAAATGGGAGAGGTGCTCGCTGGCAAGGCATTGGCAGTTACTGCACCTGGCCCGATGCGGCCATATCTGCGAACGAAAAACGTCTTGGACGGTGCAATTGTTTTATCAGATGTGCTTTCGATGCCAATGACCGACGCTGAGTTCAGCCGATTTGAGGTTCTCGATGGGGACATTTTATTGAATGAAGGGCAATCATTGGAACTTGTTGGTCGTGCGTCGATCTATCGAGGTGAGTTCGTAGGACGTTGCGCGATGCAGAACCAATTACTTCGCTTTCGTGCTTTCCCTTCGACGTGTCGGGAGTTCGCTGCACAAACCTTTCAGAAATGCCAGAAGGACGGTACCTTCGCGGGCGTCGCGACAAAAACAACCTCAGTGGCTCATCTTGGCAGTTCGAGGTTCTGTGCGCTTTTATTGCCTTGGCCGTCCTCGCTCCCAGAACAACAACGCATCGCCGACTGTCTCACCAGCCTCGACGCCCTGATTACCGCCGAAACGCACAAAGTCGAAGTCCTCAAGCTACACAAGCGCGGGCTGATGCAGCAACTTTTCCCATCCCCGGAGGAGGTGGAGGCATGAGAGCAACACCTGGGAACGCCGACGTCCCCGTCGGCATGGGAGAGAAAGAGGCCAACGAGGACGTTGTCGCTCCCAGGGAGTGGTATTCACGCGGCTACCTGCCGCATCGGGACCGCCCGCACTTGATTCAATCGGTGACCTACCGTCTCGCGGACAGCCTGCCGCAGGCGAAGCTGGAGACTTTGAAACAGGAACTCGCTCAGTTGCCAGAAGGAAACCGTGATGTGGAATCCCGGCGGCGCATCGAGCGCTGGCTGGATGCAGGGATGGGGTGTTGCGCCCTCGAGCACCCCGAAGTGGCTCGCTATGTTCAGGATTCGTTCCTGCACTTTCATGGTGAGAAATATGATCTGCATGCCTGGTGCATCATGCCCAACCATGTGCACATCCTCGTGGAGCCGTTTTCGGACCTCGCCACCATTATCCAGGGTTGGAAGTCCTTCACCGCACGCTGGATACTCCAGCAAAACAAACGGCTGGGGCTTGGTATACCTGAGGGCAATCACCTGTGGATGAGGGAATACTGGGACCGTTTCATCCGGGACGCAGAGCACTACTATAATACGGTGGAGTACATCCATCATAATCCGGTCAAGGCTGGGCTCTGCCAGCGCGCGGAAGAGTGGCTGTGGTCAAGTTACAGGAAGATGACCACACCCGGGAAAGAGGAAGTCCTCGTCTCGTCGGCAACGACGAAAAAGATGCCAACGAGGACGTTGGCGCTCCCAGGCAACGACGAAAAAGATGCCAACGAGGACGTTGGCGCTCCCAGGCAACGACGAAAAAGATGCCAACGAGGACGTTGGCGTCCTTGTCAGCAACAACGAAAACCATGCCAACGAGGACGTTGGCGCTCCCAGGAATTACCCAACGACATGAGTGACCTGATTCTCTACACCACCGACGACGGCCGCAGTCAAATCAAGTTGCGAGCCGAACAGCAGACTGTTTGGTTGACGCAATTGGAGATGGCGGATCTTTTTGATGCCACGAAGCAAAACATCTCGCTGCACCTGAAGAATATTTTCGAGGACAAAGAGTTGACTGAGGCTTCAGTTGTCAAGGAATCCTTGACAACTGCCGCCGACGGCAAGCGCTATCAGACTCTGCTCTACAACCTCGAAGCCATTTTAACTGTGGGGTACCGGGTGCGCTCGCCGCGTGGGGTTCAGTTCCGGCGCTGGGCCTCCACCGTCCTCAAGGAATACCTCGTGAAGGGCTTTGCGATGGACGACGAGCGGCTGAAGAATCCGGATGGCCGCCCGGATCACTTCGACGAAATGCTGGCGCGGATCCGCGACATCCGCGCTTCGGAAAAACGTTTTTATCAGAAAGTACGCGACCTCTTTGCCCTCTGCGTGGACTACGACAAGACCGACGCAGCCACACAGACATTCTTTGCCACCGTGCAGAACCAGCTACTTTTTGCCGTAACCCAGAAGACGGCTGCCGAGCTCATCACCGCGCGAGCCAATCCCGCCGATGCGCATTTCGGGCTGTCCACCTGGAAAGGCAACAAAGTGCACAAGACGGATATCGTCGTGGCCAAGAACTATCTGACCGAGGACGAAATCGACACCCTGAACCGGCTGGTGGTCATCTTCCTCGAAACCGCCGAACTGCGCGCCAAGAACAAGCAGGAGACGCGGATGCATTTTTGGAAGCAGAACGTGGATCAGATCATCACCTCCAATGGGTTTCCGCTGCTCACCCACGCCGGTTCCGTCAGTCATGAACAGATGGAAGCGCACACAAGTGAACTGTACCTCCAGTTCGACCAGCAGCGTAAAACGCAAGAGGCGCTGGAAGCCGACGGGCAGGATGAAGCTGACCTCAAAGAACTCGAAACGAAAATCAAAGGACGCCCCCTCAAATGATCGACACCCACCAGAAGCAACTGGGCAACACCCTCTGGAAGATCGCCGACGATCTGCGCGGGGCGATGAACTGGCGCGCAAGCTCAAGGAGTTGAGCCTGGGTGTGAAAACGGTGTTGATCGAACAGGTGAGCGTGGACCCGGCGTGGTTCCAGGGGCTGTAGGGATTTCGCATGCTGGAAAAGGACATAGAAAATCTCATCGCGCAACACCCGGAGGAGTTCTTTCCGCGTCAGGGTCTCACGCTCGTGGCACAGCAGAAGGTGGTGGAGGGACGACGCCTGGACATCCTGTTCCTTGACGGGTACCGGCGCCAGGTCGTGGTGGAGGTGAAACGGGGCATCCTGTCCCGGGAGGCGTCGGGCCAGATCGCCGAATACTATGGATTGCTGAAAAACGCCCATCCGGAATCCATCGTCGAATTGATCCTCTGTGCGAACATCATTCCGAAGGAACGGCGGACCTTTCTGGAAACCATCGGTGTCGAGTGTCTGGAGCTGGGGCTACTGCGCATCGTGGAAGTGGCGAAAAAGTACGACTATAGGTTTCTCGACGATGGGGACTTGACCGGGCATGGGGACCAGGCTGTCACTGAAATTGCCCGGAAGGACAGACCGGAGCCGAAGCATGCAGAAACGATTGAGGAGCCGGTCAGCGTCTGGTTATTTCAGGGCAATCCCCAGCGATACGACATCCTGAATGCCCTGAGCGACCCGGACATCGGCCAAGAGATTCATTGGACGGTGAATCAGCACAAGTTGAAAATCCGACAGGGACACCTGGTCCTGTTGTGGATGTCGGGGCCGGAGGCGGGCATCTACGCTCTGGCCCGGGTCGAATGCGATCCGGGGCTCATGACGGAACCGGTGGCGGAGAGCCGCTATTGGCTCCAGGAGGAGCCGCAGGCGATCAGGAATCGGGTCCGGCTGACCATCCTGCGCAAGTTCCTGAACCGGCCCATCCTGAAGCGGGACCTGGTCCGCATTCCCAGCCTGTCAGACCTGAGCATCCTGCGGATGTGGCAGGGCACGAATTTCCCGGTCCGCAATGCACAATGGCAAACGCTTTCCCGGATGATGTAGTGATTCGGTAGCGGAGGGGTTGAGTGATAGTGAAAGAGGAAGAAGCCGCGACGGCGGCCTGGGGACCGCGACGGCGTGCGACCGGTCAACCGGTCGCCACGCGGCGCGGGGGAAAACGCGGTGTCGTGCCACCGCACTCCATACTGGAAGGTTCGGCGCGGGGAATATGCGGTGAAGGAAATTGTTCGATCCGACGAGCATCGACGTTTTGATAACGAAATTCGTTTCGTTACCACCCAGGGACGAAATGGCAATCTTGAACGATTTCAACGGGGTACCGCGCGGGACCTCGTAGCCGTTTTGCGTCGTTTCCGCCCGGGCAGCGGCGAGGTCCCCAAGGGGTTCAGTTGGTCGTGAAAACTTGAGACATCGCTGGATGAAGTGATGTACTCCTGTCCGGGTTGACGACCTAAATGAGATCTAAAATTTTCAGCCACATCCATCCATCGCAGATGCGGTAGGCGGCCTTAAGGTCATCGTCGGTGGAGACGGCGCCGAAGAGGTCGTCGTTGGCGAAAACGTGGACTGCGTCGGCGGCTTTGCGCAGGGCGGCCACAGAGGCCTGTGCGCGCGTTTTTCTCAACCGTCCCTCGAACGAGAACGGCAGGATCGCCAGCACCGTCGTCTTCGCGCCGCGCGCTTTGGCACGGAACACCTCGGCGATGGCCGCGAGGCCTCCCGTGCGCCCGCCGAGCCCGACCACGACCACGACCTGTCGCGCGTCCAGCGGTGGGGGCTCTCCGGTGCGCCCGGTCCGGAACGTCACGCCCCCGTCCGCGTGCGACGCCCTCCAACGCTTGACGATCGCGCTTCCAGCGCCACCTGCGCCGATCACCAGCTGATTCATGGCAACCCCATCCCCAGCTTCGTGCGGTCGTCCGGGGTGAGCAGGTCCTCCCAGACGGGGCGGGTCCAGGGCTCGGGTGGTTCGGGGAGCGCCAGCACCAGATCGAAGCGATGCAGGAGGTTGGGATGGATTTCGTCCAGGGAGGGGGATGTCCAGAGGACCTGCACCCCCGGATGCTCCATCAGGTCGAGGAGGTCCAGTTGGCCGACGCCGGGTTTGCGCCCCAGACTGATGAAGCCGGGATCCACCAGCAGGGCCCCGTGGCCGCGACGGCGCAGGACCGCGAAGGCGCGGGCGAACTCGGTGTCGCTCCAGCGGTTCGGCCGACCGTTTTGCGGATGCAAACAAAGCTCCAGTTGGGCGGTGCGCGCCAGGCAGCGGGCCAGCGCGGTCTTGCCGGCGCCGCCGGGACCGTGCAGCAGCACGTTGAGCCCGCGACCCTGCAGGTCGGCCGCCTTCAGGCACCGCCAGGCCACCTCGTGCCAGGGCTTCAGGTGATCGAAGGCCGAGAGCGGCAGCGCCGGGTGCCGGTCGCGGGAGATCGCCCAGGACAGCACGTCGCCGGGCTCCGCGTGTGGCTGGGTGATTGTCCGCGCGAGTTGGCCCGTCAACTCGACGTCCGGCCGCCCGCCATGCCCGCCGCCGTTTGTCACGAGGAGCTCTGCCTCAAGCAGCGGGGAGCCGTCAGACAGCAGGTTTTGCACGTCGTCGAGCGAGACCCCTGTCGCCGCCGCGATCAACAGGGTCTTCTCCGAGGGTGCGAGGTCGAGGGCTCCGATGAGATCCTTCAAAGGTTCATATAACTCGATTGCGAGCAGAAAGGTCAGCAGCTCCAGCTCCGCGTCCGGGAGCTTCAATTCCCGGGCCAGCGCACGCAGGTTTCTCTGGATCATCCCCTCCGGACAGGGCTGGCGTTCCTGGTCATCCAGCATTTTCTGAAACATCTGGCGCAACTGGGGCACGTCCTCGCTCTCGAGCCCCCCATGCCAGAGCACGCGGCACCGGTGGCCGATTTGTCCGGGCAGGCCCATCAGCGGGCTGCCGAACACCTCGCCGGTTCGCAGCTCGGTCCAGCGGGCGTTGTCCCGGAAGCGGTGGAAGCGCGTGAGGATGCGCGAGACGTACCTGCGCACGAGGTACTGGTCGGTTTGATAGTCGATGTGGTTGGTGTGGGTCGTGGTGTCTGTCGTCGTTGTGTCCGTCATGGATCACCTCCTGGGTCCATGCATGACACAGGTACGTGACAGATTCTGTCACATGGTTTTGGAAATTGTTTCAGCGACGGACTGGCCCTGGCGATCAGGCGACCCAGTTGCCCAGCGACAGTTGGGTGAACGCAAAGGTGTTGGTGAGGACGTGGGCGAGGGTGACCGAGCGCAGATCGTGGGTGCGCCAGGCCGTCCAGCCCCAGCACACGCCGAAGAAGGCGGAGCCGCCGAGCAGCGCCGGGATCCCGCCCTCGTAGCGCACACCCGGCACCAGCGCCAGCGCCAGGTGCAACGCCGCGAACCAGATCAGGGGAAAGAGGAAGCCGAGCTTCAGGCTCCCGGGAAAACGGGAGACGAAGGCGCCCCGCCAGACCAGCTCCTCGGTCACGCCGTTGACCAGCGACACCCCGAAGACCGCCGCCAGCACCGGGAGCGGCACGCGGGACACCGACGGGAGGAACCCGACCAGGAGCGTGGCGGCGACGGGCAACCAGGTCAGGACCAGCTCGACGGGTCGACGGTTGATGCGCGTCCGGTAGAGGGCCGCCAGGGAGCTCCGGTCGCCCGCGACCAGCGCGAGGAACCAGCATCCGCTCCAGTACACCGCGCCCAGGGCGAGCAGGGAGGCGGGTGCTTCGAGCCACCGCCCCAGGAGCGGCGCGAGGCCGATGAGGACGGCGACGAGGAGCACCGCCCCCATCAGCAAAAGGCGGCGTTGGTTTCGGTCTTTGGTCGGATCTGGCATCGCTTCTCCCGGGTTTCGTTCGTGTCTGTTTCCGGAGCCCTGTTTCCGGAGCCCTACCTCTGGAACTGACACTCCCGGCCGCGGCAGACCACGTCGGGCACATCGCTGCACAGCACTTTTGGACACCCCGAGACCTGGTTCCGGGTGTTGTACTGGTTGCAGCGCTTGACGACCTGCATGGCCCAGGAGCGGGCGGCCGGGATGCTCGGGCATCCCATGCAGCAGACGCCGTCTTCGATCTTCGGGTTGGATGTGACCGTGCAATCCGCGTCGGTCGAGCAGGCCCGGTCGATCATGGGCACCACCAGCGGCGGCGGGGCTGCCGGCGGGTCCATGGCGGTCTCCGCGGCCGGCGTGGGCGTGGCCTTGGGCGCGGCGCCGCCGTTCTTGCAGGAGCCCGGGAAGGTCAGAAGGAACAGGCAGGAGATGAGGACATGCATGCGCATGATAGGGAAGTAGCGCAAAAGGCCTGCGCGCGCAAGATCCCTCGCCGGACGGGGACGTGTGAGCGAACTTTTCCGCCTGGTTAAGGCCCGATGAATCCAGTCCCGGCGCGAGGCGGGGCTGTTTGCAGTCTTCCTCCTTGTCGGGCGAATCCATCTCCTTATGGAACTCCGGGCCGAGGAGCTTCTTGTACAAGGGCAGGCCGTCGTCGCAGGTGTGGATTCCTGCGGCGGGTCCGTGATGGACCACCCCCTGGGTTCATGCATGGCACAGGTTCGTGACAGATTCTGTCACATGGTCAGACAGAAGGAAGACTGATCAGGGCAGGCAGGCGCCGGAGTCGCCGAAGAAGTTGATGTCCCGGAGGTAGGCGGGGTTCCACCAGGAGCAGATATGATAACTCGCCACCACTACAGGTGTATCCAGGACCACGTTCCCGTTCACGGTGGCGTAGTTGGCCGGGGTGCGCTCGACCGAGGCCACCGTGGTGCCCGACTCGTCGCGCAGATAAATCCAGGCATCGGAGATCGCCGAGGAGTTCGCCTGCATGATGTAGTTGAACTCCTCGATGAGCAGCGGCGTCGGCAGGAAGACGTCGGAGCAGCCGGTCCACATAAACCGGTCGGTGGGATCGGCGTGGAGCAGCGCGGCCGGCTCTGCGTCGCGATCAATGCAGGTCCCGCAGGTGTCGAAGTACCCATGACCCCAGTCGCCGGTGCAGTCATGCAGGCAGGCGTCGGTGTCACCCAGGAAACTGATGTCCCGGAGGTAGGCGGGGTTCCACCAGGAGCAGATATGATAACTCGCCACCACTACAGGCGTATCCAGGACCAGGGTCCCGTTCACGGTGGCGAAGTTGGCGGGGGTGCGCTCGACCGAGGCCACCGTGGTGCCCGACTCGTCGCGCAGATAAATCCAGGCGTCTGAGATCGCCGAGGAGTTCGCCTGGATGATGTAGGAGAGCTCTTCGACGAGCAGCGGCGTCGGCAGGATGACGTCGGAGCAGCTGGTCCACATAAACCGGTCGGTGGGATCGGTGTGGAGCACGACGGCCGGAGCGGCGTCGCGGTCGACGCAGGTGCCGCACATGTCCAGGTAGGCGTTCCCATCGACGACACCCAGGCAGTCCAGCACGCAATCGTTGGCCGAGTCGGCGTCGCAGGTGCCGCACTCGTCTTCAGAGGCGGGGCCGCCCCAGGCTCCCGCGCAGTCCTGCACGCAATCATTGGAGGGGTTGGCGTCGCAGGTTCCGCAGTTGTCCACGACCGCAGTGCCGCCCCAGGTGCCCGCGCAGTCCTGCACGCAATCGTTGGCCGGATTGGCGTCGCAGGTCCCGCAGTCGTCCACGACCGCGCTGCCGCCCCAGGTGCCCGCGCAGTCCTGCACGCAATCGTTGGCCGGGTCGGCGTCGCAGGTTCCGCAGTTGTCCAGGACGGCGGGGCCGCCCCAGGTTCCCCCGCAGTCCATCACGCAGTCGTTGGCCGGATCGGCGTCGCAGGTCCCGCAGTTGTCTACGACCTCGGTGCCGCCCCAGGTCCCGGCGCAGTCCTGCACGCAGTCGTTGTCGGGGGCCAGGTCACAGACGCCGCACATGTCTTCATAGGCCTCGCCGCCCCAGGTGCCTTCGCAGTCCTGGGTGCAGTCGTTGTCGGGGTCCAGGTCACAGACGCCGCACATATCTTCATAGGCCTCGCCGCCCCAGGTGCCTTCGCAGTCCTGCACGCAATCGTTGTCGAGGGCCAGGTCACAGACGCCGCACATGTCTTCATAGGCCTCGCCGCCCCAGGTGCCTTCGCAGTCCTGCACGCAGTCGTTTTCGGGGTCGTCGTCGCAGACGCCGCACATGTCTTCATAGGCCTCGCCGCCCCAGGTGCCCGCACAGTCGACCGGGCAGTCGTTTTCGGGATCGTCGTCGCAGACGCCGCAGTTGTCCTCATAGGCGGTGCCGTCCCAGGTGCCTTCGCAGTCCTGGGCGCAGTCGTTTTCGGGGTCGTCGTCGCAGACGCCGCAGTTGTCCTCATAGGCGGTG
>Ga0180007_10000739_pt1 | contig 50926 bp, 38 predicted proteins | sample MM_PC_MetaG_FD_121122 | JGI IMG/M metagenome (GOLD analysis project Ga0180007, IMG submission 121122) | Groundwater microbial communities from the Aspo Hard Rock Laboratory (HRL) deep subsurface site, Sweden - MM_PC_MetaG | ecosystem: Environmental > Aquatic > Deep subsurface > Groundwater... | reverse complement strand
TAAAACCTCTTGACTTTTTCATGTGTTTTCACCTCCTGGGTGGGCAATTATTTGGGATTGTATGCATTATTCCCATTTCCCATCTGAATATATTATAACCGATAAAGCTGTATTTGTCAATTGATTTTAAAAATATCATTTTTAAATTAACCTTTACTCATTTGAGATGTTAACTCGAGCATGGGAAGAAACATCGCGAGCACCATCCCGCCAATTACTCCACCCATAAAGACAATAATCAAAGGTTCTATCATGCTTGTCATCCCTTTAACGGCATCGTCAACCTCTCTGTCGTAAAAACTTGCAATTTTTGTCAACATCATATCCAGTGTTCCGGTTTCTTCTCCTACAGAAATCATTTGGATGACCATGGGCGGGAATATTTTGCTTCGTTTTAAGGGTTCGGTAATCCTTTCACCTTCGCGGATAGCTTCTTTTGCGCTTAGGAGAGCATTCTCAATAACCAGATTTCCGCTGGTTTTTGCTACGGTTTCAAGCGCCTGCAGAATAGGTACTCCCGATTTAACTAATGTGCCGAGAGTACTGGTAAATTTTGCTATACTCATTTTTCTGATCATTATGCCAAAAACAGGAATATTAATTTTAAGATTATCCACCTTTAACGCGAAATTCCTTGAACGTTTAATCCCTTGTTTAAAGCCTATAAATCCGCCAATGCCAAATAGGATGAGAATCATTAGATATTTCTGAAGAAAACTACTCAGTGCTAACAATACTCTGGTCGGCAAGGGTAATTTCACGCCCATTTCCCCAAAAATCGCTGAAAATTTTGGTATTACTACAATAAGCATAAAAGCAGAAGCGCCTACGGCAATACAAGCAACGACTATGGGGTACATCATAGCGCCTTTAATTTTGCCTTTTAACTCTTCCGACGATTCCAAATAACTTGAAAGCCTGTCCAGAATTATATCAAGAATACCGCCGATTTCTCCGGCTTTTACCATGGAAATGTATAACTCACTAAAGGCTGCAGGATGTTTTTTCATAGCATCTGCGATAGAAATACCGGATTCAATATCCTCCCTGATTTTGCTTATGACTTTTTTAAAATTTTTATTTTCTGCTTGTTCCTCCAAAATGCTTAAACCCTGCACGATCGGGACTCCGGATGAAACTAACGTAGAGAGCTGTCTGGAAAAAAGACACAAGTCTTTTGCAGGCACCCCTTTTCCAAAAGGAAGAAGATTCATCAATGAAGTCAAGCCTCTTTTTTTTACTTCATTGATTTCTAGAACGATGAATTTTTGCGCATGCAATTTTTCCATAGCCATGCGCAGGTCCGAGGCTTCAAGTAAACCAGTCGAAATCCCGCCCGAAGGCGCCTTGACTTTATAGTTGAATTGTCCCATAAATTAAACAACCCTCTGTGAACGAATGCTATATTTTTGGTGCGGGTACATTTTCTTTTTGTATCAATCTTTTTAAGTCTTCCGAGTCGGTTGTATGCATTAGCGCTTCCTGGTATGTTATTTGTCTGCGCAAATAGAGGTTAGCCAGAGCCATATTCATAGTCTGCATTCCAAATTTGCCTCCGGTTTGCATGGAAAGGTATATCTGTTCCGTTTTCATGTCTCGGATCAAATTACGTATTGCCGGGGTTACTATTAATACTTCCGCAGCAAGGACTCTGCCTGTTCCAGAAGCGTGGGCTAAGAGAGTTTGCGAGAAAACTGTCTGCAGAGTGAATGATAATTGGGAGCGCACCTGAGATTGCTGGTGCGGCGGAAAGACATCAACCATGCGGTTTATTGACGATGCGGCATCAGTAGTATGTAAAGTAGCAAAAACTAAATGGCCCGTTTCGGCAATTGTGATTGCGCTTTGAATAGTATCCAGGTCTCTCATTTCGCCGACAAGAATAATATCCGGATCCTGCCTTAAAACATATTTTAGGGCTGTTGAAAACGAGTTTGTATCCGATCCAACTTCTCTTTGATTGACTACTGATTTTTTGTGAATGTGTATATATTCAATCGGGTCTTCTACTGTCATAATATGCGATTGTTTGTGCTCGTTTAAAAAATCTATCATTGAAGCCAGGGTTGTGGTTTTACCGCTTCCAGTCGGGCCGGTAACCAGGATAAGCCCCTTAGGGATTTTCATAACTTCATAGGCTACAGCAGGAATGCCCAATTCTTCAAAAGTAGGAATTTTGTTTGGAATTGAGCGGAAAGCGGCTCCGAGTGTGCCTCTTTGGCGGTAAACGTTCATTCTAACCCTGCCGACGCCTTTTATACCGAAAGACAAATCAAGTTCATTGTTTGCTTCAAATTTTTCTTTCTGAGTGTCAGTCAGGAGCGAATAGATTAATCTCTGGCATAAATCCGGTGTTAATTTTTCATATTCTGTGGGAACCAGTTCACCGTCTATTCTCAGCATCGGAGGTATACCGTTGGTCAAATGCAAATCGCTTGCATTTTTCTCCACCATCAACAAAAGTAAATCCTGCATATTTAAAATTCCGCTTGACATTTTGTGCTCCCCTTAAACTGTTTCTACGTCCGTGTCACCTGTCGTCACCCTCAGAACTTCTTCCACAGTTGTTACTCCGCCGAGAAGTTTTCGCAGTCCGCTCTCGCGCAGTGTTAACATCCCATTTTTTCTGGCTAACTGCTTAACTTTGTGTGTAGGCTCTTTATTTAAAATGAGTTCTTTCATTTCATCACTCATTTCCATTACTTCATAACAGCCTAAGCGGCCTTTATAACCCCTTGAACAATTTTTGCATCCTTTTCCCCTGTAGAGGGTAGCAGTATTTTTACCGCCGAATTGTTCCGGTTTTACGCCCAATGCTATAAGATGTTCAACAGGAACCTCGTAAGGCTCTTTACAATTTTTACATATAGTTCTCAACAATCTCTGTGCAATTACCATTGCGACTGTTGATGTTGTTAAAAATGGTTCAACACCCATATTTGACAACCTGGTGACAGTGCTTGCAGCGTCGTTTGTGTGCAAAGTGGCAAAAACCAGGTGTCCAGTTAAAGCTGCATTGATAGCGATTTCTGCTGTTTCCTTGTCACGAATTTCTCCTACTAGGATTATGTTCGGGTCTTGCCTTAAAAATGACCTTAAACCCGCGGCGAAGGTGAGCCCTATATCAGCTCTCACATGGACCTGATTAATGCCTTCTATAACAAATTCAACCGGATCTTCTATAGTCGAAATGTTGATATCTGGCTGGTTCAGTGTAGTTAAAGCCGAATACAGAGTAGTTGATTTTCCGCTTCCTGTAGGACCCGTGACAAGGTTTATTCCAAAAGGCAATTGAATATTTTTTTCAAATATTGAAAGAGTTTCCGGTTCAAGCCCGAGTTTATGAAGGTCTACGCAAAGCGCGCTTGCGTCGAGAATACGCATGGCTATTTTTTCTCCGTTAATCATGGGCAAAACGGAAACACGGAAGGATATTTCTTTGTTCATAATCTTTATTTTTATCCTTCCGTCCTGGGGTAAGCGGTGTTCTGCTATATCCAGGTTAGCCATAATTTTTAATCTCGAAATTACAGCATTCTGCATTTTTTTCGGCGGGCCCTGTTGTTCGTGAAGCACTCCGTCAACTCTGAAACGCACTCGGAGGATTTTTTCATAAGGTTCAATGTGTATATCGCTTGCTTTTTGTTTGATTGCGCTTGTCAAAATAAAATTTACAATTTTAATAACTGGGGCCTCTTCCGACATCGCTTCAAGAGTGATATTGTCGGTTTCAACTTCTTTTTCTTTAAGAATTTCCAAGTTTGCTTCTTCTATGGTTATGGTTGATTCGATGTTTTTCAAGACATTTTCCATAGAACCCTTTACCGTATAATATTTTTCAATAGAATCCTTGATCTCTTTTTCAGAAGAAATCACAACCTGTATATCATAACCGGTCATAACTTTTAAATCATCTATCGCAAAAATATTGAATGGATCAGCCATTGCTATAGTCAGTATTTTACCTTTTTTTTCAATAGGAATTAATGTTTGATGCCTTATAATGCTTTCAGGCACGGATTCCAAGGCTTCTTCAGAGATTTCACCGAATTCAAAGAGAGAGATAAATTGCATGCCGGCTTGTTTGCCCAGAAAGGCTAAAAGCACTTCTTCGGTTACATAGCCAAGCTGCACCAGGATATAGCCTAATTTGCCTCCTGATTGTTTCTGTATATCAAGAGCTTCTTTATGTTGTTCCGGGGTTAGTATCCCCAGGTTAACCAACATTTCACCTAACTTTTTTAAAGGTATTACTTCTTGTCTTGCCATGATTATTTACTAAATTTCTCCTTGATTTTTTTAGCAACATTTGTAGGGACTAAATTATCAATTTTACCCCCCAGTCCGGCAATTTCTTTTACAAGGCTTGAGGATAAAAAGGTATAACTTTCATCGGGAATGAAAAAAATAGTTTCAATTTTTTTGCTCAATCTGCGGTTCATTAATGCAAGCTGGACCTCATATTCAAAATCACTTATTGCCCTGAGTCCTCTTATAATTACGGTAGCTTTCTTTTTTTTTACATATTCGACAAGCAGCCCTGAAAAAATGTCCACTTCAACGTTTTTGAGTTTTTTTATAGATTGAACAAGCATAAGCTTGCGTTCTTCAACTGTAAAGGTAGACTTCTTGTTAGTATTATCTGTTACGGCAATTACAACTTTATCGAAGATCTTACTGCTGCGAAATATTATTTCGGTATGGCCGTTGGTTGGAGGGTCAAAACTGCCCGGATATACTGCAATTTTCATGAGTATAACATATATTATTTATGGGCGTTTGTCAATATTTTCACCAGTTAATTTTCAACAGTTAACCGACAGGGAATAAACTGAGTTTTTTTGAATATTTCTCAAGTAATTCGTTTTTTAAATCAAGATATTCGGGGTTTCCAGTGAGTTTTCCGTTTGAAATAATTTCTTCAGCAGTTTTTTTTGCGGAATTTATTACATCTGTATCTTTCGTGATACTGCCGATTTTCAGTTCCGATAATCCGTGTTGGGCTGTTCCAAAAAATTCTCCCTGCCCGCGCAATTCCATGTCTGTTTCGGCAATTTTGAATCCATCATTAGTTGAAAGCATTGTTTCAATTCTTCTTTTCGAATCTTCTGTTTTGAGGGTGCCGATAAGCAGGCAAAAAGATTCCATGCTGCTTTTTCTTCCTACACGGCCGCGCAATTGGTGAAGAGTCGCAAGGCCGAACCTGTCTGCATGTTCTATGGCAATTACATTCGCATTCGGCACATCTATGCCCACCTCTATGACTGTAGTTGCAATCAGAATATCAAATTTATTTTCTTTAAACTCAAGCATTATTTTTTCTTTTTCCCGCCCTTTTAATTGGCCGTGCAGTAATCCCACCCTGAACTCACGGAATTCTGTCTCCGCAAGATGTTTGGCCTGGGTAACTGCTGATTTAAGCTCAACTTTATCTGATTCCTCAACGAGCGGAAAAACAATATACGCCTGGAACCCTTTTTTGATTTCTCTTCTGATAAATTGGTAAGCATCTTTGTCAGAAGTATGAATGGTTTTTACCGGCAGCCTGCCTGGAGGCATTTCGTCTAATGTTGAAATATCCATATCGCCATAAACTGTCAATGCCAGAGTCCTGGGTATCGGTGTGGCTGTCATAATTAACGTATCGGTTGAGCTTTTTTCTTTTAGAAGCTGTCTTTGAGCCACGCCGAATTTGTGTTGTTCATCGATAACTATTAAGGACAAATATTTAAATTTAATTTTTTGTTCAATCAACGCATGGGTTCCGATTACAATGTTTATTTCTCCGTTTTGTAATTTTTGAATTGTGGTTTTTTTAATACTTGCAGAAGTTGACCCGGTTAAAAGGCCGACGCGAATGTTGAGCCCGTTAATGAATTGTTTTATGGTATAAAAATGCTGTTCAGCCAGTATTTCCGTAGGCGCCATAAAAGCAACCTGATATCCATTTTCTATCGCAAGAAGTACCGCACTTAGCGCTACAACGGTTTTTCCCGAGCCCACATCACCTATAAGAAGCCTGTTCATGGGCTGTGCGCGCTGCATGTCCGAAAAAATTTCATTAATAACTTTTTTTTGAGCTTTAGTGAACTCAAAATTCAGATTGTTTTTGAAGGGAGTCAAGTATTTTTTTAATATCGTGTATGAGTGCGGTTTATCTTTTTCTAAATATTGTTTCCTTGATAGCTGCATAGCAAGCTCGAGCAGTATAAATTCATCAAAAGCGAGCTTCTTATGTGCTGTTTTTAAAGATGAAAATTCATCAGGAAAATGAATTTGTTCCAGGGCCTTTTTTGAACTAATGAGTCCATTTTTTCTGCGGATTTCTTCTGGAATAGTTTCTGGATAAAAACAGGAATACTTTTCTGAAGCTGTTTTTATCAGGGTTCTTAAAAATTTGCCATTAATTCCGTCGGTCAGCGGGTAAATGGGCACAATACGATTTGTGTGTATTGTGCTATAGCCTGCTTCAGAAATCAATTCATATTCCTCTACTTTGATTTGTTTAGAATTATAAAATTTTTCTATTTTCCCGTGGAGTATTATTTTTGCTCCGTAAGAGAAGTCCTTTTTTAATTTGCTAAACACATCGTATTTATAATTCGGTTTTCTGTAGAAGGTCGCATAAATAAGCCCGGTAGAGTCAGAGACGGCAGCCTTGAAAGCCCATAGGTAAGGATTGTGTTTCATCAAATCGGCAAGTTTAACTATGCCCGAAATGGTAGCTTTTTCATCTTCCTTCAATTCTGCGATTTTTTTGTACACTCTGCGGTCATCATATTCTTTTGGAAAATAGGTGAGTAACTCACAAATAGTGTTTATCCCTAATTTTGAGAGCAGTTTAGCTTTTTGAGGCCCTACGCTTTTAAGGAATTTTACCGGGTTAGAGAGAGGGGTAATATTCATGTGCTTTTGACATTTTATAATATAATTTGTATAATCTCAAATTGCGAAAATTCGTATTTATTTATTGGAGGATTTAAGATGTCATACAAATGCGTTGTTTGTGATAAAGGGCCTTCAGCCGGAAAAAATGTAAGCCATTCAAAGAGAGCAACACTTAGATTGTTCAGGCCGAATCTTCAAAAGATGAGAATTAAATTTGAAGGGTCTGTTCAGAGAGCTTATGTTTGTACAAAATGCCTTAAGGCAAATAAAGTGGAAAAAGTATTATAGTTTTTTAGATTATTTGCAGCTGATGAAGCCTTCTATAAAGCCCTTCTTTTTTAAAAAGCTCTTCATGTGTGCCTGTGTCTACAATACTGCCGTTTTCCAGGACAATTATTTTATCTGATTTTTTTATCGTGGCCAGCCTATGAGCGATAATTAATGTAGTCCTTCCCTCCATTAATTTTTCGAGAGCATTTTGCACTAATTGTTCTGATTCAGCATCCAGGTTGCTTGTTGCTTCATCCAGTAAAAGTATTTTTGGGTTTCTAATTAGAGCCCGCGCTATGGCTATTCTCTGCTTTTCGCCGCCGCTTAAAAATACGCCCCTCTCTCCGACTAAGGTGTTATATCCATTTGGAGCTTTTTCTATAAACGCATGCGCCTGGGCTAGTTTTGCGGCATTTACAATTTGTTCTTCGGTTGCATCAGGATTGCCGTAAGAAATATTGTAATGTATTGACTCATTGAATAAAATGGTTTCCTGCGTTACAATGCTCATCTGGCCGCGTAATGATTTCAACGTTCCTTCTTTGATATCCTTTCCGTCAAGTGTTATTGTTCCTTTTACAGGGTTGTAGAACCTTAAAAGCAGGTTTATTATCGTGGATTTTCCTGAGCCGGAAGGGCCTACGATTGCAACCACTTCTCCTGATTTTACTTCGAAATTTACATCTTTAAGCACTATATCATCTTTATCGTACTCAAAGCTGACATGTTTGAACTCAATTTCATTTTTAAACGGTTCAATTTCTTTTGCGTCATGGTTCTCGCTAACTTCCGGAACTTGGTTAAGTAATTCAAATATTCTTTCACTGGCAGAGATGGCCTGTTGTATTTGCGGATTGAGATTTGCAAAATTTTTTATCGGCTGGTAAATAGAAAATGCAGCAGCAAAGAAAGCAAAAAATGAACCAGGGGACCAAACTCCGGAAATAACGTCCTTGCCTGCAAAAAACAATACAAGCCCTACTGCAAAAGCACCGATAAATTCCATAAGCGGCGAAGATAAAGCCTCAATCTTTGTAAATCTCATAACCAGAGTATATAAGTCCCAATTGATCTTTTTGAACCTTTCTATTTCTGTCTTTTCCCTGTTAAAAGCCCTGGTGATATTGATAGCCATAATAGATTCCTGCAGGTTTGTATAGAGTTCAGCCATCTGTTTCTGCCCTTCTCTGGATAGATTGCGTAATCTTCTGGAGAAATTTATTATGGGAAAGGATACAAAAGGAAAAACGATAAAACTGATAAGCGCAAATTTCCAGTTGAGGTAAAAAAGCATGACGATTAGGACGATAACAGTTAATCCGTCGCAAACCAGAGTTGCCGGCGCCCTGTTCAACGCAAATTGGAGGGCAGAAATATCGTTTGTTAAACGCGACATTATTTTGCCCGTAGTGCCTTTTGAATAGAAACTCGTTGACAGCCTCTGCAATTGTTCGTACGATTTGTTTCTGATGTTAAGAGTTATTCTTTGGGCTATATAAGACATAAAATAATTCTTACCATAATTAAATAAACCAAGCAGGAAATAGGCTATGGGAATCGAACAGACTATGAAGTAGAGCGAGTGCATATCCTTGGCGATAAATACTTTATCTATCATCGGCTTAAGAAGATATCTTATAAGGCCCGTAAGGCCTGAAACTATTGCCATGCAGAAGAGCGCAACAAAAAATCTGCTTTTATAGGGTTTAAAGTATTTATACAGCTGTTTATAATCCATTTATCTTCTCCAAAATAAGTTTTGCTGTGCGGTTGTATACACCCGGTTCTCCAAGGATATCCCTGACATTTTCAAGCTTTTGTTTAATATCGGCTAATTTGTTTTCGTCCGAAATTATATTTAAAACTGTATTAGCAATTTTATCAGGCTGAGCGTCGCGCTGTAAAAACTCAGGGACCAGTTTTTCATTGGTCAATAAATTTGTAATTGTAACCGAAGACACCTTTATAATTGATTTGATTAGAAAATACAGGGGCCAGGGCAATTTGTACATCACAAGCATAGGCAAACCAATTAAAGTATTTTCCAAAGCTACCGTACCGCTTGTCGTTATGGCAAAATCAAAATTCGCTCTTGTTATATAATCAGATTCATAAAGAATCTCAAATCCGTCTTTTGGAACGTTCATGTAACAATTTTTTAAAGAATACAGGCCAATAATCTTAAATATAATTTGAGGGTATTTGTCTTTGATTAATTTGGCTGTATCGAGCATAGTTTGCAAATTCCAGGACACTACCTGTTTTCTGGATCCGGGGAACAATCCGATAGTGAAACCTTCTGAAGAAGAATTTTTTAAGGCCTTATGAGGCATTGTTGGGATAGTATCAAGCAAAGGGTTCCCGACAAAAGTAACGGGTACGCCGGCCTGGGAATAAATCTTTTCCTCAAACGGAAATATGACTGAAATATGATTTACAAATTCTTTAATTGCATTGATTCTTTCAGGCCTTGTGGCCCAAATTTGCGGGCTGATGAAGTAATAAACCGGTATATTCTGTTTTTGGGCCTGCTGTGCGAGTTTTATATTAAATCCATAAAAATCTACAGGTATTATTGCTGTTGGTTTGTTCTTTTTTAAGTAACCGGCTATGTCCTCGTTAAGTAACTTTTTTAAATTAAAATATTGTTTTACCGAAGGCAGTCCATGAAGATTAAGTCCGACAATATCATAGATGAAAGTATCACTGGTTTCATTTAGCTTTTTACCGCCTACAGCGCTTATATGAATCCCTGAGTTTAGTTTTTTAATTTCTCTGGCAAGATTTGCTGCATGCAGGTCCCCGGAAGGGTCGCCCGCTGAAATCAATATTTCCATAGGCCTATATTTCTGATTTGTGGATTTGAAGTTTATTCAGGATTTCAAGAGCAAGCGCGAGAGCATCTTTCCCATGCTCTCCTGTAACTAAAGGAGATTTGCCTTCCCTTACGCAATCGATAAAATGTTCAAGCTCTTTTCTAAGGGGCTCCAAGCGTTCCGTTTTTGGGCTGGAGATTTCTATATCCTTCATTGAAGCGGCATCCTCGGATTTTTTTCTGTATATCCTGTATCTTTGGGCTGCATAATCAACAGAGATGTACGCGTCAGGCTGGAAAATACGCAGTTTTCGATATTTCCCGAATGAAGCCCTGCTGGCTGACAGGTCTGCTATACACCCGTTATGAAATCTTAGCCGCACTTTAACAATATCTTCATGTTTAGAGAATATTTTTGTCCCATAGGCTTCCAAATCTTTCACTTTGCTTCCTGCAAGAAACGGTATAATGTCTAAATCATGAATCATCAGGTCCAGGACCACTCCTACGTCTGCTACCCTTGGGTCATAAGGCCCGAGCCTGTCCGATTCAATGAATTTTGGATTTTTAATATGTTTTTGCAACGATAAAATCGCTCCGTTGAACCTTTCGATATGCCCGATTTGCAGCACAACGCTGTTTTTTTGGGCGAGCTGTATCAATTCTTCTGCGTGGCTGACTTCAGTGGTAAATGGTTTCTCAATCAGGCAGTGTTTGCCTGCAGCCAGAACTTCCTTTCCTATTGAATAATGCAGCGTAGTAGGGACCACGATACTTACAGCATCAGCGCCTTTAATTGCTTCCCTGAAATCGGTATAGCCTTTTGTCTGGAATTGAGTTGAAATTTTTTCAGAGCGTTTTTCGTTTAAATCAACTATACCGGTCAGCGTTACACCCGGAATTTGCGAATAATTTCTTGCATGGTGCTGTCCAAGGTTGCCCACTCCGATTACGCAAACATTGATTTGTCGCATTATTTCCTCTTTAATGCCCCATGCTAGTCGCTAGGAAGACTCTGGGGCATATTCCCCTATACCCCTACGATAGATATTCCATATTTGTCGGCTAAAGCGAAAACCTCTTCTTTGTTGATTATACAGGTTTTGCCTGCTTCAATCGCCAATGTTTTTGACTTTATTTTTTTCATATTTTTAATTGTCCTGGTGCCAATAACCGGTAAATCAAACCGGAGGTCCTGGTGTAGTTTTGCAACTTTTATTATGACGGTCCCCGGCCCGGCCATTTTGCCTGAACGAATTATACAAATATCTGTGCCTTCAAGGGCTTCAATGGCTATAACGCATTTATTTTTTACAACTATCGTTTGGCCGATATCATGCCTGGATAATTCTTTAGCAAGAGGAAAGCCGAAGTTAATATCATCATTGCTCATTATATCCGGTTTAGATTCGGTGAGAATACCTTTTTTCGCTAGATTGTTTTCAAGAATTGGAAGAATCTGAAGCAATTCAATACCCTGTGTTTTTAACGCATTGGCTATACCGCCAAGGATTGAATCTGCTTTTTTATCCTTGATGTTGTCAAGTATTCCCTGCATCACGGAATCAAGTTTCAGGTTTTTGTCAAATAACCGTTTGTGGCTTATTAAACCGGCAATAATGGCTTTATCAACTTTTTTTAATTTGAAATAATCAATCGCTTTGCCAAGTGCGCCAAATTCGAATAATTGAAATTCTTTCACGTATTGCTTTATTTTGTTATTTGTTTCACCTTTAAAACCGGTTGCATAAATTCCCGTATTTCCGGAATATTTCTTTATTTCTTCAGCGATAAGAATAGGGAATTTCCCCCTGCCTGAAATAATGCCGATTTTTTGAGGTAAGTTCATATTTTTGTTAAAGCTGTCCGGCAGAATCCCCGCTTTGATGTTTTCACAAAATTTATCAAATGGGTGACTTCTTCCCCCATGTTTTCTTCTTCTTGCATTTTTTCTACGATTTTTAGAGCTTCAGTGAACATTGTTTTTGATTCAAAAAGCTGCCAATAAACTTTCTTGATGTTTTTTATGGCCTGTGGAGTTATCCCGTGCCTTCTTAACCCTACTTTATTAAGACCGTATAGTTTTGCCCGGTCGCCGTTTGCGAGCATGTAGGGCAGAATATCCTGAGTTATCATAGCTCCTCCGCCAAGCATTGCAAGCCTGCCAATGCGGACAAATTGGTGCGCTGCTGCAAGGGCTCCAAGGATAGCTCCGAATTCAACAAGGACATGACCGCCGAGAGAAGCGCAATTAGCCATGTAAATATTGTCTTCAAGTATTGAATCGTGGCCGACATGAGAATAGGCCATAAGAAAGCAATTGCTGCCCACTTTCGTGGATTCATTTATTGACCCTCTGTGAATGGTAACAAATTCCCTTATGGCGTTATTATTTCCAATAATACAATTATTCGAACCGCCTTTGAATTTTGTATCCTGTGCATCATTGCCCAGGGCTACATGGTTCGAAATTTTATTGTTTTCACCGATTTGGCAATATTGGATAAAAGTGTAAGGGCCGATTGTTGTATTTTTTCCGATAGAAACATTTTTGCCGATGATTGCATAAGGGCCTATATCAACTGATTTGTCTATTTGAGCGCTTTTATCAACTATGGCAGTAGGGTGTATCATAATTTATTCTCCGCGGGTTTATCAACTATAATAAACATAAATTCAGTCTCGGTTATTAGTTCGCCGTTTATGAAGGCCTCGCCTTTAACTGTTCCTGACCTGCCTCTGGCGCGAATGACTTCTATTTTCAATTCAATTGTATTTCCCGGCAAAGCGGGTTTACGGAACTTTGTTTTATCAATAGTCATAAAATAAGCCAGTTTGTTGGTTAAATCCGGGCGAGACAGGAAGAGCACACAGGCTGTTTGCGCAAGGGATTCAACTATCAGCACACCAGGCATAATCGGGCTTCCCGGGAAATGCCCGCGGAAAAAATCTTCTTTTCCTGTAAGAATTTTTTTACCTATAGCGCTTTTCCCGGCTTCGGTGATGGTAACTTTGTCAATCATTAGAAAAGGATCCCGGTGAGGAATGATTTGTTTTATTTCCTCAACATTTAATTCACGTCCTACGATGTTGTCTAAGTTTGTTTCTGGCATTTTTTCTTCCCCTTTATTTTCTTTACGAGACACGGATTCTTCAATTTTTTTTACAAAATTTATATTATGTTTGTGTCCCGAACATTTCACTTTTATGCGCGCTTTTAGCGGCCTGCCAAGCAGGTATAAATCACCTATTACGTCGAGAAGCTTGTGCCTGACGAACTCGTCATTGTATCTTAATTTTTCAGGATTGTGAATTTTGTCCATTCCGATAACTACTGCATTATGCAGGCCGCCGCCTTTTGCAAGACCCTTTTTATGGAGAGTTTCAATTTCGTAGTCAAAACAAAAGGTCCGGGCCTGGGAAATCTCATTGATAAAGTTTTCAGGAGTTATAGTAAGTTCTAACCGTTGAATTCCGATAAGCGGATGATTATATTCAATTTCGTAGTCAATTATCAAATTATCGCTGGGAAATGCGCTTAATTCAACTTTGATTTTTTCTTCGGAAATGTAAGTTACGGGATTTTGCAGGGTTATATAATTTTTGGGAACATCCTGTTCGACTATACCTGCCTTTTTTAAGTAATCTATAAAAGGTTTTGCGCTTCCGTCAAAAATAGGAGGCTCATTGTTGTCAAGAATTATTTCAATGTTATCTATGCCAAGCCCGTAAAGAGCCGCAAGAAGGTGTTCAACGGTATAGACCATCGGTGTATCATTAACACCGATAGTAGTGCCCCTTAATAATCCCATAACATTACTCACGCGGGCAGGTATTACCGGATGGCCCGGCAAGTCTTTTCTGATGAATTTTACGCCATAATTGACAGGTGCAGGCTTAAACGTCAATTTAGTGACGTTGCCTGTGTGCAGGCCCTTGCCCTTAATTGTCAGTTCTTTGGAAATCGTTTTTTGATTTTCCATAATCCTTAGCTTATTTGCCTCTTAATCTTTCAAGTATTTTGTTTGTAAGGTCTATGCCGCCGCTGCCATAAAGAACGTTGGTTTTTTCTATTACGATTGAAATGTTTTCCTCTTTGGCGAGATCTTCTATTATTTTATAGAGTTCGCCCATAAGCGCTAAAGTTTTGTTCTTCTCATATTCTTTGAGGTCTTTTTCATTTTTCTTTTTGTAGTCCGTATATTCTTGTTGTTTTTTTGTTATTAAATCTTTCTTAAGCACAAGATCCGTTTCTTTTTCGCTTATTTGTTTTTCATCGGCTTCTATTGTGGAGTTTACTTTGTCATATTGCGCCTGTATACTCAACCCAGGTTGTTCTGTTTGAATTGCTTGTGTAGAAACAGAAATACTATTTGTTCCGGTTGCAGTTGAAATAGCGGGAATTGTTAATGTTGAAGATGAACCAACAGGCACAGTTCCAGTGGAAACCGAAACTATTGCGCTGGACGATATCGGTGGTGTTGGCTGTTGTGTCTGTATTTGCGGCTGTTGCATTTGGACAGATAATCGTTGTTTCTGTACTTTTAAAGCCATCGACTCCTGTTTTAGCTGCTTGATTTGCGTTTCCAGGTCAGTGCAGGAAGATTTTATTACTGAAATTTCAGAGTCAATCCCCGAGAGCTCCAGTTTTTTTTGTTCAGCTATTTTTTCATAATCTTTTTTTGCGGTTTTAACCGGAGGATATTCGCCAAATATTTTATTCATGTCTACATAACCAACGCTAATCCCTCCTGTTCCTTGAAGCGGAATTTCAATAGAGTTCAACGATGACTCTCCAATTAAACAGATTAAACAAAAAGCGATAAAAAATAGTTTTTTCATTTTATTTTCTCTTTAATACATCAGAATATCTGCCCTATGGTGAAATAAAATTCCGGAGGCTGTTGGCCTGGTTTAGCCTGGTTTGGCCAACCCCAGTCGAGCCTGATCGGGAAAACTGGTGTTGTAAACCTTATCCCGAATCCCCATCCTGATTTCATTAAGTTATCCCATGTTCCGTGTAAACGCCAGTCATCTGTTTCACCTACAGAAAGCCTTACATCATCAAGTTTATTCCAGGCTCCGCCAAAATCGTAAAAAAAAGCTCCCTGGAGAATTGTATGTTTGTTTTCCTGCACAATAGGAAATTTATATTCAAAATTTCCAACGATAGATACATTTCCTCCATTTAAAGAAGGAGTAAGGTCGTTTTGAGAATATCCTCTAATGGAATTAGGCCCGCCGGCATAAAATTTGTATAAAGGCTGTGAGTCAATATTGTAATCATTAAATGGCTGAACATACTTAAATACTGCATTTGCAGAAAAAACAAATTTCCAAAATGTCGGGAAAAACCAGCTTGATGATAAGACAGGTTTCCAGAAATGAACATTGCCGCCGAAAGGGCCTCCTGCTATTTGCAGTGATGCCGAATTTTTACTGCCTTTTGAAGCATCGAAGACATTGTCCCGGGTATCATAAATAATTTGGCTGGTAAAACTCGACGTCAACTCTTTGCCTGCTATAGCTCCGCTTGCGACCCTGCTTGTAGCCTGTACATCGTAAGTGTTGACATTTTCATATCCATATATGAACAAGAGTGAGAGGTAGTCGCTCAATCTGGGACCTACACGAAATTCGGTTCCCTGTTTGTGATAAGTATAAAGCCAATCACTGCCAGAATATTGTTTTCTGGTCATATCATATAATGTTACACCCAAGCTAATAGGTTTTTGCATCAGCCAGGGTTCGGTCCAGCTTATTTCGTAATTTTGTATCCGATCACCAAATTCCCACATCAAATTTAATTTCTGGCCTCTTCCAAACAAGTTCATGTGGTTTACCTGAAGCGTACCGGTAAGTTTGTCTACGCTTGAATAACCTGCTCCTGCCTGGAGCATTCCGGGTTTACCTTCTGTTACATTCAGGACTAAATCAGCCGTGTCAGGAATACTTGTATTTTGTATATCCACCTTTACATCATCAATAAAACCAAGATTGTATATTCTTTCAAGGCTTCTTCTAAGTTTTACACCGCTGAATGGGCCTGTTTCTTTTAGTAATATTTCCCTCTTTATTACATATTCCTTTGTGTAATTCAAGCCATCAATATAAATCTTTCCTGAGTAAACTATGCTATTTTCTTTGATTTTGAAATTGATCTCCATAAGCCCGCTTTCGGGGTATTTAGTAAATTCCGGAACAATTTCTGCCTGCAGGTAACCTTTGTCTCCATAGATTTCAGATAGTGCTAGTTGGGATTGGTCAATGTTTTCTTTTTTGTACAATTCCTTAGTTTTTATTGCTAAGTTTTTTCCTAATTCTTTATCTGTATAAATGCTGTTTCCGGAAAATGAGATTTTTGATATTTTGTATTTTGGCCCTTCAGAAACTACGATTTTTATGGTTGTTTTGGTCCTGTCGTCGTTGTAGGATATATCGGGTGTTGAAACTTCTACGCTTTCAAAACCATTATTTTTGTAAAAGTCATTTATTTTTTTCAAGTCGTCATCAAGCGTTTTAGTCTTAAATATTTTCTTTTTCTTTGTGTCCATTAAACCCATGATTTTTTTTGGTTTATAATTTTTTGTACCGGTTATTTCAACTTTTTCTACGGTAACCTTCCTGCCTTCACTTACAAAAAAAATAAGGTTTGCCTGGTTTGTTTTTTTATCAATGTTTAAGTCATAAGTTACCTGAGTGTCTGCATAGCCCTTGTCGCTGTATAAATCTATAATTTTCTTTATATCAGATTCAAGGTCATTTTTATCCATATATTCTTTTTCTTTGACAGTGATTTCATCTTTGATTGTTCCCTTGGACAATTTTTTATTGCCTTTGAATTCGATTTTTTTCAAATAAGGCTTTTCTTTAATAATAAATGTTACTGCATAGGCATTTGTATCAACTTCAACAGTGACATCTTCAAATTTGCCTATTTCTAAAATACTGTTTAAATCAATTTTCAGGTCTTCAGAAGAATATATGTCCTTAACCTTTGTTTTTATTTTTTTTCTTATTTCTTTCTCTTTTACATTTATGTTCCCTTTTATGTCTATCCTTGATATCATGTCCAATGCAAATACATATTCAACGCCGGCTGATAAAAAAAACATTAATAATGCCGGAAGTAAAAGCCTGTTTGAGTTATTTCTTTTCATTTTTTTTCTCCGTTTCCTTGGGCCAGCCAAACCGCCATTGGGGTTCTATTCTTATTTGGTAGTCGCCGTCTCTTATTAGAGAACTTTTTGTTGGTTCATATCCGTAAATGCCGCGGATAAATATATTGCCCTTCCACCTATAGTCAAGTTCAAATTCGTGACGCAAATTCAATCTCTGTTGTGCTTCCTGCAAAGTAATTGCATAACCTAATAGCAGGTCCCCTGTAATATATTTTTGCAAGGCATACCTGGTTCCTGACATTATATCTACTATTGAAGGGTTAGTATTGTTTATTGTTTCATCCTGTGCAGAGGGTACCGTTGTTACATTTATAGTATCAACTATCCCGCTTTGTTGAAGCAATCTTTTAGCCAGGGGAGACGCAAGAGAACCATCAAATAACCTGATTAATTGTTTTCTAAGAAGCAAATTTCTTTCTGTCGGCGTGATATTGTCAGTCAACCCGTAGGTTGCCTGGACAAGTTTTTCAGAACTCATGTCCGGGTGTTCCGCGGACGAAAACTTTGGAGCAATCTGGCCTATAGGGCTCCTGGGTATTATCATTTCGATTGTACCCGTTTCTTTTCCGGTTGATGTCGGTTCGGCGCCAGATGTAAATATTCCGGCAGTTTCTGCCCTTACCTGAAGAAAGCATTCTGAATTAATAACTTCGAAAAGGGCGTATTTAAGTTCATAGATCTTGTTTAGATAATTTAAGTTACCGTTTTGCGATTCAATACTGCCGTTAACAATTAATCCCGGTAAATTTCCATTAAGCCTGATCTTTCCTGTAAGCAGGGCGCTCATCATGCTATTTTCGTACCAGGTATTTTCCCCCGGCCTCAATTCAACGTCCCAAACCACATTTTTAAAACTTGTTGAAAAGAAACTATTACCTGAAACGTTAGGAGGCGGCGGGTAACAAAAATGAGCATTATCAAGTTGTATATACCCGTTTAATTTTGGGCTTTCACTTTTGCCTGTGAATTGAAGGCTTGTTTTTACATCAGCAAAAGAATAATTTTTTATTACGCCCTCTAAACCCATAGTTTTGAAAACAATATTTGTAGGAATTGGCAGTTCAGGAACGAATATTTTGATGCCTTTTTTTCCCGTGGTATTTAGGGATAAATTATATTCGTTTATGCTAAAGAGTTCGCCAAGTAACAGATATCCGTCAAGTTTGACAGTACCGTCGCCGATTTTTCCGGAGCATTCTTTTATTTCAAGTTTGTTGTCAGTAAATGCAACTCCAAGATTGAAGTTTTCCAATTTATTGAAGTAACTTTTTGATTCTATTTGGGCGTTGGACACGATGAGATACCCGCCGTAGATCGGTTGGTCAGCTTTGCCGGAAACCTGAAGTTTTGCTTCGATTTTACCCCGAGCTGATTTTATATTGTCCGAAATTGATTCTAATATCGCCAGGTCCCCTTTTTCGATTTGAAAAGAAAGGTTTATATTATTGTCGCCAGGACTGTTTTTTACTGTTTCTGTAAATGCCAGAGGTATCCTGCCTTTGCCTGAAACAATAAGCTGTTCTTTGCTATTATTGTCGATTCTTACAAGCCGCGCATTTGTTAATTCCAGTACATTGTCTTCGTAATTTAACTGCAGGTTAGCGTTTGTAAAAGGGATAGAGTAAAAGTCTCCGGCAGATATATTGATGGTACCTGCTATATAGGGCTTCTTAATTTCATCTTTTAAAATAACAGTAAAATCAGTGGATCCGCTCAACGGCATCTGCTGGTCGAGAAGTCCGGTAATAAAATCAAGGTTTATATTATTTCCTTCAATTGTCAGGTTTGAGTTATTCTGTGAATAGGTTCCATTAAGCTTAAACAAATAACTTCCTTTTATGTTTGATTTTGGCGCCACTATGAAATTAGTAAAAGTTGTTTCTTTTGGGTTAGAAATGTCAATTTTCCCGGAAGTTACGAATTTTTCATTTTTTTGGGGAATCAGTTCAATTATTTTTCTGTTATCTTCAGAAGTAAATTGTATTTTCATATTTGTGTCTTTAAGGTTTTGCTGGTTTACCCATAAATCCTGTGTTGATATCGTTGAGGCGACAATAAGTTTTTCCTTGGAGTTTTTTATACTGCCTGAAAGACCTAATTTGCCGAACATAGTAACAGGCCCAAAAATATAATTTTTAAGCTCCATGTTACAGTCAAATCCCCAGTCCCCCGGTTTAGAAAAATCCATTTTACTGCCCTTCGAAATTGAAATTCTCTGATCAGCTGACTCGATATCCAGTTTGTTTACTGTTATTGAGTTAAAACTGCTGTTCATTTCTATAGAAAGATCTAAAGATTTCCACTTTTCGGGAAGTATGTTTCCTGAATAAAGCAATGAATCAGATTGAATATTGAGTGTGGTCGTCAGTTTAGAGAGGTTTCCGATTACAATAAAAGACGGTTTGACATTCCCCTCTAGCGGAAGTTTAAACGAAAAAAGCTTTTCAGTTAAAACATTCAAAGTTGTTATATTCATATTTGAAAACGCGACATTTGACGTCAGTTCCGGTGAATTTGAAAGGTTATTAATATTTATTGTGAATCTCCCTTTTTCCTGCGACAATATTTGCAGTTCGCCATGGGATTTAAACGTATCGCCGGTCAAAGATCCTCTCCCCTTCAAATTGGCATCAATTTTTTTATAGGAAAGGTTTGTTGACTTAAAATCAAACCCCAATTGAGGTTTAGTAAGGGTACCGAAAATTCTCATGTTCCCGCTTAATTTTCCGCTCAAATCTTTTATCCTTAAGTTTAAAATATTAAAATCATTCAAATTTGCGTAACCTTTTAAAATTCCGGTATCCGTGAAATAATTAATGTCTCCGCTAATGGAATTCATTGCTTTTATGTTTGTGATTGACACTACATCGTTTTCAAACACGAATTTTGCTTGGATTTGACCCAAGAGATAATCGCTAATCATTAAGTTCGTGCCGTTCATTTCCCCGGACACAATTTTACTGTATGTGTTTGCTTTTCCAGAAAAAGCAATATTTCCGCTCATCTTATTTTTGCCTAAGGGGTAATTTGTCAGGCTAACGCTCATTTTGTAATCATTAAAAACATTCTCTTTTGTGCCGGCGCTGAAAAAAAACGCGGCATTTTCTTTACCCGTAAGATCGTCGAAAAACAGGCAATTCGACAATTGAATTTGGTCGTCGCTGATTTGAAAGCCGGCATTAATCTTTTTACTCCCGGTAATAAACATTTTACCTGAAAATCTTTTTTTATTATTGAAGGCAGATTGCCTGGCATTTAGCGCTAAATTATATTGAGGGCCGTTTAAATCCGCAGTTCCGTTCAATTTGTAATTTTTATCTTTATAACTTACATCAAATTTAACAAAATTGGATTTAATGGGCCCCAGTTCCAGATTCTTTCCTAGCAGGCTGGCATTAATTGAAGGATTTGATAAATTGCCTGAGGCAATAACGTCGGCATTAATGAGGCCTTTAGCCGAAGGAAATAAACTTTCAGTCAGGATATTCGTAAAAGAGGCCTTAACTTTTATGTTTTCCTTTGAAATAAATCCGGAAGCTGATATCTCTTGTGAGTCGCCTGCCATTTGAAAACCGACTATATTGAAAATTCCGCTTGAAAATACGATTTCAGTATTTCCGTTCAAAATATTTTTGCCAGAATTAAAGATCAGAAGATTGATTCTCGAATAAATGGAAGGGCTGTTGCCAAGGCCTGAAAGTTTAAATGCACCTCTTCCTTCCAGTCTCATATTACTGCCATAATTTGAAACTATTTTAAGTTTTCCGTGGATGTGTTCTTTTACCGGGAATGCGCCTTCCAAAAGAACGGAAGTCTTTCCTGATGCAGCAGTCAAGTTATTTGTATCGACTTTTAAATTCCAGCGCTGATTTCTTTTATTGGAAACGAGCTTTATTCTTGCATTTCCGTAACCGGATGCAGAAATATCTGTTTCAAACGAATCTATGGTTTTTGACAAAATAAGCCTTCCCAGTTTGCTGTTTATAGCTATTCCATTTTTAAGAATGTTTATTTTTGCGTTTTTCCAGTCAAGGAGCATTTCCCCGAAAGATGTGTTTCCTGAATTAGCTCCAAACGGTAAAGCTGAAATAGCCCCGATATTTAATTCCGGGTTAACCAGTAATACCTCACTGAACGAATAAGAGATATTCCTTGTTTTAATTAGTTTTATAAGGTTAAACCGTAAAACAACTTTATCTGCCTTAAAATTTGAATCATTCTGCCATGCAGAGGCTTTGTTTAAAATAACAGCAGGCGGGAAAGAAATTGATATTAAGCCTGCTTTAAAACCTATATTGTATTTTTCTAAATACTCTGCCGAATAGTTTTTAACTATTTTAGGCAAATATGTAAGAAGGCAAACACTTCCGGCAGTCAATATTATAAGCGTTGCCAGCAAACAATATAAAAAATATTTTTTCATCAATTGTCAGTTTTCTAAGTTTGGTTTAAAGGTTTAAATTAAATTTTTTTTCACCACAGGTATTACATTTGAGATGAATTTTATCTTTTTATTTTCCTGGTCAAAATCAGCATATATTTTTGTTAAGTTCCCTGCGGGCCCTGCGACAACATTTTTTGAAAGAATATCTTCGGAAATAGCATCTTCGAGGTGCCTCTGTATAGTTCTTTGCAGCGGCCGGGCGCCATAATTTGAATCAAAACCGTTTTCCAGGAGGAACTCTTTTGCTGTTTCGGAAAGTTCAATCGTTAATCCTTGTTTTTCCAGCTTTATTTTAACTCTTTCTAAAAGAAGGTCAAGGATCTTCTTCATTTCAGGCTTGCCAATCGGGTGGAAAACAATCATGTCGTCAATTCTATTAATAAACTCAGGATTAAAAGTTTTTTTAACTTCTTCAAGGATTGTATCTTTTATTGAAACATAAGTTCTCTGGGAATCCTCCTGAACAAGGAAACCGAGCGCTTTCCCTTTTGAAATTAGCCTTGCTCCGACATTTGAAGTCATGATAATGATGGTATTTTTAAAACTTACTTTGTGACCTAAGCTATCGGTCAGGTTGCCTTCTTCAAATATTTGAAGCAATAAATTGTAGACCTCCGCATGAGCTTTTTCAATCTCATCCAGCAGTACTACCGCATAAGGGCGCCTGCGGACTTTTTCGGTCAACTGGCCCCCTTCTTCATAACCCACATAACCCGGAGGGGCTCCTATAAGCCTGGAAACAGAAAATTTTTCCATATATTCGGACATATCTATTCTTATTAATGCGGTATCATCGCCGAAAAGAAATTCCGCAAGAGTCCTGGCAAGTTCTGTTTTTCCCACGCCGGTGGGCCCGAGGAAAATAAAACTGCCAATTGGTTTTTTGGGGTCTTTAAGGCCTGTCCTGGAACGCCTGATTGCCTGTGAAATGGACCGGATTGCTTCGTCTTGGCCAATTACGCGCCCGTGAAGCTCATCCTCCATTTTTAGCAATCTTTCTTGTTCTTTTTCAGTTATTCTGGTTATTGGTATGTTCGTCCATTTCGAAATGACATAAGCAATGTCGTCTTCGGTAACCGGCGGAAAGATGGCGTCCCTTTTTTCTCTCCACTTTTTTTTCATTTCCTCAATGGCGCGTTTCATTTCTCTTTCTTTGTCACGTAATCTTGCAGCTTTTTCATACGCCTGCTTGGAAATTGATGATTCTTTATCTTTTATGACAGCTTCGAGTTCCTCTTCTTTTTCTTTGATTTCGGGTGTTACCTGGGATACTTGCAGTCGGGCCCTGGATCCGGCTTCGTCAATTATATCTATAGCTTTATCCGGCAAATACCTATCAGAGATAAACCTGTCTGAAAGATAGGCTGCCGTTGCTAAGGCCTCGTCCGTATATTTTACTTTATGGTGGCTTTCATATTTTTCTTTTAAACCTTTCAAGATTGCAATGGTGTCTTCAACAGTAGACGGGTCAACAACTATCGGCTGGAATCTTCTTTCAAGCGCCGGGTCATGTTCAATATGTTTGCGGTATTCATCAAGAGTGGTAGCTCCGATGCATTGAAGTTCGCCGCGCGCTAATGCGGGTTTCAGCATATTGGAAGCGTCAATAGCGCCTTCAGCCGCGCCTGCACCTATCACCGTGTGCAATTCATCTATGAATAGTATGATGCTGTTTTTTCCGCGGCGGATTTCATCCATGATGTTTTTAAGGCGCTGTTCAAATTCGCCGCGGTATTTTGTTCCTGCAACAACCGCAGATAAATCGAGCGTGATCACACGCTTGTTGTTTAATATTTCGGGTGTTTCACCTTTAGCTATTCTTTGTGCAAGCCCTTCAACGATTGCGGTTTTACCGACACCCGGGTCACCGATGAGTACCGGGTTGTTTTTAGTCCTGCGTGAAAGGATCTGTGTTAGGCGCTCTATTTCATTATCCCTGCCTATTACCGGGTCCAGTCCGCCTTCTTTTGCCAGTACTGTAAGGTCCCTGGAAAATTCATCCAGTGTAGGCGTTTTAGTTTTCGTTTTATTGGATACGCGATGCCCGCCTGAACTAATAGGCGGGTGTTGATTTTGCTGTGATTTTGTAGGTTCACCTAGCAGATTAACAACTTCTTCCTTGACATCTTCTATTTTTACTCCGAGGTTTTCGAGGACTCTAGCTGCGATTCCCTCTTCTTCTTTTAGCAAGCCCAGCAGAAGGTGCTCAGTGCCTACGTAATAATGGCCCATGGTGCCGGCTTCGTCTACGGAAAGTTCCAGTACTTTCTTGGCCCTGGAGCTGAAAGGTATTTCACCCAAAAGCATTATATTGTCCCCGGTTCCTACAACTTTTTCTACTTCATTTCTCAGTTTTCTAAAATCAATACCCAGATTTGCGAGCACCTGGGCAGCGACACCCTCGCCCAGAGCAACAAGCCCGAGCAGTAGATGTTCTGTGCCGACATAATCATGATTTAACCGTTTCGCTTCTTCCTGCGCAATTGAAATAACCTTTTGCGCCCGTTCAGTAAACCTGTTCATTAGTTCCTCTTTTTAATTGAATTATTAAACGGTCCCGGATGCATGCTGCCTGTTTGTTTGAACTCAGAATATGTTATGCCGCATTCCGGGCACACGTGACTAAGCATTTTAGTAAATCGGTACTCCAGTACTGCGTGTGAGTTCACGAAATTCTTTAATAAGTTTCAGCGTTATTTTCCCGGGGTTTCCGTTACCAATTTTTCTGTTGTCTAAACCAACTACAGGGATGATCTCTGCAGCAGTCCCGGTTAAAAAACACTCATCTGCCGTATAGACGTCATAGACAGTGAATATATCCTCTTTAACAAGCAGTTTCATGTGGGTTCTTGCCAAGTCCATAACTGCCTCGCGGGTTATACCTTGTAAAGCTCCTGCCCAGGTAGGAGGAGTTATTAAAATATTATGTTTTAAAATAAAGACATTGTCGCCAGTACATTCGGCGACATAACCGTCTTTATTGAGCATGATAGCTTCAGGCGCACCCATAGTTGTGGCTTCAATTTTGGCCAGAATGTTATTGAGATAGTTTAAAGATTTAATACAGGGGTTGATAGAATTTACCATGTTTCTTCTTGTTGACACGGTAAAAAGCTCTAACCCCTTTGTATAAAATTCACTAGGATATAGAGTGATTTTGTCAACAATAATAAAAATTGTAGCTTTAGGGCATTTTCTCGGATCGAGACCGAGATCACCAACCCCTCTGGTTACTACCAGCCTGATATAAGCATCCTTTGATTTGTTGGCCCTGAGTGTTTCAAGAGTTGCAATTTCCATTTCTTGTTTCTTCAAAGGAATGGTAAGCGTAATAGCTCGGGCTGAGTTATAAAGTCTGTCCAGATGTTCTCTTAGTTTAAATACGCGGCCGTTATAGGCACGGATACCTTCAAAAACACCGTCCCCGTATAATAATCCATGGTCAAATACTGAGATTTTTGCATCTTCTTTTTTTACCAATTTTCCGTTTAAATAAACCAAATTTGACATTTTAAATAAAACCTCCAGTTTTATGATTAAGTTCTAAGCAATGGGAATAATATAACTTCACGTATAGAGGGAGAGTTTGTTATCAGCATTGCAAGCCTGTCTATTCCTATTCCTAATCCGCCGCAAGGCGGCATACCGTGCTCAAGAGCCATAACGAAACCCTCATCCATGGGATGGATATCGTCTTTCTGGTTCTGGCTGCAGAAGCGTTTTCTTTGTTCTTCGGGGTCATTTAACTCTGAATATGCGTTGGCCATCTCCATGCAGGCTACAAATAATTCGAACCTGTCTGCAGTAATTTCATCCTTCGCTTTTGAAAGAGGCGAATAGGCAAGAGGATAATCCGTGACAAAAGTCGGGTTGAAAAGTTTTGGCTGTATAAATTGATCAAAAAGATGATCGAAAATCTTTTTATCTGTTGTATCCGGCGTCATTTCCAGTTTGACTTCAGCAGCGAAATCTTTTATACAGTTTTTTGCGACCAGTTCAAGAATATTTACTTTCTTATCAAAAGTTTCCTGAAACAATTCATTCATAGTGGCTATTCTGAAATTAGTTAAATCAATAGGTTTTCCCTCAATATTAATTTTGTCTTTTAAGTCCATTGTTGTTGCTATGTTTATCAATAAATCCTGGGTCAGTTTTATCATATCCCGGCAATTTGAATAGGCCTGATATACTTCTATCATGGTGAATTCAGGGTTATGCTGGCGGTCAATGCCTTCGTTTCTGAAAGATTTTCCTATTTCAAATACTTTTTCCAACCCGCCGACAACAAGCATTTTGAGAGACAATTCTGACGCAATACGCAGGAATAAATCCATATCATAAGTGTTATGATGTGTCTTAAACGGCCTGGCAATGGCTCCGCCTGCCAGGTGCTGTATAATAGGTGTTTCGACCTCAAGAAAACCCAATCCGGTTAAATAATTTCTTATCTGGTTGATTAACTTTGAACGTTTAACAAAAATGTCTTTTACATCCGCGTTTGAAATTAAGTCCAAGTATCTCTGCCTGTAACGGGTATCAACGTCCTTAAGCCCGTGCCATTTTTCGGGCAGAGGCCTGAGCGATTTGGATAATATTTGAAAGCTTTTTACGTAAACGGTCAGTTCGCCGGTTCTTGTTCTGAAAGGTTTTCCTGTCACTCCGATAAAATCACCAATATCAATAAGCTCGATAAAATTTATATAATTTTCCTGCCCTACTATGTCCGTTTTAATATAAGCCTGTGATTTTCCTGTATAATCCTGAATGTGGAAGAAGGTTGCTTTTCCCATTTGCCTGCGGGCAACAATCCTACCGCAAACTTTAATTTCCCTCTCTATAGATTCTTCTGATTTCAAACCTTCAAACTCTGTTTTCATGGCAGAGAGTGTATGGGTATAATCAAATTTATCCGGATAAGGATTAATGCCTGAAGCTATAATTTTATCCAGCTTTTCTTTGCGGTTCTCTACCAATTTTTCAATCGGTAGTGTTGTTTCCTGCATTTCTGTTTTTACGGGTGTTTTGTTTTCCATATTATCCTACTATTTCCTTCACTTTTTCTCTCAATAATTTAGTGTTAAAAGGTTTTGCGAAAAAATGTTTTACGTTTTTTGACATCATGAATAAATCCAACATCATGGGTTTCGCTGTAACGACTATTACTGGAATATTACATAACTCCGGTTTTTGCGCCATCTTGCTGAGAATTGTATAGCCATCAACTTCAGGCAGCATAATATCCAACAAAATCAGATCCGGGATTATAGGGGTTAACCCAAATTTACCAGTCGGGCCGATATGTTCAATGCCCAGCAGTTCGAGAGCTTCGCCTCCAGTATCTGCATGCTTAATATAGTAACCGTCTCTTTCCAGGACAAATCTTATAAGTGTTTGGACTTCTTTATCATCTTCAACTATTAGAACGGTTTTTACAGACATAATCCCCCGTTTATATAATAGGATATAATTATATTATTTTACTACATAACCTCTATTTTTGCAAGTTTTTTGCAAGATAAGCTTCGATAAAAAGGTCGATGTCACCATCCATAACCAGGTTGACATTGCCTATTTCTGCGCCGGTTCGGTGGTCTTTTACTAATTGGTAGGGCATGAAGACGTAGGAACGGATTTGATTGGCCCAGCCGATATTACCCTTTTCTGAGTAATGTTTTTCAATTGCTGAACGCAATTTGTCCTGCTCCAGTTCATAAAGTTTTGCTTTCAGGATTTTCATCGCAGAGATTTTGTTTTTTAGTTGGGAACGTTCATTCTGGCATTGGGTTACAGTTCCGGTCGGGATATGTGTTATTCTTACAGCAGAATCGGTTTTTTGGAGGTGCTGTCCGCCATGACCTGATGCACGGTAAGTATCTATTCTGATATCTTCATCTTTTATTTCGATCTTTATTTCATCTTCTATTTCAGGGAGCACATCGCAGGATGCAAAAGATGTGTGCCTGCGCTTATTTGCGTCAAAGGGTGAGATGCGTACAAGCCGGTGAACGCCTACTTCACTTTTTAATAAACCGTAAGCATAAGGCCCGCGTACAAAAAAAGTAATACTTTTTATTCCCGCGCCATCACCCGGTAAAATGTCTGATTGTTCAAGGGTAAATCCTTTTTTTTCAGCCCAGCGGGCGTACATTCTGAAAAGCATTTCTGCCCAGTCGCAGGCTTCGGTACCGCCTGCGCCTGCATGAATGGAAATTATGGCGCCGAGTTTATCCTGAGATAGAGAAAGTTTAGTTTTTATTTCAATCAAAGCTATATCTTTTTTAAGTACTGTGAGTTTATCAATGAATTCCTGTTCAAAATGTTCATCTAATTTGTCGCTTTCGGAAAGTTCTATTATTGTGTCTAAATCGGAAAGTTCTTTCTTTAGGTTTGTGTACGAAGCAACGTCAGACTTTGCTAAATCCAGCTGCCTCATAATTTTTTGGGCGTCCTGGGTGTTGTCCCAGAAGTTGGCTTGGGCTGTTATTTGCTGAAGTTCGGCTATTTTCTTTTCTTTGTTTTCAACGTCAAAGGAACCCCCTCAAAGTGCCAACCTTTTCAGAAGCCTTGCTTAATTCATCCTTTAATTCCCTGATCGTATAATGTTGCATATCCCCATTTTAGCATTTTAAACAATATTTTTCAAAAAAGGGTCGTTCCTGTTAAAACTATTAACCCGATTGCTAAGCCTGATTTTTTATGAGTATTCATGATGTTTTGATTTTGCAAAAGGAATAATTGTCATTAGAGCACAAAAAAGAATAAAAACGTCACCAAAGCGAGAGTAAAATGAAACAGTTTGGTTTGGGTGTATGATGTATGTTTGGGCAGCGGTGGTAAAAATTACTGTTTTGCTGATTATTCTGCCGCAGGAATCAATATGCCCGGAAATACCGGTATTTGCACAACGTATAACCGGCTTTCTGTTTTCTATTGCACGGAAAACATTGAATGAGAAATGCTCGTACGGAGCTGATGTCCTCAAATACCACGCATCATTGGTTAAATTAATAATAAATTCCTGTCCTTTGAATTTTCTTATAAGTTCCGGGAAAATCGCTTCAAAACAAATATTGCTTGAAAATTTAACAGGTTTTAAATCAGCGCCAATCGGCAAATCAAAAACCGTATAATTTTTTCCTGATGTAAAATCCCCTAACTCATTTACAACTTTTATGTATTTTGAGAGAAATGATTTTAGCGGAATAGTTTCCCCAAAAGGCACAAGATGCATTTTGTCATATTTTGCTGCTAACTTTCCTTCGGAAGAAATTAGAATTGCTGAATTGAAATATTTGCCTTCTTTATAATCCGCCGAACCAATTAGATGGAAAGTCCTGGTTTCTTTAGCTAAATCGCAGGCCCATTTTGAAAAATATTTTTCTTCAAGTAAAAATCCTGGAACGGAAGATTCCGGCCAAACAATCAGGTCAGGTTTTTCTATTTTGACTACATCTTTTGCCAGCTTATCATAAACGCCAATTATTTCATTTGCAAATTTCTGGTCCCATTTTTTATATTGGTCGATATTGCCTTGTAGTATGGAAACCTTAACTGAGGTTGATGAGTTGCTAGGCGTAAGCTGAGAAGTTGATAAGTGAAAAAGTCCGTAAACTAAACAAAAAAGAAAAATAGCCGAAGAAAATGCAAAATTTCCAATTTTATATTTTAAATTACTTTCACGCATCAATTGAAAAATGCATGAATTCACCAATACAATTGAAAAAGAAACACCATAAACTCCTGTGATATCGCCTATTTGAATTACCGGCAGAAAACTACATTGAGAATACCCAAGAATACCTCCTGGAATTCCGCCGAAAAGATGACCGCGTAAATATTCTAAGACTACCCAAAGAGAAGCACAAAATAAACTGAAAACAATTCCTATTGATTTAAAATAATTGACAACAAAACAGAAAACACCCAAATAAATTGACAAATAAATCGAAAGCAATAAAAGCACAAGTAAACCCAGCAACCAGGATTCGCCGGCCGCGGTGAAAGTTGGCACAAACCAGTATAGATAACCGCAGTAAAAAACCACACCGGAAGTCAACCCGGCAAAAAAGGCTTTAGCGGGTTTAGCTTTTTGAATTGTAAATAATAGCGGAATGAGCGAAATCCAAGCAAGAAAAAAAAGGTTTGATTTTGGGAAGCATAGAAAAAGCAGTATTCCTGTAAGTGTTTGGAGAAAAAAATTAAGCATTAGTGCCGCAGCATTTTTTGTATTTCTTCCCGCTTCCGCAGGGACAGGGATCGTTACGACCAAGTTTCTTGGCAATGTCAGGAATATCTTTTGATACTTTTGAAGGATTTACAGATACTTTCAATTTTGGCGCGCCTTTAGGCGTTCCTGTCGTCGTGTCAGGGGCGGTTCTCCTTATAGTTTCAGTTACCGGTTGAATCCTCAATGCATACTCAACTGTACTTTCACGAATACGTTCCATCATAAGGCTGAAAATTTTAAATGCTTCCTGCTGGTATTCTATCAAAGGGTCTTTCTGACCGTAAGCGCGAAGGCCAATACCTTTCTTGAGCTGGTCCAACTCATAAAGGTGTTCGCGCCAAGCGGTATCAATCATGTGAAGCAAAACCATTCTTTCCAGCTCGCGCATAGTGTCTTTGCCGAAATTTTGCTCCCGGGTGTTATAAACAGCTAGTATTTTTTCTTCAAGCGTTTCTTTCAATAATTGCCTGTCAAACCTGAGTATTTCATCCTGCGTTAATTGCAAATCAATGTTGAACACGCGTTTAAGCCATAGAGTTAAACTTGGCCATTCCCATTCTTCAGGATGTTTCTTAACTGCCCACTGCTCAATTTTTTCGTCAATAGATTCGCTTACCATATCTTTGATTTGCTGAGATATATCTTCGCCTTCAAGTATTTCGTTGCGTAATGAGTAAATAGCCTCTCTCTGTTTGTTCATTACGTTATCGTACTCAAGCAATTGTTTTCTGATATCAAAATTCATCGCTTCAACTTTTCTTTGCGCATTTTCTATTGCTTTGCTGATCCAGGGGTGTTCGATATTCTCCCCTTCCTTCATGCCAAGTCGTTCCATGAGCCCGGACATTCTTGCTCCGCCGAAAAGTCGCATAAGTTCGTCTTCAAGAGAGATAAAAAATCTTGTTGAACCCGGGTCACCCTGCCTGCCGCCTCTTCCGCGAAGCTGGTTGTCAATACGCCTCGATTCATGGCGTTCGGTGCCTACTACATGGAGTCCCCCGGCATTTATGACAAGCTGTTGTTCTTCTAAATTCGGCGGGTTGCCGCCGAGAATAATATCTACGCCTCTTCCCGCCATATTTGTAGCCACAGTCACTGTGCCCTTTTTGCCTGCCTGCGAAATTATCTGGGCTTCCTGTTCGTGGAATTTTGCGTTTAAGACCTGGTGAGGTATCCCGCGCCTGCGCATCATGCCGGAAAGTTTTTCATTTTTTTCAATAGATCTTGTGCCGACAAGGACCGGCTGGCCCTTTTTCCAGGATTGTTCTATTTCGTCAACAAGCGCGCTCCATTTCTCTTTTTCCGTGCGGTAAATAACGTCGGAATTATCAATCCTGATGTTTTGCTTGTTGGGCGGGATGCTTATAACGTCAAGTTTGTATATATCCCAGAATTCAGACGCTTCCGTTTTAGCGGTACCTGTCATTCCTGATATTTTTTCATACATTCTGAAATAGTTCTGGAAAGTAATCGTGGCCAATGTCTGGTTTTCTTCGGCAACCCGCAGGTTTTCTTTTGATTCAACTGCCTGGTGAAGCCCGTCTGACCATCTGCGGCCCGGCATCAGCCTTCCTGTAAATTCGTCAACTATTATTACTTGTCCGTCTTTAATAACGTAATCAACATCGCGTTTGAAAAGGTTATGAGCCCGCAGAGCTGCTGTTATATGATGAACCCACTCTGATTCCAGATCGTCATAAAGATTTTCAATACCCAGCAGTCTCTCGCATTTTGTCACTCCGGTCTCGGTTAGCGTTACCGAATGCGCTTTTTCATCTACTATGAAATCATAGCCTTTTGCCAAATCTATGCCTTTGTATTTTGCTTCCATTTCTTCAGCATCTGTTACAAATTTCCCTCTTAAATGGGGCACTAAACGGTTTGCAAGGACATATTTTTCAGTTGATTCTTCCGCCGGGCCCGATATAATAAGAGGCGTACGCGCTTCATCGATTAAAATTGAATCAACTTCATCGACTACCGCAAAATACATCGGGCGCAACACTCTTTCGTCTTTTTTTATTACCATATTGTCGCGAAGGTAGTCAAAACCGATTTCATTATTTGTAACGTATGTAATGTCGCATTGGTACATTTTTTGCCTTTCTTCAGGAGTCATGTCATGCTGAATATATCCTACTGTTAAACCGAGCGCCTGGAAAACCGGCCCCATCCAGGCCGGGTCACGTTTTGCCAGGTAATCATTCACCGTGACTATATGAACGCCTTTGCCCGTCAGGGCGTTTAAATAAGCAGGAAGAGTTGCTACCAGGGTTTTTCCTTCACCTGTTTTCATTTCGGCTATTTTACCTTCGTGTAAAACCATTCCGCCTACCAATTGGACGTCATAATGCCTTAATTTTATTGTTCTTTTAGATGCTTCCCGCGCGCAGGCAAACGCCTCAGCGAGAATATCGTTTAAAGATTCGCCTTCTGCAAGGCGTTTTTTGAATTCGTCAGTTTTGTTTTTCAGCTGTTCGTCTGAAAGTTTTTCGATTTCTTCTTCCAAAGAATTAATAACCTCAACCAGGGGCCCAAGTTTATTAATTACCCTCAAATCCTTTGTGCCGAAAATAGATTTTAAAATTTCATTAAGCATTTTCCGAAGGTCCTTATTTAAAATGGTTTTTTTTGATTATTGAGACAATTTCTTCCGGAGTTTCAACAACTTTGAATATGTCCAGGTCGCAATTTGAAATACAGTTTTCTTTGAGCATGCTGTTTTTCATCCAGGCGATAAGGTCTTTCCAGTATTCTTTGCCTACCAGTATAACCGGAAACGGGCATATTCTTTCGGTTTGGATGAGCGTAATGGCTTCATAAAACTCGTCTAAAGTACCAAAGCCCCCCGGCAGAACAACAAAAGCTTTTGCATATTTCGTGAACATTACCTTGCGCACGAAAAAATACCTGAACTCAAGCATTACGTTCATAAAAGGATTTGGTTTTTGTTCCATAGGAAGTATTATGTTAAGGCCTACAGATTTTCCTCCTCCCGCACTGGCTCCTTTATTAGCAGCCTCCATTACCCCCGGGCCGCCTCCCGTAATTACAGAATAGCCTGATTTAGCCAACAAATATGCAGTTTTCTCTGCGATTTTATAATATTTAGTATTTGGTTTAAGGCGGGCTGACCCAAAAAAACATATACCTTTTTTTATCCTGGAAAGTGTTTCAAAACCGTCAATAAATTCTGCCATGATCCGGAATATGCGCCAGGTATCTTCATCATGCACGTCGTTATGGTTAAGCGTTTGATTGAACCTTTTCATTTTCTTCATATATTCTCCTAGATAACCTTCCCTGCATGTTCTGTCGAAAATACGGTAAATATCTGTGGTTGTTTATTGTTTTTTTGCAATATTTTTCAAACATGCCTTCAGTAAACCTGTCAATATCCTTTCTTTCTATAAGGTTTAATGATAATTAGAACCGTATATTTCCTTTAATCTCTTTTCCAGTTTTGCCTGCATAATTATGCCATTATATTCATTTCATTATAGATTTGAAATATGCTACGGTTGTCTTTAAACCTGCATCTAAATTTGAGGTCGGAACAAATCCAAGTTTTTTAATTTTATTTACATCTGCAAGGGAATGTTTAATATCTCCCAGGCGTTCTTTTTCATGTACAATTTTTGATTTAGAACCGCAGAATTTAATGATTTTGTCAGCCAGCGCATTGATCGTAATTTTTGAGCCATACGCGACATTATAGACCCCGCTGCCTTTTTCTGCGGCAAGTATATTTGCCTGTACCGCATCTTTAACATATATAAAATCTCTTGTTTGTTCGCCGTCGCCATAGATTACAACATCTTCGTTTTTAACTGCTTTCGAAATGAAAATTGGCACAGCGGCCGCATATTGAGATTTAGGGTTCTGCCTTGGGCCGAAAACATTGAAATACCTGCAGGCTGCGCTTTTTACTCCCCATGCGTTTTGATAAAGCGAAAGATAATATTCGCCGGCCAATTTCGTTACCGCGTAAGGGCTTTTAGGCTCTGGAAACATGGTTTCAACTTTGGGCATCGTTGGATTATCGCCGTACATTGCAGCAGATGACGACAGCACTATTTTTTTAACATTGTTTTCTTTAGCTGCTTTTATCAGGTTAATTGTCCCTTCTGCGTTTATTTTTATACATTCAATCGGTTCAAGAATACTTTCAGGCACGCTTATCATAGCCGCCAGGTGAAAAATATAGTCAACGCCTTTTGTCGCTTTAAGCAATGCGCGGTAGTTAGTAATGCTATCCTGGATAAATTCAACCTTGAAATTTTCTATGTTTTTTATAAACCCGCTTCTTAAATTGTCCAAGACAAGCACTTCTGTGTTCGGCTTATTTTGCCAGTATTCTACAATATGGCTTCCGATAAACCCGGCTCCTCCTGTAACTAATATTTTCATTTTATTGTACCTCTAAAACAGCATCTTTAACAAGGTAAAATGGGATATACTGCTATTTTATTTACAAACAAAGACACTTTTCTTTTATCAGTTTCTTCAACAACAAATCCGGTTGCAGGCTACTCAGGACTGAATTCGCTTTGTATCTTTTAGGATTGCTGAAAGCAACCCGGAAATACTTTTTGAAACAGAAATTTCTACTTGAGCGAATTTTTCTGCAAGAGCAGATATTTTAGCCGTAACGGAAGAGGCCTTTTCAATGTTGTGATTATTGAGAATTGATTCTATCTCTGGGGGCATAAAACGATTGAGATTTATTTTGTTACCAGAATATCTTTTACTTTTGCAGTTAAATCCTGAAGTTTTACAGGTTTGACCAAATAATCAGATGCAGTATGAATCAAGGCATTGATTCCGATTGTTTGTTCAAGTTTTGCCTGGTCAAAAGCAGTGCATATGATTACAGGAAGTTTTGGGTATTTTTCGCGTGTTCTTTGTAATACGCTCAATCCGCTGGCATCCGGAAGTTTCATATCAAGCAACATCAGGTCGGGTTGTGTTTGCGCGAGGTATTCAAGCGCCTGTGCTGCATTATTTGCCACTGATAAGTCAAAACCGCATTTTTTTAGCGCAGTAGCGAATATTTCACTTAAAAGTTCTTCGTCTTCGACAACAAGTATCTTTTTCATTTAATCATCCTTTCGCAGTATTTGTCACTTAGACTAGATTCCGAGGATTTCCTGTACTCTCTTTTTTAACTCAGGCAAAGGAAAAGGCTTAATAAGCAAATCAACCACTTGGGTAGAATCGATTTCACTCATAGATGCCTGGTCCATATAACCGGTGCAGAATATCACCGGAAGCCCAGGGTGAGTTTTTTTTAGTTCTTTTGAATACTCAAGGCCTGTTTCTTCAGGAAGTTTCATGTCAAGAATTGCCAGGTCAACTGTTTTATCTTTTATCATAAGCCTGGCTTCTTTAACACTAGCTGCCGGAATAATACGGTATCCCTGGTTTTTTAATGCTACGCTCATAATTTCCATGAAAGAATCAAGGTTCTCAAGAACAAGTATCGTTTTGTTTTTTTCCATGTCTGGATTATATTATATAATATATTTGCTTTGATTTCAATAATAAGTATAATAACTTAAACAATGATTTTTACGAAAGGGATAATACATGGAATATAAAGGTAAATTCAAAATATTTAACAATTCACAAATAAAAACATATCCTCTGAAACAAAGAAAAAGCAAAGTATCTGTAGGCCTTTTTGTAGATTGTAAAAAACTTGAAAATTCAGAAATAATCCAGCCATTAAAAGAAATAGAAAATATCGCGAATGCGGTTGTAGCTGCACGTAAAAATAAAAAACCAATAATTGTAATAACCGGCGCCCATCTTGTAAAAAATGGCCTTTCTCCTATAATTGTCGATTTGATGAAACGTAATATCATAACACTTTTTGCTACTAACGTGGCATCGGCAATCCACAGTTTTGAACTCTCTTTAATCGGTGAATCGAGCGAAAATGTAAGGGACGGCCTTAAAAAAGGCGAGTTCGGCATGGCCTTTGAAACAGGAATGTATATAAACCAGGCTTTAATTAAAGGAAACAGCATGAAACTTGGTTTTGGCGAAACTATGGGCAGATTGTTTACGGATTCAGTTTTCAGAAAAAGCGTAATTAATGCTGGTGTTAAAGGAAATAAATACAGGGGTTATTATATGCCGTTAAACGGTTTTAAATATGAGGAAAACTGTATTTTTGCACAGGCAATTAAATTGAATATTCCAGTAACGGTACATGCAAGCATTGGGACTGACATTGTAGACCAGCATTGTAATTTTGACGGAGCTGCAAAAGGGGCCACCAGCGCGCGGGATTTTCTTATTTTTGTAAATGAGGTTACAAAACTTACACAAGGCGGCGTCATTTTAAATATAAGTTCTGCGGTAATGGGGCCGGAAGTTCTATTGAAAGCAGTTTCAATGGCGGCTAATGTTGGTAAAGCGCCTAAAAACATAGTAACAGGTGATTTTGATTTGCGCCCGTACGGAAACGAAGATAAAAATGAAGGCAGGTACCACTATTATTTCAGGGACCAGAAAAGCATAGTTAAAAGAATACCGGAAGTTTATTCAGGCAAAGGTTATTATATAGAAGGCGATCAGAAAGAAACTATTCCTTCCTTATATCAATACATCCTAAAGCTGCTATAACATGATATTAATAATAAATATTATTTTCCCCATTTTTGGCGTTATCGGGCTCGGGTACCTGCTTAAAAGAAAAAACTTTCTGACACAGGAAAGTATAAACGTTATGAACAGGTTGTTGTATTTTTTCGGTTTGCCTGCGCTTATTTTTTTAAGCATTGTCCAGTTTGAATTTGACAAGGTTTTCAATCTTGCAAGCGTTACAGGAATAATTATTACTACGGTTTTAACCTGTATTCTAGCCTGGGCCTGCAGCGGTTTTATAAAGATTAATGCGCAAAGGGGCTCATTTATCCTCGGATGTTTCAGGACCAATATGGCGTATGTCGGGTTTCCTATTATTACCAATTTATATGGTAATTTAGGGCTGGCAAAAGCGGCAATTATTGGAGGAGCATTTGCTATTGTTGCTGTTATTTTGTCAGTTATTATCCTTGAATACTACAGGCCGCAAGGCAAACAAGAAAAAAACACATTGAGTTTGCTGAAATCAATAATATACAATCCATTAATAGTTTCATCTGTAGCAGGCCTTATTTTCGCGGTATTAGGCATAAAACTTCCTTCTGTTTTTTCCAAATTTCTTGATCTTCTTTCAAAAATGTCTCTGCCCATGGCCCTGCTTAGCGTTGGCGCATCTATAACTTTTACTTCTATCGTCAACAATTTGAACCTGCAGACTATAATTATATTCGTAAAGTTGATTTTTATGCCAATTATTGCTTTAATGATTTATACGTTTTTAATTCCAACAACGTTACTGGATTTAAAAATCGGGGTTTTGATCATTGCAATGCCAACCGCAGTTTCGTCTTTTGTTATGGTTAAAGAAATGGAAGGCGATTATGATATGATGGCTAATACGATTACTTTAACAGCTATTGCGTCGATGTTCACTCTCTCGTTCTGGCTGCTAATACTGAAATAAAAATTTGGGGCGCCGTTTTTTCCTTTAAGGGGGACGGGATCCTTACTCAGGAGGTTTTATGGCAAAAGAGTACGAATTAAAAGTTAGGAAGATTCAAAAAGTTAAAACACCTTTTAGGAACATGGTAACAAATGAGTTCCCGGTTAAAAAGTCGGTTCAAATCCTAAAAAAATTGAGAAAATACGAGCCGCGTTCAATGTCCGGCCAGCCGCTGGCGTTATGGGATCGTGCTGCTGGCATCAATGTATTTGATAAATACGGCAATAAATGGCTGGATTTTAGCTCCGGAGTACTTGTTGCAAATGCGGGCCACTCAAACCCTGAAATAAAGAAAGCTATAATAAAGCAGACTCAAAAAGGATTATTGCACAATTATTGTTTCCCGTCCGAAATAAGAGCAACCCTTATTGAGAAAATTGCAAAATTAGCCCCTTATCCGTTAAAAAAAGTCTTTTTATTGACAACCGGCGCTGAATCCACCGAAGTTGCAATAAAATTATCCAGAACCTGGGGATTGAAAATAGGCGGGCAAAATAAAATAACCATAGTATCTTTTTCAGGCGCATTTCACGGAAGAACCATGGGGTCGCAGATGATCGGCGGCTCACCCGATTTAAAAAAATGGATTGTAAATCTGGATAAAGACATGGTTCAGGCCCCGTTTCCTTATTGTTACCGCTGTCCGTGGGGTAAGGATAAATACCAAAATTGCGATGTAGAATGTTTCAATAATTTTGTGAAATTTTTGAAACATAAAAAACTTGACCCTGCAAAAAATATCGCAGGAGTTATTTCAGAAACTTACCAGGGCGGAAATGCTACATTCATGCCAAAAAAGTTCGCCCAACTGCTAAGAGCTTTCTGCAATAAGAGCAAAGCATTACTTGTTTTTGATGAAGTTCAGGCTGGTTTTGGCAGAACCGGCAAAATGTTTGGTTTTCAACACTACGATATTGTCCCTGATATAGCTTGTTGCGGCAAAGGAATATCAAGTTCCCTTCCTCTATCAGCAGTTATAGGGAGACCGGACATAATGGATATGTATGAGCCCAATACGATGACCAGCACCCACACCGGCAATCCGGTTTGTTCTGTTGCTGCTATAGCTAATATTGACTATTTGGTAAAACACAAATTAGCCGAAAATGCCGCAAAAATCGGAAAATACTTAGAAAAAGAATTACTTAAGCTTGTGGAAAAATATCCTGATGTAATGGGATGCGCTCAGGGTAAAGGGCTTGTTTATACTTTACATGTAGTCAAATCCGGAACCAAAGATCCTGATGGAGATTTGGCTCATGATATTGTAGGCAGATGCGTAGAAAAAGGATTGATGCTGTTTTCCCCGGTAGGTACAGGAAGCGCTTCAATAAAACTTACACCGCCTTTGACAATAAATGAAACAGCGTTGAAAGACGGTATAAAAGCGCTGGATGAAGCTATTGCAGACTTAATATAAACCTTTAAACTTTCTGTAAATAAAAAAAGCTCCAGTTTTGACTGGAGCTTTTTATTTAGGTAGCTTAAATTAAATCTGTTATTTCTTTTTTTGTATCAAAAGTTTCCTTGCTTTTTCAACAAAGTATTCAGCGGTCAAACCGAACAGTTTCATTAATTCCCAGGGCTGGCCCGAGTCGCCGAACTTATCTTCAACACCGATCATATCCATCAACAAAGGTGATTTAAATTTTTTGTTGCGTGCGATAGCTCCTGCGACAATATTCCCCAAACCGCCGACTTGATGTTCCTCAGCAGTAATTACAACACCTGTTTCTTGCGCCGCTTTAAGTATTGACTTCGTATCAAGAGGTTTAATTGTATGGATATTTAATATCCTGGTTTCAATCTTAAACTGTTCTTTCAATATCCATGCAGCTCTCATTGCTTCCGGAACCATCGGGCCGCAAGCTATTATCGTAAGCCGCTCTTTTTCAGATTTATAATTTGTCGCAAGTTTTGTTTCAAAAGCGTCTATAAATTTTTCTTTTACACCTCTGAATCTGATAACATTTGCAACTCCAAATTTATAGGGGGTGTCTGTTTTTGTTACCATCGGAGTTGCTTCCCTTGCATATCTGATACAAGCAGGGCCTTTAACTTTTGTAACCGCTTGCGTAGCTTTTTCTGTCTCCATTGAATCGCAGGGAACTACCATGGTCATATTCGGCAAGTAAGCCATGAGCGCAATTTCTTCAAGAGCCTGGTGAGTTGCACCATCGGAACCGACTGAAATTCCCCCGTGCGCTGATGCGATTTTAACATTTAAGTTGTTATAACAAAGAGTGGTCCTGATCTGATCCCAGTTTCTTCCTGTGACAAACACTCCGTAGGAACCGATAAAAGAAGTTTTTCCTTCCTTTGCAAAACCGGCTGCTACAACCGTCATATTTTGTTCGGCTATACCCATGCTGAAAAACCTGTTTTTTCTTTCCGGGTGGTTATTATAAAACTCATCCATTTTTATTGAAGACGTTATATCCGACCCATGAGCAATAACATTTTTGTCTTCACCTATTTTTTCAAGGGCTCTGCCGAATCCGAATCTGGTGGGTTCCATGTCAACTTTCATAACGGCAGGGTCTGAATTCCACCAGTAATTCTTTTTGAATTTCGGGACCATGGCGTCAACTTTTTTTACCACTTTTTTATGATATTCTTCAACCGAACTAAAAATCTGGTCCAATCTTTCTTTAGGGAATTTATCAGCTATACCGATGTTTTTTAACGCTGTTTCAAGCGATTCATCACCGCATCTTCCGTGTTTTGGCGGGACTCCGTGGTATCCTACGACATTTTCCGCGTAAGAAATACATTTCCCTTTAATAGTGTTGAATATTATCACTGTGGGCATGCCTTTTACGGTCTTTGCCAGTTCAAATGCGTCAACTATCTTTTGCATGTCATGGCCGTCAGTAACAATTACGTTCCAGCCGAAAGACCTGTATTTATCTTCCAGCGGCTCAACATTCATGACTTGCGCGACAGGCCCGTCTATCTGGAGTTTATTTCTGTCAATTATGCCTAATAGGTTGTCCAGGTTATAGTGCGCAGCTGACATGGCTGCTTCCCACACAGAACCTTCCTGCTGTTCGCCGTCACCCATAATGCAATACACCCTGTAATCTTTATTTTCGAGTTTTGCGTTTAAAGCGCTGCCGACAGACACGCCAAGCCCCTGGCCCAGGGATCCGCTCGAAATTTCTATACCGGGAAGTTTAAATCTGTTAGGATGTCCTTCAAAACCCGACCAAAGTTTTCTTAATTTTGCTGTTTCTTCAATATTGTAATAACCTGCGGCTCCAAGCGAAACATAAAGCGCAGGAGCTTTGTGGCCTGCTGACCAGAAAGCCCTGTCTCTGTCAGCCCAATCAGGGTTTTCAGGATCGTGTTTCATTACTTTTAAATATAACGCGGCAGAAATATCCATGATTGACATGGTCCCGCCGGTATGGCCGGATTTTGCCAAGGTAATGCCTATCATGTTCCAGGCACGCATTTCTTTTGTTTTCTCAACCAATTCATGGATTGTGTAGTCTTTTCTTAGCTTGCCTGTCTTCGAATTCATCAATGCCATTTTTTAATTCTCCTTTTTAAACTCTGTTCCAGGCTTCCCTTAGAACTCTTTTTGAGTTAGCTATAAGAACTTCCGGGTTTTCTCCGGGAAGCGGTTTGACCTCAAAACTTACTATTGGAAGATTGTCTGTTTTTTTGCCCAAATACCCGACATCAAATAAACATTTGAGGAAATCCGTCAGTTCTTTTACCCCGTTTTCACCTGTTGAAATACCAAATCTTGGGTGCTGGTCGCCGTATCCCGGAGCGTTTTTGTCTTTCATTATAGCATTGCCCATGTGCGCGTGGACTAAGTAATCTTTTACCGCGGAAAGAGATTGCTTGGGTGTTTCGTACAACAACGGCATATGACTTAAATCAACCATAAGCCCGAAATTTTTGCATTCTTTTCTTACTTCTTTCGCAATTTTAGCTGCTTCATCGGAAGGGCCGATCAGAGATTTTTTATCTATGTCGCGGTCAAAGGTTTCAAGTACGAAATTAAGATTTTTTGTAGCCGCATATTTAGAAAGTTCAATTAACGACGAAATAAGGGCTTTTTTAGCTTCTTCCCTCTTTTCCGGGCCCGGGTCTGCTCCGCTTAAAATTGCCACTGCTTTTGCTCCCAATTCTTCGGCCTCATTAATTCTTTCTTTGAGAAAATCAACAACTTTTTTTCTTTCAACCGGATCAATCGAGTTTACATTATACTTGTTTATCAGAAGCGTCGGCTGGGCTCCGTAAGCAACAGTAAGATGACTTTGTTCAAGCATAGCCCTAGCTTTTTTTCTGATTTCTGGGTCTTTCATCCAGGAAACTTCAACAGCCGAGAAAAAGTCGTCTTCGCAAATTTTTTGAAGAGTTTCAAGTATCGGGCCTTCGCCTTTCATCGTTTCCGGGTAAATCATAAAATGGATTATCCCGACTTTCATGTAATCATGAATTGAATCTTTCATTTTGAACCTCCAGAACAGTGATCCCGTTACCCTTTAAAGGACAAAACATGGATCCACGTGCAATTTAATATGTTTTTTAAACACTTCATAATGCTCGTCAGAATGGTTTTTAAGGGCTTCGAAACATCCGTTAAAAAATCTATCTACAGTCAGTATGGAGCCGTAAGTTACGTGAAGCAACTGACGCAAGTCGCCATTGCCTGTTTTGGTGTCCAATAAAGCAAAAATATCCTCGCCTTTGAGCTTTGATATTTCAGGGATATTTTTAGTATTCGTGGATAATTCATAACTGGCGCGGTCTTTTTCAAATTGTTTCATCGATATTGCGTAAATTTCTTTAAAAAGGTCCGGGTTATGTTTTGCGACTATTCTCAACTCTTCCAGGTAATAAGTACCCGCTGATTTCAAATGGTAATTATTCTTTGTGTGTTTTGCAAGAATTGGGTATATGGAAAATTTGTCGCTGCCTGAATGAACGCAAAGCCTTACCCCGTATTTGTTGAGAATTTTGAGTATTTCAATCAGGTATCTCTCAAATTCGACTGTGTTTTTGTCATCCCTTTTTTCCAGATAATAGTCTATGGCTTTCTCAAAAAATCCCGGGAATCTGGGGGCAAGTTCATCAACTTTTATTTTTCTTTTTTTCAATTCTTCCAGGGCGAATATGACTTCGTCGAATTTTGTCGTATATTCAGTCTCGTCAAACGAAACTTCAACTGTGAAATCCTTTCCTTTCTTCAATTCAGCAGTCAGGTTTATAAGTTTTGTTAATTGTTCTACCGCTTCTTTTATGCTCTTTTTAAGCTCATTTGAAACATCATAAGTGAAATGTGTGCATCCGCCTGCAACTGCGGCTTTAATATGTTCCTCGGTTTTCAGGTGGTCTCCATCAGCTGACCAGGGGATCGTAAGATTTGCCTCCTGGGATGAGTAGGCGCCAAGGTCAATCACGTTTTCGTAAGTCCTGCCGGTCCTTTCAAGTTCCCTTGCTGACTGTTGCGCAAGAACAACCTGAATTCCCAGCTCTTTGGCTACTTTGGCTTGAATTACATTGCCCAGGCCGTAAGCGCATCTGTAGCCGACTCCGAACACAAAACCGTTTCTTATAACACTGGGATTTGTGTGCGGGTATTTTTTACGCAGTTTTACTGCTTTTTCATGAGTAATAGGATTATTGCTGCTGTTCAAGTTCTTCTCCTAATAGGTTAAAATCACCGATAAACCCGGTTCTGACTGCATCCTTTTCCTGTTCTGTTGTAGGAAATTTGTCTACAACTTTTGCGAATAAGGTTTGCTGCGCAAATGCGTGGGATGCAAGCTGGTCGGTTGTAATGCCTTTTGTACCATATTCTTTTTTGTAGAGCTTAAAGTAAGAAAGCACTTCTTTAAGCGCTTCATCAACTTCATAAGATTGCGCGAACTCTTGGGCAATCACGGAACTGTAAAGCTGGGCAATCATGTTTTTGCTTACGGGCTTTTCAATGTTTTTTTGATTTGCTTTAAAGGTTTTCCAGTTTTCTATCTGTAAAGCGCAGTCAGGAAAATGCCCCTGTGAAAACATTCCCAGTAATTGTTCAACGTGCGGGAATCTTTCTCCGTATGGAGGCCTCATGGATGCCTGCAAATCTCCGGTTTCCCATGCTTCCAGGCCCTGTTTTTTCAGAACCGGCGATTTTTTCAAGCCTGTCATGATTTTATGCGAACGTTTTGAAATGGCTTCAGCTATCGTGCAAATTGCCAGGTCCTGTGGAAAAAGCTTACCCTGGTATTTATAGTATTCTGAAGGTTTTATTTCTTCAGGTAATATAAATCCTGCTTCCTTTGCTAATAACCTTACTTCAGGGGCATCCAGTGTGCCGTTTTTCTTATTATCTATCATACCTGCTTCATCGGCTTTTAATTGGTTGTTTTGTTTCTTAAACGCATTGACAAGTTTCTGTATAGCGTACCATCTTAATGCGGCTTCAACACGCCCGCCCATTTTTGTGATTATTGAATGGGTTATAAGAAAATGTTTCTTTCTTGCTTTTGCGTGCCCGCGGGTTTGGCAGAAAAATGACCATAAACCGTCGGTTACAAAACCGGCTACGGTTACGTTGCAATTTGCACCTTCTGCAATTACCTGTTCCATCGCGCTTCCCGAATCGCCTTCGGCAAGATTGAAGTTGCCTTTCTTTACCTGTTCCACAAGAAGTTTATCTATATCGCCGTATACCCCTTTACTGGAGCCATCAACTTTATAGAAAACATGCGACTGGCCTTTGCGCGCTTTGATTTCGTCAGGCGTCATTGTCTCTTCAAGAAAAAGCCCTGAATCATAATTCATGCATTCCTGGTTAAATTCTTTGTGGAGTGTTAATATATCGCTTTTAAGCTTTTCAGGCTGGTTATAAGTCCTGGGATTTACCTGAAAACTGATTTTTCCTTTTTCTGTAAGAAGAAATACTGCCCTCTCGGACAATCTTGCCTTGTAGCCGGCAATTTTTGTAGCTCCGCGTACAAGTTCTTCTCTTGAGAGTTTCCCTTTGTTAGCAAGGGCGAATTTTCTTTTCATCGCCTGAAGTTCGTCATCTTCGGCCAGCGCCAGGCGGGCCAACGTGGGGTTCATCATTACAAGGTTTGCGCCCCAGAGAACTCTTGCTTCCATGATACCTAAACCATAATCTACACCGATTATGATATCCGTTTTCTCTTTTATTTTTCTTAAATTTGATTTTTTACCGAAATCAGCCCAGAAAGTTATCCAGCTTTTTACTGAATCCGTGCCGATTTCTTTGGATTTCTCAGCCATAAGGCCTTTTCCAGCCGTGGTCATGATTTTTGAAAGGCGTGTTTTTTCTTTATTGAGCAACCCTGACATGATTTCTTTATTTTCTGATTCGAATTTTTCAAGAAAGGATGCAAGGTTTTTTACTTCCTTTTTTAGTGTTTTATCGCTGACTATGTTTTTTTTATGCCTTTTTACGTTCTGAAGGTTTAGTTTTAATTCACAGGATCCGTTTAAAGCTATAGTTACCCAGATAAGAAGATTAAAAATCTTTTCTTTCTCTTCAGTTGAGCAGTTATTAATTGTTTTTGAAAAACCGTCCTGCAGTTCTTTTATATTTGCGGAAAAATTCTTGGGATTTGTAAAGCAGGTAATATTGTCAAATGCCTGCGCTTGCGACATTAAATCGCCTTTTGCCTGTTTGATAATCTTTTCAACTTTACTATCCATTTTTTTGCTCCTTTTTTTGATAGGAAAATCTTGTTTGGTTGGGGTTTCCTTAAATTTTAAAACAGCCTAAATTTTACTATTTTATTGTTTTTTTAAAAAATATTTAAATTCGGATTTTTCCGTCTATTTAAATACCGGTATTATTATGCCTCTTAATATCACCTTTTGCATAAATATAAACAAAATTAAAGGCGGAACGGCAGAAATAATAAGCGCTGCGCTTACAACAAAACGCGGCGCCCAGCTCTGTAATTCAAACAGCCACACCATCAAGGTCCACATATTCGGATCCTGGCAGACAACAAGCGCCCAAGTCCAGGAACCGTACATTGCCGTAAAAGCGCTAAGCACAGTTACTGCCAATATAGGTTTGCACAATGGGAACGTGATTTTCCTGAAAATCCATAACTCACTTGCTCCTTCGATTACGGCGCTGTCATAAAAATCCATGGGCAAACTGTCAAAAAACCCTTTAAGCAGGAATATGGAATAACCGGCGGCAGCGCCCGGCAGCAATATCGCTATGTAAGTATTCAGTAATCCTAACTGTTTAGTCAATAAAAATCCGGGAATATCGGTAACTTCAGCCGGAAAAGCCATAGTTACGAGCATTAAAAGCAGTATAGTGTAACTACTTTTTAATTTAAATCTTGAAAGCGCGTAGGCCGCCAGCGGATTAACCGTTATGGAAAGCAGAATAAAACACACGCATACGAATATGGTATTGGTCAAGGCCCTTCCGTGAATCAAAACCAGGCCGAAAACTTCACGGTAGTTTTTGGTAACCATGGTCCATCTGATCTTAAATTTGTTTTCCTGAACTTCTTTCCAATCAAACTGCGGCAAAAAGGGTGTAATCTGCGAAAAACTGTTATACTGCATTTGATAAGCCGCGTTTAAACTTTCTATAGAGTGATACTTATTTTTAAGGAATTCCTTGTATTTAAATTCACCTGAAGTCAGCCTGATGTTGCTTATCGGAACAACCTTTTCAATAAATTCAATGTAATGAATAAGCCTCAGCCCGTGATAGGGAATTTTCTCCGGTAAAACAACATCCGCATAACTTTTGTAATTAGTCCCATAATCCTGGTTCAAAATCTTGAGATCATTTCCATATTTTGATTTTACAAAATTCCTATACGACGAATTAACATCAGATATAAAGGAAATATACCAGATGGGGATAACCTTTTCGACAAAATCCTTCCAATACTTAGCTTCTTTGGGATTGGAAGGCAGCGTTTGATTTAAAGTTAACTCTAAAAATGATTTATACTTTGTGCCCCACTCATTATTCAGCTTGTCAATTTTGCCGTACCTGACCCTCAAAAACCTCTGAAACTTGCCTTCCATCGCAATGACCTGGAAATATTGATCAGGGAGCTCCTTTTTGAAATCACAGTAATCCCTGTACCTGATATCTTCAATCGGGAAATATTCTCTAATGAACCACCGTTCCGGCGCAATATTTGCGGCGTCCATCCAACCGGGGAATTTTTCATTTAACAGCAAATTGTAACTGTTTAAAGATTTGTATTTTTTCTTGAGAAAACCAATATAGGAAAAATTGACTGCGGGCGTTAAACCGTTTTTTGCATAAGAATGGCCCAGAAGCAAATATTCCGTCGGCAGCGTTTTTTTAAATTCCTGCCAGTCCTTGAATACGGCATCCGATTTAATGGGGGCTGTAACCGGCTGGATATCCTTGAATTTTATATATTCAGTCCGCATAACATCATTATAGTTATCCATGGTTTCCCAATATTTAGAACAAACGTATTTCTGGTATAAAGCTTTGTCCTGATACAAATATTTGGGTAAAACAGTAAGATCTTCCACATCAACAGGGCTTGAAATAGACCAGGAAACAACCAGCAATAAAGGATAAATCATTGAGATTGATCCCAATATAAGGAGAGTGTATATTACGGCAAGCACAACTTTTCTTTCAACGCTGTTTTTTGCTACGCTGGTGTATAAAGACATTTTTTTACCCTTTTAATCTCCGCCTCTTCTGAATTCTGCGTTTTTCAAAACACGAAGTTGGAAATATGTGAAACCGATTAATAACGAGCCCATTATCCAGGCCATGCTGGTCGCATAGCCGAATTTAAGATACATATATGCATTTTCCCAAATGTTTAAACCTAATACTTTAGTCACATTAGCCGGGCCGCCTCCCGTCATGGCCATTACCTGCGCGAACGCATGCATGGAGCCGATAAAGGTTCCGACAAAACTTATTATTATCAATGGTGCTAAAAACGGAATAGTTATGTACCTTAATTTGTGTATAACACCACAGCCGTCAAGCTCAGCGGCTTCGTACATGTCCGTGGGGATTGTTTTTAATGCCGCCTGGAAAATCAAACTGGCCGCGCCGACACGCGCCCAAACTGAAGGAAACACTACGCATATCATGGCTATATTTGGATCATCAAGCCACCTCATGGGTTCCTTGACTATTTGACATGAAAGTAAAACTCTATTTAACAACCCCGCTTCAGTAGGATCATACAACTGCTTCCATAATACCATTACCATCAGGCCAGTTATTACAGCAGGCAGATAAAACACCGTCCTAAAAAACACTTTGCCTATTTTTATCTCATCTACCATAATGGCGAATATTATCGGTATGATGAATCCCAGGCCGATATACCAGAATGAATACTCGAAAGTATGCAAGGTAGATTCCCAGAACAAACGCGTAAAAATTACATTACGAAAATTTTCCAAACCTATAAATTTGCTGGGAAGCACAAGGTTATAATCCTGAAAACCCATCAGTATTCCCCTGAGAAGCGGATAATAGGCCCAGATAAGTATCAATGATACCGCAGGAGCCAGCATGAGTATCGGAAGAGAATAATACGCAAGGGTTTTTTTATGCACAGCAGCCTCTCCCTTGTTTCCTGCGACTTTAGTAAAATTACCGATTATTCTGCTTAGAAAAAAAGTTAGCAGAACTCCTGCAATTACTACTATTATCCAGGTTACTACGCTTCTTTTGTGTGTTTCTTCCTTGGACAGATACCCCAGCATCTTCTCTTCAGTAATTTTTACGGCTTCATCCAGCAAACCTTTTATATCCGCTTTCTCGCTCATGACTGACGATTCTACAGCCGGGCCCATATAGGAATAAATCAAGTCGCAGTTTTTACCATAGGGCTCGGGCTTGCCGTTTGCCAGCGACTCATCAAGCGCCTCTTCCCATCCGGGAGGTATCTGCCAAAGGTAGCGTTCAAAACCGAATTTTCTTAAATATTTCGGGTTCAGCATTTTGGCGTAGCCGTTTTCTACCAATACCTTAACCTTTATTTTTTTTGCTTCGTCGCTTGCCATATATTTTACATATTCCCAGGCTGCATCCCGGGTTGCCTTATCTTTAATGGTTGCGTTTATGCCAAGCATTGATGCATTGATTTCGCTTATACCTTTTCCTATCGGGCCCTTGGGAACCGGAGCTATACCTATTAATTCAGGATCAACCGTTGATATAACGGTTTCAGTAAGATAATTGAAAATCATGCTTACACGTTCGTCTATCCAATCAGCATACATAGTAGAGCCGAAGTTGCATACTCCCCTGTATTCTTTGCCGCCTCTGGTCCATTTTCCGGCAATAAGTTTCTGGTAATATTTCAGTGCTGTTTCAGCTTCCGGGCTGTTAAATACCGCATGCCAGTCGCCTTTCTCATCCTGAATAACAGCTTCCCCGCCTGCGGACCATAAAAATGTCATAAACTGCCAGGCAGCGATACTACCGCCGGATAAACCTAACCCGGTGCGCCTCTTTTCCGGAATATACAATTTCTTTGCATCTTCGTAGAGTTCATCCCAATCCTTCGGGGGCCCTTCAATTCCGGCTTCCTTGAAATGATCTTTTCTGTACATCAGTACCATAACTTCGGTTTCATAAGGTATGCACCAATAATGCCCGTATCTTTTTACTACCGGTAAAATTGCAGGATGAATTACATTTTCAATTTTTATATTATCTTTCTTTTCCCATTCCTTTATATAATTATCCAAAGGATAGAGAAAACCTTGGGTAATAAACGATTCTGATTTGCGGAAATTTATATACATAACATCAGGAGCATTGCCGCCCGCCATGGCGAGAAGCTGTCCTGCGTCAAAACTATCGCTTCCGGGAATTACAAGTAGTTTTGTGCCGGTGAGCAAAATATCAGGATGGAGTTGTTTAAAACGTTCAATTAGGACGTAATTAACTTTTTCGGTAATATTCCTGCCCCACCGGTTTGGCAGCTGCCAGAGATGCAGGGTAACCTTATTGTCTTTAGGGAAGCTTTGGGAAGCTGTGCAAAATAAAAAGAGGGCGAGTAAGGCGAATTTTTTTCTCATATTTATAAAGTGTTCTTTAATTTAATAAATAATTTGCAAAATGTCAAGTGATCGCATCGCGATTTACGTTACCCAAAATAGAAGGGGTTATCCAAAAATCATATAGAGCGCAATCGCAAGGAGTGTTGATCCGAAAATTTTTTTGATAAAAAGAGGTGGAAGAAATACGGCAAGTTTACTACCGACAAATCCTCCAATAAAGAAACCTGCGCATATTAATGCTGCGGCAGTAAGGTTTACGTATCCCCCTTTGTAATATGTCCAAGCAGCAAGTAATCCTATCGGGGGAATCATTAATGCGAGCGTTGTACCTTGCGCCGATAGCTGACTGAATCCAAATCCATAGATCAATGCGGGTATAATTATAACGCCTCCGCCGATTCCTATCATACCGCTAATTGCGCCTGCAAACAGTCCAAGCAATATATACAATATCACTATCATTTTGTCATTGCCTCCCTATCAATAGATTTTACTCATCCCAAAATGGTTAGAGGGTGCTACTATGTCTACTTCTCGAACGACTATCGTTCTCTATTTTTACCCTGCGTTTAATGGCAACTGTGCTGCGCGCAGGCATTTTCTATCGTTATTTCCTCGAGCTTTCCTTTAGTAAACTGGCTGGCAATGCTGTCTACTGTCCCGGCAACAGCCCTATAGGCTTTAATTCCGCCTTCATTTAGTTTTTGAACTGCTCTGCCTCCCATTCCGCCGCAGGCTACCGCATCTATCTTCTTCCCTGTTAATAAACCCATCGGCTGACACATACCATGAGAATGATGCTGATTTGAATTATCAATTATTTCAACCGTATCTTTCTCGATATCATAAACTGTAAAAAATGGTGCACTGCCGAAATGCCCGTAAACCTGCGCGTTTTTACCTTCTTTCGTTTCTGTAGGTATACATATTCTCATACAATTATCCTCCCTAGGTTTTATTTGCCGCACATCCGATACTTCCGCATCATTTTTACTGCGCCTCCTTCAATTCTTAGCGCTTTAGCATTTACTATCGCATCAGCTATTTTTTTATGAGCCAACATAATAATGTTTCCAAAGGTTTGTCTTGATATCCTCATCTTTTTCGCAGCTTCTTCCTGATAGAGTCCTTCAAGGTCAGCCAATCTTATGGCTTCAAACTCATCAATGGTTAAAACTATTTCATCTAAAACCGAAAGAGGAATGCCTCTCGGCTTAAAATAATCTGCCTGTGGATTGCCGCAAACACGCCTGCATTTACATGGCCGGGACATATATTTTCCTTTTTATTATTGGCATATGCTAATAATATAAAATAGCAACGATAATGTCAAGAGAGGTGGAGTAAATATCCCACGAGCTTACGCTCGGGGCATTTAAATTCCTAACTCAAGCTTCGCTTGTCCAATATCTTCTTTGCCTTGTTGCTCTATATAGTCTTTTATCACGCGTTCATTGATTCCAAC
>Ga0180007_10000738_pt1 | contig 50926 bp, 38 predicted proteins | sample MM_PC_MetaG_FD_121122 | JGI IMG/M metagenome (GOLD analysis project Ga0180007, IMG submission 121122) | Groundwater microbial communities from the Aspo Hard Rock Laboratory (HRL) deep subsurface site, Sweden - MM_PC_MetaG | ecosystem: Environmental > Aquatic > Deep subsurface > Groundwater... | reverse complement strand
TTCTGCGCCAATGGTACTGCATGGGTGACTATGTGGGAGAGTAGGACGCCGCCGATTTCTTTATATAAAAAGCCCCATACAGTTTTTACTGTATGGGGCTTTTTTGCGTCGTAACGGTTTGCGTCGTAACGGTTTGCGGTTTGCGGTTTGCGGTTTGCGGTTTGCGGTTTGCGGTGTGCGGTTTGCGGTGTGCGGTTTGCGGTTTGCGGTTTGCGGTTTGCGGTGTGCGGTGTGCGGTTTGCGGTTTGCGGTTTGCGGTTTGAGGTGTGCGGTTTGAGGTTTGAGGTTTGAGGTTTGCGGTGTGCGGGAAAAGATCAGGGAGTTAAGGATGAAGGAGTTGGATTTTGCTCCTCCCCCCCCTACGCTACAGAAAACTGACAGTACCCCTCACACTGTTGCAGTTTGTTGAGGGAGATATGAATAGCCTGATCTTGCCACTTATAGGCTTGTTCACATTTTCGGGGACACTTCTCCTCTTTGACGACACAAGTCCGGTAAGATTTCACCAAAATCACGCTTTAACTTGCTATATAGTACTTTCTGCTTATATTTTGTATCAACTACTCTATGATATTTGCAATTCCACCTTACGTGGGATAATCTCTCACATTCATACATAGGTTCATTCTCCAAATTTACCCAGTGACGGGGCTATCTTCGGAGGATGAACCTATCGTATTTCACCCCCGATCGGTAGAACCTCTCCGGGTCCTCAACTAGAAGTGGAGGGTTTATGGATACCTAAACCAGCAGATATTGCACTACCTGCAAAGAGCTCACGTTTTTTTAATCTCCTTGCTTTCCTTTCTCGATGTGATGTATATTCAACATTTTACTTATATTTTAACGTATTCTGCACACGGAAGCTATTTTGAAAAAATCAAAATAGTGAGATACTCTTCACCTGAGCAGAATATAAACAATACAGTTTTAAATCTGTAGAAGGAGACAAAGATGAAACAATTGCAAACGTTTTTACTTATTTTACTTGTGGGGATAACCTTTGGTTGTGCGCTAAAAGGCCAGGTTTTTTCTGTCGACAGCAATCATCAAGAGTTGCTGAAAAATGGATATCAACAAAAAGTAGACAATTTTCTCGTCATTTTTGACGGTTCTTCTTCAATGTGGGACATGAATGACGGTGACACAAAATTCAACCAGGCCAAAAACATCCTCCTGGGCATGAATCAAGGCATCCGCGACCTGACACTCAATGGCGGTCTACACATTATTGGCGACACTACGACAACCAAAGGTACATTAGAAAACGACAGTCTCATTTACGGCATGACTGATTACAATTCAGCCGCATTTGCAAAGGCGGTGAACACGTTAGAGATAAATGGCCTTACCCCCATCAGTATCCCTTTGGTCAAGAGCATAAAGACCTTAGAAGAGAGTAGCGGAAAGACTGCTGTCATTGTCATTAGCGATGGCCTGCAGGTCTCCGCCGACAAGACATCTCCTGCAGATGCTGCCGCCCAGTTAAAAGCAGTTTATGGCGATCGGATCTGTATCTACACCATACTTATTGGCAATGCGACTGAAGGACAAAACACCATGGCTGCAGTTGCCAAGGCAGGAGAATGCGGTTTTGCCACCACGGGAAATGCAGTTGCCAACACTGCTGGAATGAATGATTTTATCGAAAAGGTTTTCTTTGAAAAAGTCGCTCCTCCAGTTTCCTTTAATCTCCATGTAAAATTTGACTTTGATAAGGATACCATCCGCCCCGACGCGCAAGACAATCTTGATGAAGTTGGAAGCTTTCTGGCCACCCATACTCAGATTACTGTCACCTTGGAAGGACATACCTGTAGCATGGGTTCTGACAAATACAACCAGAATCTTTCCCAGAGACGTGCAGAAAGCGTCAAAAGATATTTGAGCCAAAAATTCTCCATCGAGTCTTCCCGCCTTACCGCCACAGGATACGGAGAATCTCGACCAATGGCTTCTAATGACACAGAAGAGGGGCGCAAACAAAACCGTCGAGTAATGGCAACCATCACCAACGATAGAAAATAAAGGACACCATCTGTAAGGGCTTGTGAGACTCTTGTAACGTTATTTTTTATTGTAAACTGGAGCTCTGAAAAAAGACGGGAAGCAGAATCTGCTTCCCGTCCTATACATGCGTACCTATCGGTGACAGGCTATTCAGGAGTGTTAAAATACAAAGCCCACACCCAACAAGGTAACCACTTGATTTCCGTCACTTCTTGTTTCTTTTATGTCATCAAAGAACCATTCGTAACGATACTTAACCATTACAAATGTATTGTCACTGACTGTCCCGGGACGTTTAGTCCCCTTAAGGCTCGTTGAAGACTACAACGTTGATAGGTCGGGTATGGAAGTGTTGCAATACATGGAGCTTACCGATACTATTGCGGTGTGCGGTGTGCGGTTTGCGGGAAAAGATCAGGGCGCTAAAGATGAAGGATTTGGATTTTGCTCCCCCCCTTCCCTTCCCCATTTCGCTTTCGATTTCAGATCTGGATTTTCCAGACAAAAAGCCCCCGGCAGGATTTTCCTGCCGGGGGCTTTTTGCGTCGTCTGCGGTTTTCTCTCTACTCAGGGCAGAGATGACCGTTGTCCCCCTAAGGTTGCAGTGTTAGAGATGCAGGGCAACAACCTGATCTTTATTCATTTCCCGCATACCGCATACCTAAAACCGCATACCGCATACCTTTTTACCGCAACCCGCAACCCACTCACCGTTTCCTTGACAGTTTATTTTTTTCCGACTACTACTTTTGCCTATCAAACCAAATGGTTCCTGTGGGAGTCCATTTACAATAACTTTATTCCATTCAAGGTTTTTTAATGACACATGCAACTCTCTCTCTTGTCCTGCTCGCTGCTGGCAAGGGAACACGAATGAAATCAAATAAGGCAAAAGTCCTGCATGAACTTTTCTATGCGCCCATGCTCCACCATGTTCTGCATGCTGTATCCCCTTTACAGGCCGAAAAAACAGTCGTGGTCGTCGGTCATCAAAAAGAAGCGGTGGAAGAAAGTCTCGCTGGTTTTTCTGTGGATACCGTAGTTCAGAAAGAACAACTGGGAACCGGGCATGCCGTTCTCTGCAGCAAACCTGTTTTGGCAGAGATGAAAGGTACCATTATGATTCTCTGCGGCGATACCCCGCTTATCCGCTCCGAGACCCTGCAAGCCATGCTTACCGCCCATACGCAATGTGAAGCGGTACTCACAGTAATGACCACAATACTCGACAATCCTAGCCATTATGGTCGAATTATCTGTGATAACGAGGGAATGGTCCTTTCAATTGTCGAAGAAAAAGATGCTAATCCAAGGGAGAAAAAAATACAGGAAATCAACGCCGGTATTTACTGTGTCGATGCCGAATTTCTTTTTAGCCATCTTCTCGCTATTGGCACCGATAACAGTCAAGGCGAAATTTACCTCACAGATATTGTCTCTCTTGCGGTGGAAGATGGACACCCCGTCCACAAATTTATCAATCCTGTCCCACAGGATGTTCTCGGTGTCAACTCCCGTGTTGAACTTGCTGAGGCACAGCGCGAACTGCAACTGCGGAGGAACAGGGTGCTGATGCTTAATGGTGTCGGTATGATCTCTCCTGAGACCACTCTGGTCTCTCCCCAGACAACCATAGATCAAGATGTCACCCTTCACCCAGGTGTCCAACTCAGTGGTGAGTCAACCATCTCTACCGGCTGTGTCATTGAGACAGGAGCGCTTCTCCATAATGTCACTCTCGCCGCTGACTGTCGAATAGGAGCCTACAGCTGTCTGAATGGATGCAGTCTGCAACCAAAGAGTATCATTCCTCCTCATACCAGTTCCTGCTCATAGTAGTTCCTGCTTCGGATTGCCCATGCTCCTTGTCAACGAACACCCTGTTACCTTGCCACACGCCACTAAGCTGACCATCGGCGAGCTTGCTGCTCTCCACAAACCTGGTGCCGATATCTTTATTGTCAATGGTTACCCGGTATCAGCCGAGACTCTGGTCAAGGATGGAGATACCTGCACCCTGATACGCAGAGGAGAAATCCCCACAGGAGAAGAACTGGAGGCCTTACTGGCAGCCAGGCATACCCCCGGTATCCACTCTAAAATAAAAACAGGTTGTATCGCCATTCTCGGTCTCGGCGGACTCGGTTCAACCGTTGCCGGGGCAATGGCAAAAATCGGTATTGGCAAGATGCTCATATCCGATTATGATAGGGTTGAACCAAGCAATCTCAATCGCCAACACTATTTTGTCGATCAGATTGGCATGATGAAAACCAGAGCATTGAAGGACAATCTTCTTCGGATGAACCCTTCGCTTTCTTTGCAACTGATTGAAGAACAATTGACAGAATCTAACCTGGCCCTTTTTTTTAGGCATGTTGATGTCCTGATTGAATGTTTTGATGATCCAGCCATGAAGGCTGCCACACTCCGTTCCGTACTCAGCCAGATGCCGAATGTTGCCTATGTTGGATCTTCCGGTATGGCAGGATATGGCGAAAATAACAGCATTCTTACCAGGATGATTCGGCCGGGTATCTATATCGTCGGCGACGAAACATCTGCAGCGCAACCGGGACAAGGTCTGATGGCACCGCGAGTTGGAATCGCAGCTCATCACCAGGCAAACCAGGCCCTACGGTTGCTGCTGGAAGCTGATCCTGGACGTATCTCTGGCCAATAGATGAGGAAGGCCAGCAAGCCATCGGCCGCCTCAAAAGCCTGAACTTGTACCTTACGCAAACAGAATGAACATCACCCTCAACGGTACGCAAAAGGTTTTTCCTTCTGCCCACACTCTCAGCCAGCTTCTGGCCGATCTCCAGCTTCCGCCAGAAACCATAGTCGTCGAGTTAAATACCCTGATCATCCAGCCAGACTGCTACAGTGAAACCACTCTCTCTGAGGGAGATACAGTGGAAATAATACGATTTGTGGGAGGCGGCTGACATGTTGACCATCGCCGGAACTGAATTCAGCTCCCGACTCTTTCTCGGGACCGGGAAGTTTTCCTCTTCCGCTGTCATGGCCAAGGCCATAGAAGCATCCGCTTGCCAAATGGTTACTGTCGCCTTGCGTCGGGTGGATTTGCAAAACCCTGATGACGACATCATGAAGGCCTTGAGCCAGCGAGCCTATACCTTTCTACCCAACACCTCCGGGGCCAGAAACGCCGATGAAGCCATTCGTCTGGCCCGTCTTGCCCGAGCAGCCTCCGGCTCCTCCTGGCTCAAACTCGAGGTGACACCTGATCCCAGAACCCTCTTACCTGACCCGATTGAGACCCTGCGTGCTACCGAAGTGCTGGTCAAAGAGGGTTTCATCGTCTTGCCGTATATGAACGCAGATCCTATCCTGGCCCTGAGACTTCAAGATGCAGGCGCCGCCGCAGTCATGCCCCTGGGTTCCCCCATTGGCACCAACCAGGGTATCCTCACTGACTTTCAGATAGAAATTATCATTGAGCAGGCCAGGGTTCCTGTTGTAGTGGATGCGGGCATTGGGGCACCTTCTCATGCCGCCTATGCCATGGAGATGGGTGCGGATGCAGTTCTCGTCAACACCGCCATATCCGTGGCCGGAGACCCAGTCGCCATGGCGGCAGCCTTTGCCAAGGCAGTGGAAGCCGGCAGAACCGCCTTCGAAGCAGGGATGGGGCAACGCAGTAAACAGGCCAGGGCGTCTTCTCCTGAGAGTGGTACCCTCTCTTCTCATCTTGAATTCCTCTCCTGAGCGCATGTTCGAGCCTCCTGATTTCACACAACTCAGTGCCCAGATCCACTGCAGTACGGAAGCCGACGTAAAAAAGGCCTTGGCTTGCAAACGGCCTGATCTGAAGGACCTTGCCGCCCTCCTTTCTCCAGCAGCCGAATCCTCACTCCCCCAGATGGCAGCACGGGCATCGACAATCACCCTCAACAGATTTGGTAAGACGACACAACTGTATGCCCCCCTCTATCTTTCCAACTACTGTACCAATCACTGTGTCTATTGCGGATTTTCAGCAAACAATCATATCAAACGAAAATGTCTGACCTTGGATGAGGCTGAAAAAGAGGCCGAAATTCTCCATGAGCGCGGCTTTCAACACATCCTTCTCGTCTCAGGTGAAGCTGAAAATGCTGTTGACATCGACTATATGGAAGCCATTGCGCGGCGCTTGCGCAACAATTTTGCAGCAGTTTCAATCGAAATTCAACCCCTGTCCAGAGAAGAGTATCATCGACTTTTTGTCGCTGGAATTACGGCCGTAGCCGTTTACCAGGAAACCTATAATCGAGAGCTCTATAACGAAGTACACCTCTCTGGTAAAAAACGCGACTACGACTTCCGCCTGGAAACACCTGCCCGAGCCGCTGCCGCCGGCATGCGTGAAGTCGGCATTGGTTCCCTCCTCGGCCTTTCCGAGTGGCGTACTGAAGGACTGACCCTTGCCTACCATCTCCACTGGTTACGCAAACAATTCTGGTCCACAGCCTTTACTGTCTCCTTTCCCCGCCTGCGACCAGCAACCGGAGAATTGGAGCCCCTGCAACCGGTTTCCGAACGCAACCTCAGTCAACTCATCTTTGCCCTCCGCCTCTTCGATGCCGACGTCGGCCTCCTCGTCTCCACCCGGGAGGAAGCCCGTTACCGTGACGGCATGATAGGTCTCGGCCCCACCCGCTACTCTGCAGGTTCCTGTACAGCCCCGGGAGGCTATGGAAACGACACCTCTGAAGGGGAGCAGTTCAGTGTTGGAGACCACAGATCTCTGAAAGAGGTCTGTGAGGCAATCAGGCAAAAAGGTTTTGATCCTGTTTATAAAGATTGGGACAGCGAATTTCAACATGCTCTATGAAAATGCCATATCCTCATCGAGGCTGACAGCCTGAATCCATCTTCAATCTATCAGCAATGAATAGGGCATAGAGTCTGGGCAAAATTGAGACAGTTTTTTCTCAGTCAAGGCCTGCAATAAAGGGAAGCGCAGCCAGGCGACTGATACTGAAAACAAATTTTCGGCCAACAAAGAGTTAGGAAAAAAGAGCCAACTATGGACAGACACTAACTATTAATCCAGTTTCTTCTACTTAAACGGAGCAAATTATGAGTGATCTCAAAAAAATGTATAGCACCATTCTTGGGGACAGCTTTCCCATGGATATGACCATCTCTTTTGGTGACCAGACTCTGGTCTATCGCAAACGCACCTGGGGTATACAAATGGAAGATGGGTCCATTGATGAACGCGGTATCCGCTACGGCGAGAACCCTGACCAGGAGGCGGCCCTTTACGAACTGGTCAACGGCAACCTGACTCTGGGGAACTGCAGTTTTATCGATCCTGGCAACGGCCTGGTCTCTGCCATTAGCGTAGAAGACATGCTCCAGGTGGGAAAACATCCGGGAAAAATAAACCTGACGGATGTCGATAACGGCCTCAACATTATCAAGTATCTGATGGATAAACCCGCCTCTGTTATCCTTAAACACAATAATCCCTGTGGTGCAGCAATAGGTTCTACTCTTGTTGATGCCTACAACAAATCCAATCGCTGCGACCGTATTGCCGCCTTTGGCGGTGCTGTTATCGTCAATCGAGCGGTGGATAAGGACACAGCAAGATTGATGGCAGAAAACTACCTGGAAGTGGTCTGCGCCCCGGAATTTGAAGAAGGCAGCCTGGAAATTCTGGCCAGTCGTAAAAACCTGCGCGTCATCAGGATGAAAAACATCGATCGCCTTGCCGACTTTGAAAAATTCCGCTTCGTTGATTTCAAGAGCCTCATAGACGGTGGTATGATCGTTCAGCAGTCTGCAGTAAACTCCATTCGTTCCATAAAAGACCTCAAGCCTGCCACAGTCACAAGAAAAGGCCAGAATTACAAATGCGATAGAGAACCAACCCAGCGGGAAATAGATGACATGCTCTTTGGCTGGGCCATTGAACACGGAGTGACCTCAAACTCTGTCCTCTATATCAAAGATGGTTGCACCGTCGGAATTGGTACCGGTGAACAGGATCGTGTTGGTGTTGCTGAAATCGCTGTCCATAAGGCCTATATCAAATATGCCGACATCCTCTGTTTCGATGCCCACAAGATCCCGTATGCTGACCTCTGCCTGGAGATCTCGCAGGGCAAACGAGACAAAGGAGAAAAAGAGGCCATAGACGCCCAGGTCCAGAAAGACCGGGCAAACTTACCGGGCTCCGTCATGATTTCGGATGCCTTTTTCCCATTCAGAGACGGTGCCGATGTTGGAATCAAGCAAGGAATAACCGCCATCCTCCAGGCAGGTGGTTCCATGCGTGATTTTGAGACCATTGAGGCATGTAATGAGGCAGATCCGCAGGTCGCGATGATGTTCACCGGCCAACGCTCATTCAAACATTGATCGTTCCTCTCAGAGGACCAGGCGGAAAGAAAAGAGAAATCTGTCACCAAGGTATCCGCTCTTCCTCTCAGCATCTGCCTGGCCCCTGCCCTGTGGGGCACCAGACATCATCTCTGACAGAGACAAAAAAAAGCGGGAAGGGCTTATGGCCCTTCCCGCTTTTCCACTTCTGCTTTTCCCCGCTGCCAGGATACTCTTTTTTACAAGGGATTCACTTTCATCACCAGTTCCTGGGCGCTCACCAGACGCACGCGCTCCAACAATCTTCCCCGACACGTGGTCAAGGCAGAGAGTGTTGCCTGGTTAGGGTGCCCTATGCCTATAGCCCACCCCTTTTCTTCTGCACTCAGGACCAGTTTTTCCAACTGCTGACAAACCTTATCTGGAGAATGGATATTATCGAGAAAGATATGACGTCGTGCCGCGGGGACATTTGCAGCGCGGGCTGCAGCTAGGCCCTGGCTGGCAGCGGTAGTAAAGCTGTCTACATAAAACAGGCCCCTGGCGTGAATCAGTTCCATCAGCGCTGCCATAACCGCTCGGTCTTCCGTATAGAGAGAGCCCATGTGATTGTTAATCCCGACGGCGTGTGGTACGGCTCGGAGATTCTGCTCAAAAAGTATTTCCTGCTCTTGCCGGTCCTGTCCAATCAACAAGGCCCCCAGTCCAGGGTCCCACTCTTTACTCTTCGGCTCCATGGGCAGATGCAAAAGGACAACCCGCCCGCTCTGAAAAGCCTGCTCTTCCAGTTCGGCAGTAAAGGGGGCCGAGGGCAGAAAAGAAAAAGTCAGATTTATCGGCAGAGCGAGAAGCTCAAAGCCAATCTTTTCATGATACCCCATATCATCAATAATGATCGCCACCAGGGGCAGGCTGGAATCTCCAGCCTGCTGGGGCTCCACATGTAACTCAGGAATAGCGGAATAAGGCTCTTCAAAGACAATATCTACTTCATGGTCTGGCTGTGGGGCTCCATGGGCTACACTGGTCCTGAAAAATATCACATAGCCTGCTGCTCCCATGGAAAAGAGGAGAAGTCCGAATAAGATCAGGAACGAAAACAACCTGGTAGTAAACACTTTCCGGGTACTGTTTTTTTTTCTTCTCCGAATTGGAGTTGTTTTTTTTCTCTTGCTTGTCTGACTCATAACTCATCCAAAAGCAGATAATAGCCCGGAAACTCTTTGCTGGCCTCGTCGATACGTGACGAATTCAAAATCTCTTCGTCTACCGTCCCACCCTTGCTCCTCATCAAGATCGTCACGAAAAGCTGAAAAGCCGAGCAACTCTACGACACAGGAATAAAAACACTCCTTGACATCGCTCGGCTATGTCAAGAATGTCTTTGTGCCTGTAGCAAAGGAGATGCTGTGGGGCTGGCTTCGTGGTAAATTTTGCTGAGAACTATAGACTTATTATCCATCTCAATTATAGAGCAGTGGGGACCGTATTAACTCTTGGTTACACCACTCAAGGATTGGGCAATAGCCCTCTATTTATTTCTTGTCAGCACATACTCTGCCAATGCGCGCAGGGTATGTGCTGGAGGCAAGGCTGCTTCCTCAGAGAAAACAGCCAACCCTGCGACAGCATCAGCAACAAGGCTCTCAGCCCGATTACGGCTCAAAGCAAAGCCATTATACTTGTCGATAAGAGCACAGGCCTCGGAGAATCCAGTCTGACGCGCCTCATCATTGTCTAAGAGAAACAAAAGTCTCTTCTTATCTTCTGGGCTGGCAGAGGTCAAGGCCGCAATCAGAGGAAGGGTCATTTTCTCCTCTTGAAAATCGTTGCCGATGGCCTTACCGGTTTGTTTTGCATCTCCCAGATAATCGAGGAGATCATCAACAATCTGGAAGCCGATGCCCAGGTTCAAGCCATAATGAGACAAGGCCTGCTGCTGCGGTAAAGAGGCCCCTGCAGCCAGGGCCCCGATCTCACAGGTTGCAGCGAGGAGCAAGGCTGTTTTCCCCTTGACCACGGTAAAATAATCTTCTTCAGAAAGATTGTGGTTCCTGCTATTACGGAGCTGCAAAAACTCCCCATCAACCATGCCATTTGCTGCCCGGCAGAAAACCTCAAGGGATGCACTCCCACCGCGAGAACCAACGAGAAACATGGAACGGGAATGAAGGAAGTCACCGCAGAGTATGGCTGCAACTTCCCCGAATGCCTTGTTGACAGAGGGTTTTCCCCGGCGGGTCTCTCCCCGGTCAATCACATCATCGTGAAAGAGGGTAGCGGCGTGAAGATATTCAAAGGCGATGGCCAGATCATAGATCTTCTCTCCCTGGAGGCCACAGAGACGAGCAGAGAGGACGGCCAGAAGCGGACGCAGACGTTTTCCACCATTGAAAATACCATACTCAAGAATCTCAACCAATAACGGATCGGCCTGACTGGTTGCGACCTGGAGGTCACAGCGCATGGCTTCTTCGATTTTTTTGACCTCCGGCCCAATGGCAGCCAGCAGTCGTTTTTGAGGACTTGTTTCCTCTGTTTCTTCCCTCATACCTGGAATTCCTTCTTTATCAGTCTGTTGCAAAAAACTTCTCTACCTCTGTAAGGGTTCGTACCACCGGTGATGGTGGCAGGCTTGCCCGAAACATGTGGCCGTAGCCCTTCGTATAGAGACGAATATCCATAATTCCGATGACCCCCCTATCGTTTGTCGAGCGCATGAGACGTCCTACACCCTGCCTAAGAGTCAGAATAGCCCGAGGAACCTGAAACTGAAAGAAAGGTTTCCCCCCTTCCTCTTCAATGGCCTTCATCCTCGACTGGATCACAGGATCACTGGGGACTTCAAAGGGCAGTTTGTCAATCAGCACACAACTCAACGAATCACCAGCGACATCCACCCCTTCCCAGAAGCTGGCCACTGCCAGAAGAACCGAATCAGTCGTATCACGAAACTGGTTCAACAGGGCCTGACGCGAGGCATTGCCCTGCACCAGAACCGGATAATCGAGACGATCTTCGAGGAAATCCGCTACCATATCCATGGCCTTGAAACTGGTAAACAAGACAAGGGCTCGTCCCCTGCTGATCGTTAACAGCTCATAAAGACGCTGACAGAGAGAGTGACTATAGTCCTTGGCTGTGGGATCCGGAAATCCAGTTTCAGGTACATATAACAGAGTTCGCCTACTGTAGTCAAAGGGCGAATGAAAACGCAACGTTTCACAGGACGAATCAATACCCAGTCGCTGCTGGACATAGCTGAAATCTCCGCCGGTGGTGAGCGTTGCAGAGGTCATGATACAGGATTGGACTGAAGAATAGAGACTTTTCTCAAGTTCAGCTGCCACCTTGACAGGAGTGGCCGACAGACTGATGGTCCGCTCTCGCCGCTCATACCAATGGATAAAACCACTCTCATGCATCTCCTCAGTTCCAGCAATATGCAAAAAATTGGCCTGTAATTCGTCAGCTCGAGCTGCAAACAGATTCCAGACTTCACCCTGTACTGCCAGCTCCTGACAGCGCTGGGAGAGCTGTCCCAGACCCGTGCCAAGATTTGCGACCTCCTCTTGCCAGCGCTCAGTGTTTTCCTGGAGAGGGATAAGGGGATACCTGCCCCTGAGAGCAGGAAAGAGGGCGGCAAAACCATCAAGTCGCTGTTTCAGGCCGCGACCGTATCCAACAATGGCGGCAAAGGCCGAAGAGGCCAAAGCTGATTCTGCCTGACGTTCAATATCGCCCAGGAGGTCTAGCAGTTGATACTGACTGAAATGCTTGCCAAAAAAATTCGAGGCCACATTTTCGAGATGGTGCGCCTCATCAAAGATCACGGCCTGGTAGCGCGGCAGGATCTCACCAAACCCAGCCTGACGCAGGGAGAGGTCAGAAAAGAAGAGATGATGATTGACAACGAGAAGCCGGACAGAACCTGCAAGTTTACGCAGACGATTGACGTAACAGAGAGCAAATTCAGGACAGTCACTGCCGAGGCATTGATTCGACTGGGCAGAAATCTTGGGCCAGAGCGGTGAACGATCGGCAAGCCATGAAAGCTCTGCTCTATCACCAGTTACAGTGGTTTCCAGCCAGCGCTCAATCTTATCTCCCTCCCTGTCATCCAGCAAAGAGGTCTGAGGAGTACTGCGATACTGAAACCAGCGGTAGTGACAAAGATAATTCTGTCTTCCCTTTATGCACAAGACCGGAATGTCTACTCCCAAAACCTTTTCGAGAAGAGGGATCTCTTTTTTAATGATTTGATCCTGAAGGGTAATGGTTGCGGTCGATATCACGACCCGCTGCCCCGAAAGCAGCGCCGGCGCCAGGTAAGCCAGGGTTTTTCCGATTCCAGTTTCCGCCTCCACCAGCAGTACAGCCGCCTTCCCATCCGTCCTCCTCCCTCCCTCTTCAAGGACGGCAGCAATGGCCTCGGCCATCTGCAGCTGCCCCTCCCGAGGTTCAAACCCAGACAGTCCTGCCGCGAGCTTTCCCCCGGCGGCGAAAATTTCCTTCACTCAAAATCCTCCAACACATCCATTGCTATTTCGACCACCTGCGGAGAAACATCGTCAAGTGCCCTGCGCACGCCCTCAAGAGCTTCTGCGGTCCCTATGATTCCCAAGACACTGGCAGCTTCACCACGAACATACGGGGGACCACTGACCAGCACCTGGAGAAGAGAGGGAATGGCCAGAGAAAGATCCTGAGGATGATGAGATTTCAATTCCTCAAAAAGAACTGAGATTCCCAGACGGACATTAAAGCGTTCATCATCCAGGATTTCTCCGACCCAACCATAGTAAAGCGGCTGACGTTTAAACATTTCGAAAATATTGGCCACATGCCCCATCTCCAAAAAATCGGCGATAACCGCTTTCAACTCCTGATCACTCACTTCAGCTGTCAAGGTCCTTCTCCTCTTGATTGTTTTTCTCCGCATATCATGCCGATTGAGATGGAGAGGAAAATTCGATTGCCATACTCTCCCTGCAGACTTGCAGCCTACATCTGCAACCCATTATCTCCTATGAAATTTATCACCAGCTTATACGATTTTTGCTTTCCTTTTTCAACCAGCCCTGTACAATCCAGTTGTGATTCTATGCTGCTGTACTACCAATAGACACCCTCATTTTCCCTCAACAGGGTTCCGGAATGGTTGAACTTTCATCCTTATCTCAGACCACCCAGGCGCGCTCATCATGCGAATACCTTGATCCTGGGGAAGCAATCGTTATTGTTGACGATTCACTAGAGATTATCCTGATTTTTGAAAGTCTCCTTACCACTGAAGGTTTCACCGTCTACACGGCAACAAATGCCACCGAACTCTACCAATATCTGGAAAATAAAAATATCGCCTTAATCCTTCTCGATATTGGTCTTCCTGACAGAGACGGGACAGAGATACTTGCAGATATTGTCCCCCGTTTTCCCGACTTGGGAATCATCATGCTGACCGGCAGCATAGACCTGAAAATTGCTCTGGCCTGCCTTCGTCAGGGTGCCGATGACTATCTGGCAAAACCGGTAACCCTGGAAGAATTCAGTCTGGCTGTACGCAGGACTCTCCAGAAAAGGAGACTGACCATTGATAACCGCAGGTATCAGCGGCAGCTGGAACTCACCAATTACAGGACCAGGTTTCTTCATCAGCTCAATCTGAAAATGAACAGCGCCTACCTGAGCAACATTGAACTGAATTCCATTCTCCAGTCTATTCTGGTCGGCATCACAGCTGAAGAGGGGTTGAAGTTCAATCGTGCCTTTTTGCTTCTCTTTAATAAGGAGTATACTGAACTCCAGGGAAAAATGGCCATTGGCCCATCATGCCGGGCTGAAGCAGGTCGGGTCTGGGACGAAATCAAGCAAAAAGACATGCACCTCAGCGATATTCTTGATGAGGTCAGAAATTCCTGCCTGAATGGTGACCGAGAAATTAATGAAATCGTGCGAATCCTCAAAATCCCGGTCAACGACCAAAATCATATCCTTATACAGGCCTGCAGCAGGCGTACAAGCATCAACGTGCTCGAAGGCAAAGCTGATGGAGCCCCTGTATCTGCGCAGCTCATTGAAATTCTCGAAGAAGACAATTTTATTGCCACTCCTCTTTTTTCTCCCAATAAATCCCTGGGCATCCTCATTGCCGACAATTTTATCACCCGTCGTCCCATTACAGAAGATGACATCAGCGCCCTGGAAATCTTTGCAAGTCAAGCCAGTCTTGCCATAGAACATAGCCATCTCTACCAGGATATGCTCAGTAAGATTATAGAACTGGAACAGGTTACCCAGGAGCTGGAAAAAAACAAAGATCTTCTCATAGAAGCTGAACGGTATTCAGCCCTCGGCCATATGGCCGCCCAGCTGGTTCATGCCATCCGCAATCCCATCACCTCCATCGGCGGCATTGCCAGGCTCCTGGCCAAAAAAATGAATGAGGAAAAGAACCTCAAATTCCTCGACATGATGATACTGGAATCGGGAAAAATCGAATCCACTCTCGAAGATCTTTTCAACTTCGTAGGAGAGGAAAAACCCGAAAAATTCATGCAGTCTCTCTACCCCCTGATCCGCAAAAGTATCATGTTGTTCTACGGGACTATGAAAAAACAGTCGATCTCTTATCAGCTGAATCTTCCCGCCCCTGACCCCCTCCTCTTCATTGACTCAAAGATGATCCGCCAGATGCTCCTCCACCTGATCCGAAACAGCATTGAAGCCATGCCTTCCGGCGGGACACTCAGTATTTTTTGTGAAGAGGCTGAAGAAGAGGTCACCATCACCATAGGCGATACCGGAGACGGCACTTCCAAGGCCAATATAGCACGGCTCGCAGATCCCTTTTTCACCACCAAGACCTATGGTACCGGCATGGGACTCACCCTGGTTGAAAAAATCGTTTCTGAACACCAGGGGCGTTTTTCTCTCACCCACGGTGAAGCGGGTGGCATGGTGGCCAAGGTTATACTTCCCAAAACAATACCAGCAGAGAACGCAACCCAGGCCTGAGGCCAAAGGACTCGCTGTCACCCCTCCCCCTCTTCCTTCCCTTGGCCACGCAAACCAGAAAGAAGTGCTCCCAGGAGAGAAAGAGCCGCAGTCAAGCCAAGAGTGATCTGCAGTGCATACATAAAATTCGGAACCTGTTCCTGTTGGAAATGCTTCAGATCAAGCCCGCCGCTGATGTTTGAGAAAATCATGCCAAACAGCAGCCCCGCCAGAGAAACCCCTGCCAGCATCCCCAAATTTCTCGCCGTTGCCAGCATTCCAGAACTCACCCCTGTCTGATCAGACCTGACTTTTTCGAGAACAGAGGCACTGTTAGGAGAGAGAAACAGGGCCTGGCCAGCCCCGAGAAGCATTAAACGCCAGGCGACGGTAAGGGTGGAACTGTCCACGGAAAGGAAACAGAGAAGCAAGAGGGCAGAGGCAGAGAGCCCTAGTCCGGCAGTCGTCAGGAACCGTGCTCCTATCCGATCATAGAGATAGCCGGACAATGGCGAAACAATAAAAACGGACACCGGCACCGCCATCATGACAAAACCAATCCGTTCCACAGACAGCCCCAGGACATAATCGAGGTAAAACGGCATAAGAATGAGGACAACAAAGAGAACAGTAAAGGATAAGGCGGCACAGAAGATTGCAATCCCATAGGCGCGGTTACGAAAGAGGGAGAGGGGAAAGAGGGGCGCCTGCTGTTTCAACTCCACCCTGATAAAAAAGGTGAGAAAAATAAAAAAAAGTCCCCCCTCGATCAGCAGGAGCTGTTCTGAAACTCCGCTGTGATGGGTGCTGAGAAGCACAGCCAGCGTTATCATTGCGCTCCAGAGAAGCATCCCTAAGGAGTCAAAAGGAACGCCCCGTTTTTCTCCCTGATTCCTGGAGGGGAGGAGGGGAAGAAGAAAAAACCAGCCTAGAAAGAAAAAAGTGAGACTGACAGGGACGGTGACCAAAAAAATCGCTCGCCAGCTGTAGGCATGAATGAGAAAACCGGAAATTACCGGTCCACTCATCAACCCAACCGAGGTGGAAATACCGATAAGCCCCAGGGCCAACCCTAATTGACCGACCGGAAAAACCCTTTTGATGATTGCGGGACCGGTTGCCATCATCATGGCAGCCCCCAGGGCCTGGAGAAAGCGAAACAAGACGAGCTGCCAGAGCGTTACTGAGAGAAAGCAGGCCACCGAGCCCACTGTAAAAACCAGCATACCAAGAAGATAGACCACCCCCTTCCCTACCTGGTCAGCCATCTGCCCCCAGAATAAGAGGGAAACAGTGATGGTCAGCAGATACATGAGCACGACCCATTCGGCCTGGGCCAGGGTTGTGCCGAAGCTGCGCATGATACTGGGCAACGCCACATTGATCATGGAACTGTCCATGGTTGAGAGAAAGACTCCCACCGCCACCATACAAAAGACAGCCCATCTCTGAGAAAAAAAAGAAGACTTCATAAGGAGCAAAAAATAAAATTGTTACGCCGAAGGGTTAAGAACACTCTTGGCCAGCCTGGTCGCAGAGAAACCAGACAAAAAAACAGCCCTCTTCCCCTGCCCCTGAACGCACCTGGCTCTGGCCGCTGTGCTGACTGCCGGCCCTTTGGATACCAGGCAATTCCCCCACAATCTGAACATATCCAACATGTTTCCATCGCCTATCCCCTGTATAATTCAGGAGACAGCTGTGTAGTTACAATGAAAACCCAAAAACAAAAAGAAAAAACAAACCTATTTCTCCAACAAATCCTTGACTTTTATTATCCCCACCTTTATAAAGTGGTTATGTATAAAAATTTGTACCTGACAACTTTTTTGTACATCTTTTGCTGCTTATAGACACTGGACAGGGAAGAGTTTCTTTGTCCCATTAAAAATCATCTTACTTATTTAAGGAGAGAAGAGATGAAAAAAGTATTTTCTACCGTCGCAGCCCTGGGTTTGGTTGCCGGCATCGCCACCAGCGCCGCTGCTCTGGAGCTGAAAGTATCCGGCGAATACATCCTCGATGGCTTTTCTATCAGTGATGGCCTGGGCATCAATGCTGGCAACGGCGTCCAGATGTGGGATGATCCTGAAAACGAAGGCGACAGAAATGCCTGGTTTGAGCACAAATTCCAGACCGACGCTGATCTGATCGTCAACGATAACGTGACCATCAAATCCCGTATCCGCTTTATCGACTGGGGTATCTGGGGAAGCCAGGATGACACCAATGTCAGCGACGGCAATAACTTCACCGTCCGTCGTCTGTGGATGGTCTACAAATCACCCATCGGTAACTGGGAAATCGGCCGTCGTCCTGCCGGTGCCTGGGAGAACGCCTTCGTCAACAGCGGTACCCGTGCCGATCGTATCATGTGGGTCAATCAGCTTACCGATACTTTCAAAATGTACGCCTTCTACCAGAAGACCACTGAGACCGACTCTTACGGTGCCGACGATGGTCTCGACTACGACTACTACGAGGTCTACGGTGCCTTTACCGGTTACGGAAAGACCTCCCTTGCTGGCGGTTACTACGACAACCAGATGAATGACGTACCCTATGGTTCTACCACAGACAGATGGCGCATCAAGGGCTACGGTGACTACCAGTTCACCGATATGCTCGGTCTTGAGGTGGAGTTTGACTACATCAACGGACAAACCGAGTATAACAACAGTGACGCTGAAGATAGGGACATCTCCGGTTTTGCCTTCATGGCTGACCTGCAGGCTGACTTTGGTGCCGCCAAGGCCAACTTCATGTACTTCTACATCTCTGGCGATGACGATGCCACCGACAATGATTCTGAAGCCTACAGCGTAAGTGGTGGTACCGGTGCCGACTTCGAGCCTCTGTACATCCTCACCGGTGCCAAGGTTTCTCTCCTGAACAACGATATGGGTTCAGATAACGAATATGGTGTAGCTGTTCGTACTGCAGGTGCCCATGGTTTCGTTGGCGCTGCTGACTTCCAGGCCACTGAGAAAATCGGCCTCCACGGCGCCCTTGGTTATGCCATGGCTGCTGCTGAGATGGAAGGATTTGACAATGACTACGGCTGGGAAGTTGATCTCGGTGCAAGCTACAAACTGCTCGACAACCTGACCTATAACCTGCACTTCGGTTACCTGGCCAGCGGAGATTTCTTCAAGGGTAACAATGACTTGGGATACGACGCCAATGACGTCACTCTCCTCTACAACAACCTGAGCATGACCTTCTAAGAATCTTTTGATTCAAGAACCACTGCTTAGCTATCCCCTGTCGCGTTTTTGGCGACAGGGGATTTTTTATTTCAAGTAAGACCTTTCAATGTGATGTTATGGAATTTGAGAGAGCCAGCCAGAGCAAGGGCGAACTGCGGGCCGCTCTAAAAAAGATCCGCCGCAACCCCCATGCAAACGTCCACAAGGGGAAGCTGATTCTCTCACCCGAAGTGTTCACCACGGCGGGATGCGAAACCAATGTCGTCATCAGCCCCTTTTCCATCCTCGACTGTACCGGTTCCATCTATATCGGCCCCTGGTGTAATTTCGGGGCCCGCAGTCGGATCTACACCCATGATCACTGCCACCAGGGCAGGGTCCCGCTCCTGACTCTCCAAGAAAAATATGGGGTCATCTGGCAGGACAAATATATTGGCCGTGATGTCTGGATTCATGAAAATGCCAGTGTCCTCTATCAGGCCTCTTTTCTGCCCGACGGTTTTATCCTTGGTGCCGGCTCCGTACTGACCAGAAACCCAGGTCCCTACGAGATATGGGCAGGAGTCCCGGCGAAAAAGATCGCTGAGCGCCAAGATCTCTCTCCCACCGAGATCGCGGCCTGCTTCCAACAGCCCCGATTCCAATTAGAAGAATATCTGGCGCTGGAAAAACTTGAGGACAGCAAATTTTAATTTCCCTTTCTTCCTCTTTGCCAATAGATTAGAACTGATGGGGTCGTCGGAGAGAAACAAGGAGGGTGAAGACGCTGCATCTCCTTCACTGTACCCACTCTTCTCTCACCGTTACATACGCGAGGCCATAAAAGATACCATGAAATTCACAGGTCATGGCCATACCCACTGACGCTAACTAACTGTAATGACTCGCTGTCGCTCCTGTATCGGAACTGCAAGCGCTGAACATTTCAAGGAAAACAAGTTCACTGGAACAACTCATCTCTGCCATGTCTGACTCCCCCATCTATAATATTCTCATGTATTCCCATGACACCTATGGGCTCGGACATATCAGACGTTCCATGGCCATTGCCAGTCATCTATCCGGGAAAGATGTCAATATTCTCATCCTTACCGGCTCCCCCATAGCGGGTCGCTTTACCTTTCCTGAGCAGGTCGATTTTGTTCGTATCCCCGGAATGATCAAAAAAACCAACGATGAGTACCACTCTCTTTCCATTCGTATAGATCCCAACCAGGCCCTGACCATCAGAAAAAATATCATTGCCGCCACGGCCAAGGCCTTTAAGCCCGACCTCTTTATTGTCGACAAAGAACCGCTTGGTCTGAAGCGAGAAGTCCTTCCCACCTTGAAGTGGCTGCGAAGATTCTTGCCCGCCACCAGGACGATACTCGGTCTTCGGGATATCCTTGATGAGGCCCCTGTGGTGCGCAGGGACTGGCTGGAAAAAGATGTTTACCGCTATCTGGAAGAACTGTATGACGAAATCTGGGTCTACGGCAACCAGGAAATCTACGACCCGGTTTCCGAGTATCAGATCCCCTCTCAACTGGAACCAAAGATACGCTTTACCGGCTATATTCCCCGAAAACAATGGCCAGCTAACGTGCGCCGCAAGATCCGCAAAGGATACCGAGTTCTCGATGAGGATACCTTTGTCCTGGTTACCACCGGAGGTGGAGGTGACGGATGTGAACTCCTGGAGCACTACCTTGCCATGCACGATTTTTACCCCACCTCTCTCCCCTTCAAATCGGTGATAATCACTGGACCCTTCATGCCTAAATCCAGCCGGGAACAGATCAAAAAAAGGGCGAAACGGTACGGCATCAAATCGCTGCCTTTTCACCCACGCATGGAACAGGTGATCGCCGCCGCCGATCTCGTTATCTCCATGGGAGGCTACAACACTATCTGTGAAATCCTCAGTCAACAGACTCCGGCCCTCATTATTCCCCGGGAAACGCCAAGAAAAGAACAACTGATTCGAGCCGAGAAATTAACCGAACAGGGATTGATTGACTATATCCCCTGGAAGGAAATGTCGGCCCAGCTCCTTCGGGAAAAAATATTCACCATACTCGGCAACAGTACCCAATTTAAAAAGAGCATGGCTTCCTTTCAACTTTCGGGTCTGGACACCATGCGCAACAGAGTAGAACATTTCAAAGATCAGCCATGAATGCGGCCGCCTCCCCCTCAACCCTTGGCTATATCCTGAAGGGATATCCTCGTATTTCGGAAACATTTATCTCCAACGAGATACTCCTCCTGGAACAACTGGGCTATCGCTTACGCCTTTTCCCCATGCGTCATCCCCGGGAAACCTTCTGTCACGATTCTGTAAAACAGATCAAGGCCAGAGTGGATTACCTCCCCACCGAACTCCTCCTGGACTTCCCCCGCCTGCTCTCTGCCAATATATTGCTGGCAGGTAAACGTCCAGCCCAGTTCCGTGAGGGCTTGGCCCTGGCCGGCCGGCGCTACCACAGAAACGGCAAACTGGCCACTTTTAAACATCTCCTCCAGGCTGGATTCCTCACCCAGAACCACCTCCTCAAAGATCCCTCCCTGACCCACCTGCACGGACATTTTGCCCATTCACCCACTTCGGTGACCATGTTTGCCTCCCTGCTTTCCGGGTGCTCATTCAGTTTTACGGCCCATGCCAAGGATATCTACACCTCGAACCCAGAGCAGCTTCTGGAAAAAATCGAGAGAGCAAGCTTTGTGGTCACCTGTACCGACTACAACCGTCGTTATCTCAGACAATTGGCCCCAGAGACCGATACTCCTCTCTATTGTATCTATCACGGAATCGATTTGCAGCTTTTTTCCCACACCACTGATCATTGCGATTGCGCCCCCCCCTATAAGCTGCTGACCATAGCCAGAATGACTGAAAAAAAAGGCCTTCCCACCCTCTACCAGGCCCTACGGATACTCAAAGACAAGGGTGTGCAGTTCAGCCATACGCTCATTGGCGACGGCGATGAGCGCGACAAGCTGCTGCAGCTGATCACCGATCTCGGCTTGGATGAATGCTGTCACTGGCTCGGCACCAGAAGCCACACCGATGTCCTCAAACAATTTACAGAGAGCGACCTCTTTGTCCTGGCATGTGAAATTGCCGCCAACGGAGACCGGGACGGGATTCCCAATGTCCTGGTGGAAAGTCTGGCCATGGGTGTACCGGCTCTGTCGACAGCTGTGTCAGCCATTCCCGAAATCCTCATTCACCAGAAGACCGGGCTCACCGTACCGCCAGGTGAACCCCAGATCCTGGCCGCAACCATTGAGGAGATCCTTCTCGATAAAGAGTTGCGGCAACGGCTGATTGCGGCAGGGGCCGAACACACCAGGCACGCCTTCGACAACCGCTCTCTGGTCGCTGAACTGGGGAGGATCTTTGCCAAACAACTGGCAAGCTGCGAGCAGAAGGTGCTCTCGGCCTCGCCATACGACTCCTGATCCTTCTCGGCCACGGAATCATGCGCATCTGTTTTTACGCCCCTTTCAAACCCCTGGGACACCCTCACCCCTCCGGAGATCGGATCATAGCCAGCGGCCTTTATGACTTCCTGGTCGCCCGGGGTCACCAGGTGATGATCGCCAGTACCCTGCGCAGCCGCTGGATCTATTGGAAACCCTGGCTTTTCCCGGCTATTGGCAAAGAGTTCTTCACAACTTCTCACCGTATTCGTGATTTTTCACCTGATCTGTGGCTGACCTATCACAGCTATTACAAGGCCCCGGACCTCCTCGGCCCCCTGCTCTGTCACAGATTCAACCTTCCTTACTTTATTTTTCAGGGCATTTATTCCAGTAAACAACGGCGCAGTCTGCGTGGATTCCCCGGTTTCTTTCTCAATCGCTGGGCCCTGCTCAAGACCAAGCACCTCTTCACCAACAGGCTTCAGGATCGAAAAAATCTCCTCCGTATCCTTGATGCTGACCGTCTCAGTTATATCAGGCCAGGTATCTTCCCCGAACACTTTTCTGCCAACCAAGAGGCCGGATTGCTGATGCGCCGGCAGTGGCAGCTGGGAGAAGAACCGCTGCTCCTCAGTGCAGCCATGTTCCGTCCGGATGTCAAGACCCAGGGACTTCTGTGGATGATCACCGCCTTGGCCAAACTGGCCGCCCAGGGCCTGCCCTTCAAACTGGTGATCGCCGGAGACGGCAGTGAACGCGAGACCCTGATGAGACATGCCCAAAGACTTCTTCCCGACCGTGTCCTTTTTGTGGGTCGAATCGAGCGGGCCGAGATGTACCGCTTCTATTCCGCAGGAGATCTCTTTGTCTTTCCCGGGATCAGGGAATCACTGGGAATGGTTTTTCTTGAGGCCCAGTCCTGCGGTCTGCCGGTAGTCGCCTTTGATAATGGCGGCATACCTGAAGTGGTGGAACAGGGCAGAACCGCCCTGCTCGCAGAAGCCTTTAATGAAGATGCATTCAATGCTGCTGTCCAAACCCTGCTCCTTGATCCGGCGAAGCGTAAGGAGATGGGAAATGCTGCCGCCCGGCATGTCCGCCGCGACCACGATCTGGACCACAATTACCTCGAATTCGAACACATCCTGATTCACCATGCACAGACTGCTTAACCAACACTCTCCCCTGGCAGCCGGGACAACTGTCCTGGCCCTGCTACGTCATGGAAAGACCCTGTGGAACGAAGAAGGGAGGATTCAGGGCCGCCAGGATTCACCACTCTCTCCTGCAGGGATCAAGCAGGTTCAGGAATGGGCCCGCTTCCTCAGACACTACGAGGTCGACCATATCATAGCCAGCGACCTGGGGAGGGTCCGGGAAACCGTGTCTCTCCTGCAAAAGGACCTTGACAAGGTCTCCATTGAATGGAACCCTGCACTGCGAGAACAGTCCTGGGGAAGATGGGAAGGAAAGACCTTTGCTGAACTCAACACTACGGAAGGAAAAGAACTGGCAGCCCAGATCCGGGCCGGGTGGGATTTTTGTCCTCCGGCGGGGGAGAACAGAAGAGAGGTACTGGAGCGTGCTCTCCCCGTCATCCATGCGGCGATACGGCACTGGCCAGGCAAACGAGTCCTTATTGTCTGCCATGAAGGCATAATCAAATCGCTGATCTATCACCTGACCAAGCGGGCCTTTCTTCCCGAGGAAAGAAAGCTCCTGCACAAACGGGAACTCCACCTCCTGCACGGCACTGGCAACGCCCTCTGCATCGGAGCCCTCAACATCTTGCAGACCATGAAAAAAAGGAGCGAACAGCGATCATGAAAATTGCCTGCTACTGTCAGCATGTTCTCGGCATAGGACATTTTCATCGCAGCCTCGAAATCTGTCGGGCCCTGGCCGAAGATCATGACACAGTCATGATCCTTGGAGGCCCGGAAGTTCCTCTGCCGAAAACAGCAGTCCGTTTTTTGAAACTTCCCGGTCTGCAAATGGACAAGGAGTTTCGTCACCTCCTGCCCTGCCAGGCAGGAAGTGAGCTTGAAAAGATAAAGCTTGAGCGCAAACGACAGCTCTTTGCCTTTTTCACAGACTTTCAACCAGATATCTTTCTTGTGGAACTCTATCCCTTTGGCCGTAAGGCCTTTGCTTTCGAACTTGATCCTATCCTGAACGGCATTGGTGCTGGAAGTCTCCCCCCCTGCCTCCGCCTCTGCAGTCTCCGCGACATCCTTGTCGAAAAAAAGGACAAACAGAAATACGAAGAACGAGTCCTCCATATCCTCAATACCTCATTTGAGGGTTTGCTTATCCATTCCGATCCCGCCTTCATTCCTCTGGAAACCAGTTTTGAGCGCACCGACGCCATTACCGTCCCCCTCCACTACACCGGTTTTATCAGCCCACCAGCGAACAATCCAAGAAGGGGCATCGACATCCGCCAGGAACTTGAGCTGCGGGCTGACGACAAACTCATCGTCGCCAGTATCGGAGGAGGAAGCGTGGGGGCGGAACTGCTCCATGCCACTGCAGATGCGGCCGCACTTGTCGATGCCAAAGAGTCAATAAGTGTTCATCTCTTCACCGGCCCGTACAGCGACCCAGAGCTTCAGGACGAACTGGCCAAAAGAGGGAACGACCGTATTACCATCCATGACTTCTGTGCCAACTTTCCCGACTGGCTGCAAGGTGCCGACCTCTCCATCTCCATGGCCGGCTATAATACCTGTATGAATCTTTTGACAGCTGGTGTTCCCGCCCTTCTCTACCCATTTGGCCAGAACCGGGAGCAACGCCTGCGGGTCTCATCATTTTTGGCCACAGCCCCTTTTGCGCTCCTGGAACCAGTAGATCTGGCTCCAGCACGCCTGGCAAAAAAGATCGAAAAAATGCTCCATCTCCCCAAACAGAAAAGCAAGGCCAATCTGAACGGGGCCATATCAACTGCTCAGCTCATTGGTGCCCCTCACGCCTGGACCAGTAAGGACCAATCATGATTGCCTCACTTTACAAGAAACTGCCAGCGGATACGGAAAAACGTCTTCAGCTGGCTCTGGACAGGGGACTGGCCGAGGGAAAGGGAGAGGCTGAGATTTTCTTTCGTGCCGATGACATTGGCGTCCCGGGAGAGCAATTCAGTCACTTGATACAACTTTTCCTCACGGCCCGACTGCCCCTCTGTCTAGCCGTTGTTCCCAGTTGGCTCACCACCGTCCGTTGCCAACAACTCATCGGCCTCACCGGACAAAACTCTTCCCAGTGGTGCTGGCACCAGCACGGCTGGCTGCATCGGAATCATGAGTCTGAGGGCAAGAAACAGGAATTCGGGTCCAGCCGTCCTCCAAGACAACAGTGGGCTGATCTGGCCAAGGGAAAGGAGCGTCTGCTCTCCATCATGGGCAAGACCTTTTCCCCCTTTTTCACACCGCCATGGAACCGCTGCAGCCTCGACACCCTGCACGCTCTCCAAGATCTCCGATTCAGGGCGGTCTCCCGCAGCGCCGGGGCAAAACCCCTTTCCCCTCCAGGACTTCCTGATCTTCAGGTCAACACAGATCTCCACACCCGGAAAGAAGAGCATCCGGAGGAATGCCTGCACAACCTCCTGCAAGAACTTGAATCGGGGCTCAGGGGAGGGAGGAGCGGTATCATGATTCATCACCAACGCATGGATCGAACCGCCTTTGCTTTCCTGGCTGTCCTGCTGAACCTCATTGTTTCCCACCCTAGTCTCTATCCTGTTCGCTTTCAGGAAATCAGCAAGGATCAAGCCCCAAAGAGACTCTAAGAAAAAAACAGCCTCACATTGACAAAAACGGTTGAGAAACGTTATGCTTTTCTCGAGGATGAACGATTGAATGGTGGCCACAGCTCAGCGGTGCTGGCATATGTTGGGCTAGCCCCCTGAACGGGTCATTTCTGCCAGGACCCCAGATTGGCGGCGAGGATTTCTCCATGGAGACCTCTTCCACCCTTCAGCATTCAGTATTCTCGGTGCGCCATTCGATACTCAAGAACGTCAACCTGTGGCCCTGTTCAGCAGAAATATATGGCGACCGATACTCCTTTCTTCAACTGGAATCCAGCTCTCAGGAAACAATTATTCCTGCTTATCCTCGCCTGCATCGTGGTCTGCTCCGCTCTGACATTTCTTGCCGTCCATGGGCAAAATCTGTACCTCCATAACATCCATAGACAGCACGCCACCCTGACCGCCAATCACATCAACTCTCTGTTGACCAGACAGTTGACCACCGCCAGTAAAAAACTGAGCCAACAACCCGACGTCCTTCCCAGTGTCCTCCACCAGACGGCACCTGACCATCCTTCTCTCACCGCCCAACTCCTTGGCATACGAAATGTCCTTTCCGCAGCCATTGTCTATGTCATGGACAAGGACGGACTGGTTACCGCCTCCACTGCAGCCAACAGCATGGGGACAACCCTGACCGGCAACAACTATCGTTTTCGTCCCTATTTCACCAATGCCATGGCAGGAAAAAGTACCTGTTATCCAGCTATTGGCATAACAACCAACCAACGTGGACTCTACTTCAGCTCACCGATTAGAGACAACAATGAACAGCCTGTGGGGGTGGCAGTAATCAAATCCGGCCTGGAACAGATCACCACCATCCTCGACGAAGCCCCCTCAGCAATTTCTCTGCTGGTCTCAGAAGAAAATATCATTTTTGCCGTTTCCAAGGCCAAGCGACATTGGCTCTATCATGCCACTAACGCACTGACACCGACAGATAAAAAAGAGATCATCGAGAGCAGACAGTTTGGTAACAGCCCCTTAAACGACCTGCCTGTGGACCTCAATCAAGAAAAAGTTTTTCTCGATACCTTTTCCTACCGGGTAGTTTCGACCCCCATAGACCTTCCCGGATGGCATCTCAGCACCCTGGAAAAACGACACCCCCCCTATCTCCTTGCCTCCTCCATTGTTGCTTCTTCCTTTTTTCTGACCTACCTCCTGGTCATGAACCTGATCGCCACCTTGACTGAAAAACAACTCAAAACCGGGATGGCAACGGAGATTGAACAACGAAAAGACGCCCAGTCTCAGTTACAAGAGAGCGAAAAGCGCTATAGAACCCTCTTTGAAAACTCGCAGGATGCCAACCTCCTCATCGACACTCCTCATATCATAGACTGCAATGAGGCGGCTCTCCGTCTTTTTGGCTACGACAACAAGGAGGAGTTGCTGGGCAAACATCCCGGCAAACTTTCTCCTCCTCTGCAGGAAGATGGCAGCCAATCCTGGAAAAAAGCAGAAGAAATGATGAATACAGCCATCCACAAGAGGAGCCATAAATATCAGTGGCGTCACCTGCACAAAAACGGCGTCCCCTTTTGGACAGAAGTCTCTATCACCACCCTCTCGCTCCAGAACAAAACACTCCTTCATACCATCATCCGTGACATCACCGAAAAAAAATATGAAGAGGAGCAGCTGCAACTCTACTTCCGGGCTGTGTCTCAATCCATTGACGGTATATGCATCACCAATCTGGATGGGGTCATGCAATATACCAACCAGGCCTGGGACACTATGCATGGCTACAGAAGCGAGGAACAACTGGGCAAGAATCTGTCTCTCCATCACACCGACAAACAGCTGCAAGAAGACCTCACGAATATGCTCCAGGAAGTCCTTCGGGTTGGCCATATGATCAAAATCATCGGCCACCGAAAAAAAGACACCTCGGAATTCCAGACCCTGACCAGTGTCACCGCGCTTCTCGATAAGGAAGGTGCGGCCTCTGGTTTTCTCGTCATTTCCCGGGATATCACTGAACGCATCGATATTGAGCAGAAATCACGGGTTCTGAGCCAGGCCGTGGAACAGAACTTTGACGGCATAGTCCTGACAGATTTGAACGAAAGAATCCTGCGCGCCAACGCCGCATGGGCCACCATGCATGGCTTTCCTGATAAAGACAGCCTTGTTAACCAACAGTTGTCCTTCTTTCATACCCCGGGGCAAAACGAGAAAGAACTGACCCCATTTCTCAAGGAGGTGCGACGCAAAGGACACCACTTTGCGGAGATAGGCCATGTGCGTCAGGATGGCAGCCTCTTTCCAACGGCCATGAACATCTCTCAGTTCCAGGACGAACAGGAAAAGCCCATAGGCCTTCTGGTTACAGCCAGGGACATTTCCATGCAAAAGGATACAGAACAGTCTCTGATCCAGGCCAAAGAGGAAGCCGAAGCAGCCAACCAGGCCAAAGGTGAATTTCTGGCAAACATGAGCCATGAAATCCGTACCCCCATGAACGGAATCATGGGCATGACCAGGCTGCTTATGAACAGCTCCCTCTCTCCTGATCAGCTGAACCAGCTGCGGATGGTGCAGTCTTCGGCCTCCAGACTTCTTGGGATCATTAATGACATCCTTGACTTTTCGAAGATAGAGGCGGGAAAGCTGCTCCTTGAGGAAGTGCCATTCTCCCTTGAAGAAAAGCTCGAAGAACTGTTCATTCTCATGGCCCCAAAGGCCGGCGAACGTCATATTATTCTCAAAAGACAGATCCCCGCTGAGATCCCCCGGCACCTCATCGGCGATCCCTCCCGTCTGACTCAGATCCTCATCAATCTGGTCAACAATGGACTGAAGTTTACAGAAAACGGATCAGTTTCGATCAATATTACTCTCGAACAATCAACGGTTAGCGACTGTCTCCTCCGTTTTGCCATCCAGGACACCGGAATCGGGATTCCGAAAGAGAAACAGGCAATTATTTTCCAATCTTTTTCTCAGGCCGACACCTCTCATACCAGAAAATATGGAGGCACGGGACTCGGCCTCACAATCTCCTCCCAGCTCTGCCACCTGATGGGCGGCGAAATCGGCCTGGAAAGTGAAGAGGGCAAAGGGGCAACATTCTGGTTTACCAGTCGTTTCAAACGTCCCCTGAGGACCCAGACACAAAAGAACAGTAACCTGGGAACCCTTGTTCAGAGTGGTCTCAGCCGCCAGGAGATCCTCCAGGGAATGTCCATTCTCCTGGCAGAAGATGAATTCATCAACATGACCCTGGCCATTGCTGTCCTTGGTGAGGAAGGACTTCAGGTCACCACTGCTTTCAATGGCCGTGAGGCTGTGGAGCTCTTCCAGAAAGGATCTTTTGATGCTATACTGATGGATATACAGATGCCGGAAATGGATGGTTACCAGGCCACGGCTGCCATCCGAGCCCACGAAAAACTCCATTCCGGACATGTCCCCATCATTGCCATGACGGCCCATGCCATGCAGGGCGATCGGGAAAAATGTCTGGCCGCAGGCATGGATGACTATCTCAGCAAGCCCCTGGATCCGGAAACCATGTTCCAGGTCATTGAGCGACAGCTGATCAACTCTGTACTGGTGGCTGAGGATGAGCCGGCAAGTCGGGTCATTGCCGGGAAAATCTTTATGGATATGGGCTGGCAGGTCACCCTGGCCGAAAATGGAAAACAGGCCCTTTACGAATGTACCCGCTCCCAGTTCAATCTCATTATCCTTGATCTTCAGATGCCTGATATAGATGGCTTGGAGACGATACGGGAGATCAGGAAACGGGAACAAGAGACCGGAAAACATGCCTGTATCATCGCCCTCACCACCCGTTCTCCAGAAGAAGGAGTGGAGCAATGTCTGGATGCCGGCATGGATGCCTTTCTTGAAAAACCTATTACCGCCGCAAAGATCCAGGAAAAACTTGAAAAACTGTCAATAAAACAGTATAAATAGACGACATTGAGAATCTTTCTCTTATGAATGCCAATAGGAATACATTGTTCGCATTTTCTTGCAGAAAAGGATCAGGCTCATGAGACGTCTCATCGTGTTGCCATGGAAAAAGTCTATTGAGATTGCCTACAAATCGATTCGGGCCCGTTTCTTTCGTTCCCTGATCACCACCTTGACTCTGGTCCTGGCCGTCTCTTTCCTCGCCTTCAGCCAGGTAAGCATTGATATTGCTGACACCATGCTGGCAACCGGTGACCCCTCACTGTGTCAGATGCTGTTGCGCTGCGGCTACGACATTCTTCCAGGCGATACAAGCCTTGCCGCATCTCCAAAACAACGCTGGATCATCACCCTTTCTCTTCTGGTCTGTGTTGTGGGCATTATCAATGCCCAGCTCATGTCGGTTACCGAACGATTTCGGGAAATCGGGACCATGAAATGCCTGGGTGCCCTCGATCGATTCATTGTACGAATCTTTGTCATGGAGGCAACCATGCAGGGGTTCGCCGGTGCTTCTGTCGGAGCAATACTGGGGACGACATCTGCCTTTCTTGCCGCCCTCTTCCGTTTCGGCCCTGGCACCATTGACCTTCTTCCCTGGCCGGCTATCTTTGTTTCAACCGTTACAGCCCTTGCTACCGGTATCGGCTTGAGCCTGCTCGGTGTCCTCTATCCGGCAATCATGGCTGCCCGGATGCAGCCGGTGGAAGCCATGCGAGTCGAACAATGAGGGTGAAGAGCGGTGTGCGGTATGAGCTTATTTATCCTAATTTATCAGGGGAAGGCCAATGTCTGAAAAACTGATCGTCCGGGTCACAGGGCTCACCAAGGACTTTGACCTGGGAAAGATAGTGGTCAAGGTTTTAAAAGGGATCGATCTGGAAATTGAAAGCGGAAAATATATCTCCATCATGGGCCCTTCCGGTTCAGGAAAATCCACTCTCTTCAATATGATTGGCGGACTGGATAAACCCACCCAGGGCAAGGTCTTTATTGACGAAGTGGACATTGCCCAACTCGATGCCTATGAACTGGCCTGGTTACGCTGCCGAAAAATCGGTTACATCTTCCAGACCTTCAATCTTATCCCGGTGATGACCGCCCTTGAAAATGTTACCCTTCCCATGACCTTTGCCGGAACGCCAGGCGAGGAGGCAGTGAGCCGGGGCATGAAACTCCTGAGCCAGGTCGGACTTGTTGGACGGCATGAACATAAACCAGCGGAACTCTCTGGCGGCCAGCAGCAACGTGTAGCCGTGGCCAGGGCACTGGCCAACAATCCAGCCATCATCCTCGCCGATGAGCCCACTGGTAACCTCGACCTCTCCACAGGTGAAGAAATTATCTCCCTGTTGAAACAGCTCAGTCAGGAGGAGGGAACGACTGTCATCTCCGCCACCCATGATTTCAAGATGCTCAATGTCTCAGACCAGGTCATCTGGATACGTGATGGACGAGTGGACAAAATACAGGAACGTGCTGATCTGGAAATCCACACTGGAGGAATGAGCAGCTGATCATCTGCATACGCTGTTTGCTGACACCATGCCCCTCTTTCCCCTCTCCCTGCTCAGGATCATCGCCTTCCTTCTTCTGACCCTGTCTCTCCTCTCCTCCTGGGCTGCCGCCACCCCTCTGCTTTCTCTACAAGAACAGATAAAGAGGCTGAGCAGCCATCCACAGCGGACAACAGGCAGTGAAGGCTGCAAGATGGGTGCCGCCTTTATCAAGGAAGAACTCCAGGCCATGGGCCTGACTCCTGAGAGTTATCAGTTTCCTCTTTCGGTGCGCCAGGTGACAGGTGCCAGCCTGCAGATAGGAGAAAAGAGCGTTGCCCTCAACAATCTCCTCTATAACGCCATTACCCCAGAGGCCAGCAATGGCAACCTGAGTGGTCCACTCACCTATGTCGGTTCCGGACAATGGCAGGAAATGCAAGGGGCAAAGATCGAAAAGTCGATTGTTGTCCTCGATTTCGATTCCGGCCAAAACTGGCAACAGCTCGCCTCTCTGGGCGCCCAGGCCATTATTTATCTCAACCGCAAGGGCCGGCAATCGAAATACCTTTTCCAGGAAAAGGAAGAACTGACCCCCATTCAGCTCCCCTGCTTCTGGATGGAAGAAGAAGAACTCCTCCGCCTCTTTCCTGCGCTTGCTGCCAGCAAACCTGGACTGCTCTCGAAGCAGGTAACCATCAACTCCTCGATTCACTGGCAGGAGATCACGGCCGAAAACATCTATGCCCTGATCCCTGGCACCGATCCGGAACTCAAAAAAGAGCTCTTGCTTGTGGATGCCTTCTATGACAGTTCCGGATTTGTCTCAGGCCGTGCCCCCGGGGCAGACGAGGCAGCCTCCATTGCTACCCTGCTCCAGACTGCTCGTGCTCTGCAGCAGCATCCGCCAGCACGATCAGTGCTCCTGATAGCATCCAGCGGCCACAGCCAATCCCTGGCCGGCATGCGGGATCTCATCTGGAGTATCCGCAGCAAGTCAAAAGCCCTAAGAGAGCAACAGAAACAGCTCAAGACCTCAAGGAAAAAGACCCTCCAGCACTTGGAAGTCCTTGGAAATATCAGCTGGCCCCTGGAGGAAGACGAGCTCCGAGACAAGATCCTGAGCCAGGCCATGGCTGATCACCTCAAGCTCTCGGTTGATTCCGTATCCCGTGAGCTGATCAGCCTTCGCTTGCAACAGGACAGCACTCCTGCCAGCAAAGAGGCAATCAAAAAGCTCTCCAAAACCCGTCTCCTCTATCGACGCATCGGCTGGCGCAGCTCCTTCCACGATATGGGGACAGAGGAAGCCAAACTCTTTCAAGAGGCCATCCCCCAGGCCATCAAGCACCTCAAAAACAGGGAGAAGGAACTTGAGACCCATCTGAAGACCTTGAAAAGTGCCAAAGTTTTCAGAGGATTAGTCAATGAGTACGATGTGGCCGCCATGGTTTCCCTCCACCTTTCCAGCCATGGCAACGGTCTCGGCGCTTTTGACCAGGGTTTTCTTTACAATCTGAAGGCCGGAGTCAACCGCACCGGGATCTATTCGGTGATGGCCGACCTCCTTGATAAGGCTGCAACCAGCAGTTCCAGCAGCACGCCCTACATCAACACCCTCCGCCCCAGCCGTCTGCGCTCCTGGGACTCCTGGTTTCTCGATCAACCGCCCCTGGGTGGAGAGGTCGCCTCCCTGGCTGGCTTTCTCGGCATCAGTTTAGTCAGCGTAGGCGATGCACGCTCTTCCTGGGGAACACCGTGGGACACCCCAGAAGACATCGACTGGAACAGCCTTGCCAACCAGGCACGTCTGGTCAGCGATATGATCCTGACCATGGCGACAACGGCCGAACTGCATTCCGGCAAATTTCCCCGAGAAGGATTTTCAACCGTCAGCGGACGGGCCAATCTCCTGCTTCAGGGAGAGCTCTTTGCCGACTATCCGGCGGCAAAGACTACCCTGCTTGCCTATCAGGGGATGCAAAAATATTACACCACGGTGGATTCAGCGGGGACCTTTCAGATCAAAGGCGTCGCTGATAAAAAACATGTCCTGGACAAGGTCATCATAGAAGGCTATCGCTTTGACGAGGAAACAGGACAGGTCCTGTGGGCCATTGATAAGAAAGAGACCGGGAAAAACAATTACCGTCTCAAAATCCGCAAACAAGATGTCAAGACCGACCTCATCCTCTTCAGCTGCAAAGAGACCACCATCTTTGGCCTCCTGGAACCTCGTAACTTTCAGTACCTGACTAAAGTTGAACTCCTGGACGGCCGCCGCGACGCCCCACCTCAGCATTACTGGTACAGCCGCATCGACACCCGCAGTTCAACCATGGCCTCGATCTATACAGAACCGGGAACCTGGCTCAAGGCCACCCTCTCTGATAATGTTCTTACCCGCAAGATGATCCTCACCAATGGCACTCCGGCAAACAGCATGGGGTTTGGCTATTCGGTGGACCAGTACAGGGCCATCCCCAACACGGTCTATCAGACTGCCCGAGATATCTGGACACTTCTTGAACCACGGATTGAAAATCTGGAAAGTCATGGCATCTTTGACAGTAAAATCAACGCGCTGCAGGAACGTGGGTTGCAGGCCTTGCAGAGGGCCAAGTCCAGCCTGGCAGAGTATGACTATGAGACCTTCAGCAGTGCGGCCTCAGAATCTCTCGCCCTGGCTGACCGGGTCTATGTGCAGGTGGAAAAGACGCAGAAGGATGTCCTCTTCGGGGTCCTCTTCTACATTGCTCTCTTTGTCCCCTTTGCCTTCTGTATGGAGCGCTTCCTCTTTAATTTTGCCAATATCTATAAACAGATCGTAGCCTTCAATGGAATCCTCCTCCTCCTCATTGCTGTTATCCGCCAGGTCCATCCCGCCTTTCAGCTGGCATACAGCCCCACTGTGGTCATTCTGGCCTTCTTTATCATTGGCTTATCATTGCTGGTCAGCCTCATCATCTTTTTCCGCTTTGAGGAAGAGATGATCCTCCTCCAGCGCCGGGCCAGCCATAAACGTCCTGCCGAAATCAGTCACTGGAAGGCCTTCACCGCTGCCTTTTTTCTCGGGGTTTCCAACCTCCGACGCAGACGAATCCGTACGGTGCTCACCTGTCTGACTCTCATCATTCTCACCTTTACCATCATGAGTTTCACCACCGTCAAATCAGGTAAACGCCAGAGCAGGCTCTTTTTCCAGGAAAGCGCCCCCTATCAGGGACTGCTCCTGAAAAGGGTGGACTGGCGGAGTCTGCCGGTGGAGGCGGTAACTCATCTTGCCGACAGCTTTCAGGATGCGGCTGGTATAGCTCCCCGTATCTGGCTCGAAGCAAAGAACGCCACTCAGGCCGTCCACGTTCCCCTCCAGTACGGCAATAACAGGGCAGAGCTCCAGGGACTCATTGGCCTCTCAGCCTCTGAAGCCAAGGTCACCGCCCTTGACAAGCTTCTCACCTCAGGACGCTGGTTCAGCAATGAGGACCGCTTGACCATCATCCTGGAGCAGAACATGGCCAAGGCACTGGGAGTGCGGAGCGACGGCAGCGAACAAATCAAACTCTGGGGCCAGGACTTTACCGTAATCGGCAGTTTTGATGGCCCATCCTTTGACCAGACCCTGGACCTTGACGGTGAACCCCTGACCCCGGTAACCTTCTCGGAGGAAGCAGGGGCCGAGATCACCGAGGTGGAACAGGAAGCAATGGAGTCAGGAGAGGAAATCCGTTCTTTTCAAAGTCGCTATCACCACATTCCTGCCTCTCAGGTGGCCATTATTCCGGCCCCCACGCTCCTGACCATGGGTGGCAAGTTAAAGAATCTGGCAGTCCTTCCCCAGGCAGAAGAGTCCATCAGCGACACTGCTGAACGGCTGGTGGACCGCTTCAGCATAGCTATCTTTACCGGAGAAAAAAGTGGGGTATGGCTCTACAACCAGAGTGACGCCATAACATACAGCGGCTTACCCAACATCTTGATTCCCCTCCTCATCTCCATCTTTATTGTCCTCAACACCATGATCAGTTCCGTATACGAGCGCAAAAAGGAGATCGGGATCTATACCTCGATAGGGCTTGCCCCCTCCCACGTCTCCTTTCTCTTTGTGGCCGAGGCCCTCGCCCTCGCCGTCATATCCGTGGTCCTTGGCTATCTCCTCGCTCAGATATCAGCCTCACTCTTTGCCGACACCAGACTCTGGGCAGGGCTGACGGTGAACTACTCCTCCATGGCCGGTGTGGCTGCCATGGTTCTGGTTATAGGCGTGGTCCTGATATCGGTCATTTATCCGTCCCGGGTGGCAGCTCAGATCGCCATCCCTGATGTCAACAGTACCTTTACCCTCCCCAAAGCCGTTAACAACCGAATCACCATCACCCTGCCTTTTTTCATGAAATACGACGAACATGACTCCATTGGCGGGTTCATCTACAGCTATTTCAGCTCTCACCAGGATGTCTCCCACGGAATTTTTTCCACCGGCCCGGTGGAGCTGATCTTCGCCTGCCGAAGCATTGATCAGATGAAAAAAAGACGACAAGATGCTGAAAATCCACGCGAAATATACTACACCTACATCCGCTCAAAAGTATGGCTTGCCCCCTTCGACTTTGGTATCATGCAATGGGTGGATATCCAGTTTTGTCCAGTCACAGGAGATGAAGCCTACCTGGAAATCAAGGTCACCATGGAACGTCGATCCGGAGAAGAACAGGTCTGGCAGCGGATCAACACCTCATTTCTCCATAACCTGCGGAAACAATTACTGGTCTGGCGCTCCATTGACGATGCAAGCCATCAACACTTTGCTGAACAGTTCAACAAAATCGCAGCAGAGAGTCAGGTAAGAGGGGAAAAGAACAATGCCTGAGCACCAGCAAACCGGATCACTCATTCGCCCCAGGGCTATTGTCAGCGGCATATTTCTCGCCATTGCCATCTGCCTGCTCACCCCCTTTAACAACATCTACCAGCAGGCAACCCCTCTCGGTGGTGGACATTTTCCCCTGGCTCCCTTTTTCATTTTTCTCCTCCTCACCATCCTTACGGCCATAAGCGCTCGCCTCTTTCGCTCTGCCTCCCCCCTCCTCTCGGGAGGCGAGCTCCTGATTATCTGGGTAGAAATGGTCATCGGCTCAGGAATCGCCTATACCGGACTTGCTCGGACCTTGCTCCTCAACCTCACCGCTCCCATCTATTACGCCTCAGTCGGGAACCAATGGCAAGAGAGTCTGCACCGCATCATCCCCTCCGGGATTACACCAGGCGACAGCGGAGCCATCGAGATGCTGTATACCGGCCTCCCCGGGGGACGCGATATGAGCTGGCTGCAGGTGGTCTCTGCCATCCCCTGGCAGCATTGGCTGACACCGCTCGTGCTCTGGGGTTCTTTTATTCTCCTGGTCTACGGCTTCATGCTCTTTGTCATCAACCTCCTCTCCCGTCAGTGGATCCACAATGAACGTATAAACTTCCCCCTGCTTCGTGTTCCGGAGATGCTGAGCAGATCCCTTGACGAAGGAAAGCTAAGCACCTTTTTCAGTAACCGCTTCCTCCTGGCCGGTCTCCTCTTTCCTGTTAGCCTTCACCTCCTGAACGGTTTTCACTTTTATTATCCCTCCGTTCCCCAGTTGCCGACCTTGATCCTGGCCGGCCCCTACTTCCCGGACCATGGTTTCTTCTCCGGTTTTCAAAAGCTCAAAATATATATTTATCCGGCATTTATCGGCTTTGCCTTTCTCGCTTCGCGACAGATCTCCTTCAGCTTCTGGTTTTTCTTTATCCTCGGAGGACTGCTTTTCGGAGTCCTTGGCCTGCTGGGCTATACCATACCCGCCTCAGAGCTTGGCATCACCTTTGGCCCGACCCTGGCCAGGCCTGAAGAGACCCAGATGATCGGGGCCTACGGCGTCTTCTTTTTCTTTCTCATCTGGCTGGCACGGGCCCACCTCCTGGAGGTGACCAAGGAATCCTTTTTCCTTATCAAACCGAGTAAATCACGAACTGAATGGTTCGATGTCCGCATCTCTTTCTGGGGCTGTATCTTCTGTTTCGGAGCGCTGCTCTGCTGGGCCACCTGGCTGGGTCTGACTCTCTCCACAGCCTTCCTTTTCCTCTGTGCTGCCTTTATGATCATGCTGGTGGCAACCCGGATTATCTGTCAGGGTGGCCTGGCCTACTTCACCCTCCCCATAGCCCCCATGGACGTTTTAATGATCACAGGCGGGAGCAAACTCTTCAGCGGCGTCAACGGCCTGATCTGCGCAATGTGTCAAAAAGCACTCTTTGTCGACCTCCGTGAATCCCTGATGCCCTCACTCCTACACGCCCGCAAGCTGAGTCATAGTAATAGCCGCGGACTCCTTATCTTTTCAGGACTCTTCTGCACCATTCTTGCCAGTCTGGTGGCCTCAATTCTTGCGATGATGACCCTCTACTATCGCTACGGGATCCGCGAACTGCAGATGGAATGGGCAAACCAGACCACGGTGACGGTCTTTGAGAATGTGCATCGTCTGCTCACGGCTCCGGTGGAAGCAGGGAGCTGGATCACCTTTTTTGCCATTGCCGGGGCACTGGTCATGCTGTTCCTGGTGGTCTGCTACCACCGTTTTTACTGGTGGCCCATCCACCCCTTGGGCTATCTGACCGCCTACAGTTCTGCCATGCGCATCCTCTGGGTCAGTTTTTTTATCGGCTGGGCCTGTAATGCACTCTGCATGCGTTACGGCGGCGTCTCTCTTTTTAAAAAGGTTCAGTTTTTCTTTATCGGACTCATCATTGGCGACTTTCTCATGGGAGGAGGCTGGGCCATAGTTGGATTTTTCACGGATTCTGCTTATCAGGTACTCCCTGACTAAAGAGGCTGCAGAGGAGAGGAAAGAAAATCCTTTTTTGCTTCAGTCTTTCACCCCAATGCCCTGCTGATTTGATATTATGTATGATGATAAAGAACTAAAAGAATATCGCGATCTCCTAAAGACTCCCGACCATTTTGAAGAGGGATTTGACTGGAAGACCATTGTCGGTGCCATCTTCATCGGTTTTCTGATGATGCCGGGCTCTATGTACCTGCAGCTGGTGATTGGCCAGGGAATTGGACCGGCAGCACGCTGGGTGACGATCATCCTTTTTGCCGAGGTCGCCAAGAGGGCTCATTCCGAGCTGAAACAACAGGAGATCTTTCTCCTCTACTACATGGCTGGTGCTGCCTTGGCCTCTCCCTTTTCCGGCCTCCTCTGGAATCAGTATCTGGTCCAGTCCGATGCAGCAAGGATGCTGGGTCTGGCCGAGTTCATCCCTTCCTGGGTAGCCCCTGGCCCGGATTCCCAATCCATGGTGGAAAGGACCTTTTTCCACCGGGACTGGCTGATCCCCATCCTCCTCCTGGTCGGGGCCCAGATCATACAACGTATTGACCATTTCGGTCTCGGCTATGCCCTGTATCGCATCACCTCAGATGTGGAAAAGCTCCCCTTTCCAATGGCCCCGGTGGCTGCACTCGGCACCATGGCCCTGGCTGAATCCACAGAAGAGAAGAAAAAAAGCTGGAAATGGCGGGTCTTCTCCATCGGCGGCGTCATCGGCCTGATCTTTGGCGCCTTCTATATCCTCCTCCCCATTGCTTCCGGCCTGATTTTCACCGAGCCCATCCGTCTCATCCCCATTCCCTGGATTGAACTGACCGAACACACAGAAGACCTCCTGCCGGCAGTGGCAACAGGTATCCAGCTGGATCTGGGCCTGGTTTTTATCGGTATGGTACTGCCGTTTTGGGCCGTTATCGGCGGACTCATCGGCCTGATCATCACAATTGTCCTCAATCCCATCCTTTACAGCCAGGGCATTCTCCATCGGTGGCATCCCGGTATGGCCACTGTGGATACCGTCTTTGCCAATAACTTCGATTTTTACATGAGCTTTGGTATTGGCCTGGGCCTGGCCATTGGCGTCATCGGCATCTGGTCCGTATTCAGATCCTTCCGCAGTACGAAGGAACATATGGGCACCCTGAAAGATCTCTTTCAGCCGCCAGCCGGGCGAGGTGATTTTAACTTCTGGATTTCAATTGCCATCTACTTCTTTTCCACCCTCGCCTATGTAGGACTCTGCGTCCTGCTGGTCCCTTCCTTCCCCTGGATCTTTTTCCTGGCCTACGGCTTTATTTACACCCCCATTATCTCCTATATCACCGCCAGGATGGAGGGCATTGCCGGACAATTTGTCAGCCTCCCCCTGGTTCGAGAGGCCAGTTTCATCGCTGGAGCACGCTTTTTTGGTTACCAGGGCTTGGAAATCTGGTATGCCCCTATCCCTATCCACAACTACGGCGAGGCCACCGTCCAGTTCAGACAGATAGAACTTACCGGAACCTCCATCCGAGGGATTATTAAAGCGGAGATTGTGGTCTTTCCCATTGTCATGGTGGCCAGCCTCCTCTTTTCTCAATTTATCTGGCGCCTGGCCCCCATCCCCTCCAGCAGCTATCCTTATGCCCAGGAGCTGTGGCACCTGCAGGCCCTCAACACCTTATTGCTGCAGACCTCCACCCTGGAAGGAAACTCCATGTTCTACCAGGCCCTGAATGCCGGCACGGTATGCTCCGGTCTCGGTTTTGGCCTGATCATGTATTTCATCCTCAACCTTTTTGGCCTTCCCATCCTCCTTATCTATGGAGTAGTCAGGGGACTGGGCCAATCCACCCCCCACGGCCTGATTCTAGAGGTGTTGGGTGCCTTTCTTGGCCGCTACTTTTTCCTCAAACGCTATGGTCCCATGTGGCGACAATATGCCCCGGTACTCCTGGCCGGATTCTCCTGTGGTATGGGTCTCACCGGCATGTTAGCCATGGGGCTGGCCCTGATCATGAAATCCCTGGGACACATGGCCTATTGAGGGCCTGCTGAGAGCAGACAACGGCGAAGCCCTGAAACCCTCTTCCTTCGGTGTTCATTACACATTTTCACTCACGACAACGGTCCTCTCCCTCTCTCCTCGCCAGTTACACTTGCAGGCCTCACAGATGAAGAGGGTAATGGACTGAGTTGCGACTCTATCTTTTCACAAATTTCCCATGTTTTTTTCAATCATGACAACATGTTCAAGACAAGACCCTGTTCAGCAGACGATCCTGAAAAAATATTTGAATACGCTTTGGCGGATGATTATGGTATTCTAGACATGATGAGGAGCTTACAATCTTTCCTCCTTAGAGCTTGCAAAGGCCCGAAGCATCAGCCAAGGGGTAGGCATCGCAAATAAAAAACACCCTATCCCTCTTCTTTCCCTGGAAATCTTCCAGAAACTCTTCGGCTTTTGTCGCTGATAAAAAATTATTTTTCCTTTTCGGATAACCTCTGCAGAGGATTTTCAGCTTCTGCTCAACAAGGAGCAGAAGTGGGACCATAACCAGTTATGAGCATTGCAATTCCACATATCCCCGCCAAGAAGGGGTTGTTATCCATCTTTTCCTCCAAAATCCGTTCTCTGCCCATTACCATTAAACTGGCACTTGTTATCACCACCGTCATCATCGTCGGCATGGGACTGCTCAGCCTCTTCATCCTCGGCAATCAAAGCACCGTTTTTGATCAGCAGACAGATGCCTATGCATCAGCCCTCGGTGACCAACTGTCCAATGCAGCCATCGAACCGCTCCTGGCCGGGGATCTCCAGGCCATAGAGCAACTTACCACTAACCTGGCAGACAATGAAGGGATAGAGGGGGTTGCCATTTTCTCCGATCAATCAACGATGCTCTCCGCAATCGGTATCAACCCGCAACAGAACCCTGCCCTTATTCTTCCAACGGAGCCACTGTACTGGTATATCGGTGAGAGCAAACAGATCGGTCTCACCTCCTACGTCAGTAAGATCAACTTCCGGGATCTGACCCTTGGCTACTGTCTGATCACCTTTGACCGTTCGTTCATGAATACCGCCTATGGCAAGACCATTCGCACCATTTCCGCCATTACAGCCCTGATGGTCTTGCTGGGCATCATTGTCGCAGCCTTTCTCAGCAAACAATTATCCCGGCCGATCAAAGATCTTGTGGAAGGGAGCCAGGAAATTTCGCGTGGAAATTACCGCTATCGCTTTCAAGAACGTCGTCAAGATGAATTGGGTCAGCTCATGGGATCTCTGAATACCATGACTGAAGGCCTGCTGCGTAAAGAACAGGTGGAAAAAACATTTTCCCGTTATGTCTCTCCCAATGTGGCTTGTGCCCTGATGAACAATCTGGAACAGATTCATCTCGGCGGCAGTCATGTCGAAGCCACCGTACTCTTTGCCGATATATCGGGTTTCACCACCCTCAGTGAAGGACTGGAGCCTACGGCAATCAACAACCTCCTCAACGAATATTTCACCCTGATTGATCAGATTGCCGGAAAACATGGCGGCCATATCGATAAGTACATCGGAGATTGTGCCATGATCCTCTTCGGTGTCCCTCTCCTCGATAAAGAGCATGGACTCAATGGAGTCAGCTGTGCGGTCGAGATTCAAGAGGTGATCAAGGAGTACAATCTCACCCGCCTCCACCAGGGAAAGATTACAGTTGAGTTCAGCATAGGCATCAACAGTGGTACCATGCTGGCCGGAAATATGGGTTCGGAAAGACGAATGGAATATACAGTGGTCGGCAATGCCGTCAATCTCGCCTCCCGCCTCTCTTCCATCGCCTCTGCCGGCCAGATAATCGTCACCAGAGAATTGCATGATTCCCTGGACCTTGCCACATTGTTCGAGACCTATCAGGCCGGAACCATTAAACTGCGAGGAAAAGGGACCCCTGTAGAAGTGTGGCAAATTGGTCGCCAGATGAGGATACTCTCCGCTCCCGAACTCTTTTCAGCCCATACCCCGGGTCTTATTCACTGATCCCGTTATGAAATCCTCTCTTCTTCTCCTTGCTCTTTTGCTCCTGCACGGCTGCGCTCCTCTCACTCATTTGGATTCCAAAGTAGACAACGTACTCCTGGTCGATCAATATCTTGCCGAACAGGAGTACGGTAAGGCGCTCACCCTCATTAGCAGCATCTCCAAGGAAGACCCCCAGGCCCTGGAACTGGAAAAGAAGCGAAAAACGATACTCGACCAGGTGCAAACATTTGAACAACAGAGCATAGCCCTTGCCCTCAACCAGGAACGGCTGAGTAACTGGCCGGAGGCCAAACGCATCTACGTAGAGGCACTGAAAAAGCTCAACACCTCCAGGACCCTGGAGGAGGCACGGGAGGGCATGCTCACACGTTTTCAGAACAGAATGGACGCCTTGCAATATGAAGAACTCATTGTTACCGGAGAATGGCTGAGAAAAAAACTGCCGCTGTTACGCAGCCTGCAGGCAAGTAATCCAGGAGACCTGATCATTCAATGGAGATATTCCCGTACCGAAAATGAGGCCAGGGAAACGGCCAAAGAGTTACTGAGGATTGGTGAGCAAATGCTGGCTGAGAACAATGCCGCCATGGCCCAGCGCATCCTGCCCCTGGCTGCAGAGCTGGACCCTCAACTGGATATGGAAGCTGCTATCAGTTCCCTGGACAGTATGCTTCAAAGCAGAAAAGACAAAAAACTTGAGGACCGCCGCAGAATCGCTCAGAAAAAAGACGAAAAAGTGATTGAGGAATTCAACAGGGCTATGGCCCACAACAATCTTTCCGAGGCCCGCAGCCATCTCACTCGCCTCAGTCCAGCAACCAGGACATCTGTTGCCGCGGAACTGATGCAAGAGCGTTTGGACAAGGCCATGGCCGAGTATATCCAGGAAGAGCTATCCATTGGCAACTCTTTTTATCGGGCAAGAGGATACAAACAGGCAATCAAGGCCTGGAAAAACATCCTCGCAATCGACCCTGACAACGAGGCCGTCCAAACTAAACTGGAAAGGGCAGAAAAGGTGGTCGAAAAACTCAACGCCTTGGAGGAACAGCAGAAAAAACAGTGACTAAGCGGCAGGAAGAAATCTTTTCAATTCTCCTCCTCTTTCAGCTGGTACTTCTCAGACCTGCCCATATCACTGCGGCGGATCTTCCCGCCAGGCCTCCGGGGAGATATGGGAAAGAAAGTAACTGCCCTGGTCAGCAAAACGGTTGATATGAAGCTTGATGATCTTCTGTACCACGACCGGATAGGACTCGGGGAAACGCTCCATGACCTTGGTAAAGGCCTCACGACTGATGGTCATCAGGACCACATCTGTCCAGGCCCTGGCTGAGAAGAACCAGTCAAATTCTGCCAGCATGGCCAATTCACCAAAGTAGTTGATGGAGTCTGGACCCAGGAGCTGGACATGAAAACGACGTCCTTTGTGGCGGTGAAAAATATCCACTTTACCCGACATAATGAGAAAGAGACGATCGCAACGGGTATCTTCGCTTATAATAATCTCCCCTTGAGCATATTCTTCTCTTTTGGCAAGATAGGCAAACATCTTGGTTACCCCGGCCGGTGCCCCGGAAAACATGGGCAGCCTGTTTAAAAACTCCTGTCTGCCGGTGATGTTACCCAACCCATTTGCATTAAAATTCTGCTCTGGCAAGGTCATAAAACGCTCCTTTTCGCTCCATGAGTTCATCGTATGTTCCCTGTTCAACAATTCGCCCGGCCTTCATGACAACGATTCGATCATACGATGGGGTCAAGTCCAATCGGTGGATGACCGCTATCACCGTCTTTCTCCCCCTGTAATCAGTTTCAAGCAGCCCTTGAATACGGGCCTGGGAAGTATTATCGAGACTGGCTGTTGCCTCATCCATGATCACGATTGGGGCATCTTTAAGAAATGCCCTGGCAATGGCAAGCTTCTGCTTCTGGCCGCCTGACAGCCGGTCACCCTTGCTGCCCACCTCGAAATTGAGCCCGATATCCATCACCTCATCGAGAAGATGCTCACCTTGAAAGGCCTGTCCGGCAAGATTACGCAGTGGTTCATCAAGCATCTGTTCCGACTTCAGGGCCCCAAAGAGGATATTATCAAGCAGGGTGTGGGTGTACATATACTCACCGGGACAAAACGGTATAAAATCAACAGATTCTCCTGTCTTAGGGCCCGTAATACAAGGCGACCACACCTCAAGTAGTGTGGCAGGGTCTCTGTCGATATGGAAGACAATTTCCTGAAATCGGCGTCTGGCGGCCAGAATTTTTGCCTCCATGGCAGAAGGCAGAGAGACAATCGAATGTTTTTGGGGGATAAAGCGCAGGGCCAGGATGAGGAGGAGGCGACGAGCCTCTTTATCCTTCGATTGTGGACCGTCCAGCTTTTCAACGAGCTGGCTATAGGTTGTAAACTCGTCGGCTCGCATGGGGTTATCACGGAAGAAAAACTCATCATCCTGGAAATTGGCCAGCAGGGCAACCGACTGGGTGGCTATGGCATAGCCCAGGGTCAACAAAGGTTTTTCCAGGTTTGTTTTCTGCAGCAGTTCCATGAACCGGGGATGATCAGGTAACCCTTCTATGATGAATTCACCGGTTAAACTATCACCAAAAACAATATTGTCACGGATATTAGAATAATAGAGATAGGCTGCGGCATCATAAAATTCGACAACCTTTTCAAAATCACTCCTCAAACTGGTATGAATAATCTGGCGCATACGGAGAAATTTATCCCTGAACGGTTTGCATTGTTCCGGCGTCAGCACCGCCTGGAGACCAAAACGAATGATGTCATCCTGGAGACCAACCTGACGAAGCACAGAAAGGATATGCGATCGATCAGGAAGTGGACCGTCACCGGCTACCGCCTGGACGCCATAGAGCAAATTTTCACGGATGGTACCGGTAAAGATGAAGGGCTGTTGGGCGATCATCGCCACATTGCTGCTCATATCAAGTTTGCTTAATTCAGCCAACTGATGATCGTCAATACTAATAGTCCCCTGGCTGGCGTCATAGAGCTGAGCAATGAGGAGAGCGAGTGTTGATTTTCCTGAACCGGAATAGCCGACAAGGGCTATCTGCTCGTTGGCCATGACTTCCAGATTGATATCTTCAAGCAACTTCACCCCACTGGGGACCGTGAAGGTAATATTTTTCATGCTGATATTACCCTGCAGGGTGAAAGGATCACGGCTGAAAGGCAGCAAGGCGTGGACAGGATCCAGATCAAAGATTTTCATAATCTGCTTATATCTCACCTTGGCATCTTGATAGTCCTGATAATATTCAATAAGCTCCTTCCACGGGTCATAGACCTTTTCATAAGCGGAGAGAAACGCCACCAGTGCCCCGAGGGTAAACTGACCGTTGATTGCCATGTACCCCCCCACAAGGAAGAGGATAAAAGGCCCCATGGACTGAAAGACATTGTTGGCAAACTTGATACCATATTTAACAATGAACAGTCTCTTCACTAAGTCATAGAGCTTGTGAATATAGGTAGAAAGTTTCTTCTCTTCCAGACCGTAACTGGCGTTGCCGTGGATCTCGTGAATTCCGGAGATGGCTTCATTCACCACATTGGCCATGGATCGTGTTGTCTTCACCCGTTTTTTATTGAGCCTGTTATACTTGTTTTGGAGAAAGGGGATAACAATGATCTCGAGAGGGTATACCCCCATACTCAACAGGGCCAGCAGCGGATTGAGATTGAACATAAAGCCTATGAATACGACGAAAGTCAAGATGCTGGTGATGGGGATGGCCAGTGCCCCTCCCAGAAAAAAACCAATGGCATTCAGTTCCGCAGTCATGGCCGAAATAACGGTACCCGCCTGCATTTTGCGATAGAACTGGAGAGGCAGCTGGAGGACATGGTGGTAGAGTTCTGTCCGCATCTCCACCAGGATTTTCTGGCCGATATAGACCTGACAGAGGTTGATAGCGTATTTCAGCAGGCCGGCAATGGTAACCGCGCCAATATAGAGTCCGCAGTAGAGAAAGAGAAGATGGGTATCTTTGAGATAAATGGCTTCATTGATGATGCGCTTCTGCATCTCCAGGGGAAAGACCTTGAAAAAGAGACTGACGACAATAACCAGGAGCAGGAAGAACTGCATGGGCCGGTGGCGTCTGAGAATCCAGTAAAAGAGTGACCGTTCGGTGATACGGACCCTGTTATCTGCTCCAGTTATTTTCATACCGGGTAGTAAAGCTGAAGGGGAAACCTTGAGTGGTTACAAGAAATGAGGCACGATTCTTTAAAGATTGTCACTGGATTCACAAATAATTGCAAGCTCTATTCTTACATGTTCCAGGGGAAGAGCAGGCATGTTCAGGAACCCTTCTGTTCTATGAGTGCGTGCCGGTGGCGGAAAGCGCCTGCTGTGTGTTTACACTGGAATGAAGCCTGATTCCATGATACATCATAAGAAAGGATCCTTTTTTTCCTTTTTATCTTGGATGAGACGAACGCTTGCTCAAACTGAGCTGCTGTCCCTCCCATAATCGTTTTTTTGTACCCTAGGAGTCCCCTTTGTGAAAACTTTGGCCGTGTTTGATATTCTGTTTCTTTCCCTGTTTCTCCTCCTTCTTCCCAAGGCGATCGCGGCACAGGAAGTGCCCCACGAGGTAGGAGGATTTGTCCTGGGCAGCAATGTCACCGACTACCCGGACATAGAGTACTCAAACTTTCTCAAAGAAGTGGTCATTTACGACTGGCACGGTTTTGACAAAGGAATTATCTCTTACGGCATCTGCGAATTTCCTGGGGAGATTGTCAAAATCAAATTAAAATACCAAGATTCCAGCAAATCGTTTTTCAAAACCCTGCTCGAGAGATACACAACCAAATATGGGAAACCGACCGAGTGGAAGGGAGATTCCTTCGGCATTCTCCATATCTGGAAATGGAAATTTACCGACAAAGCGAATAACCGAGTCCACATGATCCTTCAGCATAATACCCGAAACTCAAATGAGAATATAGGCAACATGGTCAAGCTCTATTATCCGGATCGAATTGAATTAGAACAACTCTGTTTCACCAAGAAATGCAATGATGCCCCAGACAAGGACAAAATGATGCAACAGGTGAAACCAGAAAAGAACGAATGGGATTATTTAATTCCGAAATGATTATGCAGTGACACCTTTCATCAACAGATGGCGGAGCATTGGCTGGAACGGTCTTACCCTCTCTTGTCCTGAGAAATGGGAAGCCATTGTCTCCGGGAAGAGGCATCTCCTCTTTGAGGAGGATTTCAGCCCCATTTTCGAATTACGATGGCAGACTGACGGTAGCAGCAAAAGCTCTGCCGATTCCCTTCTCCGGAGACTGGAGAAGAAAGCCGGTCTCTGCAGGCAAGGAGCAATATGCCCCGCTTGGCTACCATTAGAAAAGGTCTATGAAGTTATTCCGCTGGCAGCAGAAGAGAACGGAGAGCAAAAGGGGGCCCTCCTCACCTGTCGGCACTGTGAGACCAGCCTCCTTCTCTATTTCTTTCATACCCACGCCGTGCAAGATCTTGATCTACAAGAGGTCCTTTCTTCCCTGAATTGCCATAACCGGAAAGGACAAGACACCCTGTGGGCAATCCAGGATTTTCGAATCCTGCTCCCCCCCAGCTATCAGTTCAGCAGTTACAGCTTTGCGGCCGGTCTGACCCGACTCACATTCCACCATTCCGGACTGACCATGCATCTCTGTCGCCTGGCCCAGGCATCTCTGCGCCTGCAAACGACACCGCTCGCCGACCTCATGGTCCTCCTCAGCGGAATTTCTGTGCCGAAAGAAGAAATCGCCCACCACCTTCAGTTCGTGTACCACAGCAATCATCCCTCCATTTTCCAGCAGATTCTGACCCGACTCAGGCGTAACCCGCCTTTTCACCGGATGATCCTCCGCCACCACCCTGAACATGATCGCCTCAGCGGCTTATTTTTTGAGGACAAGAAACCCATTCCTGAAAACCAGGTCAACTCCATCCTGAACAGCTATGAAATTTTCTCCCTCTGATCACTCCTCACTCAATCGAACCCAGGCCCTGGAGTGCATCCCCACCCAAAACAACGGCATCCACTGGCAACAGCTCGATAGTGGTGAGATCCTCTTCACCTATCCCCTCCCCCTCAATTCCTTTTTTAAGGCACTGCATCGGAAATTCGGAAAGTATCAAGGAGAGCTCCCGGAAAAAAAACTGCAGTTGGATGCGATGGGAAGTTTTGTCTGGCTGGAAATTGATGGCAAAAAAACAGTACGGGAAATCATCCGCAACTTTGCCGGAAAATATAAGGTAACTGTCCAGGAAGCAGAACACGCAGTAACGGCATTCCTGAAAACATTAGGGCAAAGGGGTCTTATCGCGCTCTGTTGAAGTACCTCAAACAAGCACTCCACTGCAGACAGTGGAGTTTGCTGAGAGCAGACTGAAAATCAAGCCCTAGCCATACACTCCGCTTTCTGAGCGATAAGCAAAATCTGCACCATGGGCGCTGACCAATATGGCTTCCACCCTCTGTGAAGAAGCGACTTGAACAACGAACAAGCCCCACAGTTCAAAGCGAGCAGCGAAGAGGACAACCAGTCCCGGTCCCGGATACCTCTGCAGCGACAACGCACTACTTTTCCCCCTCTTCCCTGCAAGTCACCCTCCACTTCCTTGCTGCTGCCGGCAACAGACTCTTCGCCTAACAGACCAATAGCGGGGCCTGATTCAGAAACAAGAGAGAAGCCATCCTGCTTACCGAGCTGAACTCTTGGAAATAATCTGGCACAGGTTACCTGGAATAGGGATATCTACCATACGGTTTGTGATAAGTCGGTAGACTCTGTCTGTAATAGGGGTATCTCCTGAATGGATGACCATAGGTTGGCAAACGATATCTCTCATACGGGTATCTATAATAAAAGTAAGAATCATATGGATAGCCCCGATAAAAATAATAGGGATCGTCCTTCCAGTAAACCGATTCGTCATATTCCGGCCAAAGATAGATTTCCCGGCTTTCCAGTTTGAGGCACCCATAAGGGCATTGTCCGATATTTTCAATCTGTAGGCCGACAATGATGCCGGCAACAGTGATTCGCCTATCCTTTTTATAAATTTCCGGATCAAGAAGGCCGTTAGTGACCACAAGAAAGCGTCCAGCTGACCGATCTTTCGAGGCAGGATAATCCCTGAATGTCAAGGGAGCCTGAATAATCTGGAGCACTGTGTTATCAGCTTTGTTTGTGGTGGCAAAAATATAACCGCCGAGGATAACGGTGTCGCCGATATAGGCATTGGGAGTATTCATCAGTGCCTGAAACGATACAGACTGCAGAGATTGCTCTCGCACCTGACGGGACATAACTGAACAGGAAACAGAAAAAAAAAGGAGGAAAATCATGGAGACCATAATTTTTATACGTTGCACAGTAATCTTCTCCTTTCCAAGTGATCAGAACAATCACCCCACAGGCTTGTCAGGAGGCCGAGCATTTGCCGCTCCTCAAGAAAACTCACAACCCGATTCGCCTTCTCATGCGCCCACACCAGAAGAGAAGACTTCCCCCTGTTGTGGCCCAGTACTCCTGGCAATTGGTGTCTTTCCCCTCCCGACACCTTCATCCCAGCGGTTCTCTGACATACAATAAGACCGGGTTACTCATCAAGCAAGTGCTAGTCCCTTATCCTCCTCAAACCAGGGAGACATCTTCCCGGAAAGACAGAATAAAAGTCAGAAGGAACCCATTGGCATACCCTGCCAGCACGAATACGGGCGAATTCTTCTTTGAAAATGCACCACTTCTTTGCTCTCATTTTGAATAAATTCGTTTTTCCAGGGTCTGGAGATCCTGCCAGGTGGCCTTTTTCATTTCAGGATTCTGGAGAAGATAACTGGGATGAAAAGTGGGGAGTAAAGGAATTTCCCGCCCATTGGAGCCTTGATAGATATGAAAACGTCCGCGCAGCCTGGAAAGTGGTTGAGAAAATCGAAGCAGAGCCCTGGTGGCAACCATGCCCATGGTGCAGATCAATTCAGGTGCAGCAGCCATGATCTGGCGCTGCAGATACGAGGAGCAGGCATCAATATGTTCTGCCTGCGGCTGAATTTCCGGCCCGACTCCGCATTTGATGATATTGGTGACAAAAACTTCTTCTGATGCCAGGTGAATGGCGGCCAACATCCGTCCCAGCATTTGATCTTCCTGGGGGCCAAAGACCGTTTTCTCAATGCCCGCCGTGGAATGTTCTGGAACAGCCAGCCAGTGTCCAACAAGCAAAAGACGAACACGCCCTCCACCCCATTTTCCAGGGCTGACACATCTTCTTTGGCCGGCAAGACCACAGCTCGTACACAGTTCCACCTCTGCGGCGATCTCGGCCAGAGAACCCTGATCGTTCTTCTCCCTGACGGATGATACTGTCGCTGCCTTCTCTTTCTCCTGGAGGGGTATCCCCTCTTTCCGAGGGGGAGACTCTTCCTCCTCCCTGCTTGCCAGAAAAGCAGACAACTCTGGTGCTGCAGGATAGTCCACAATTGAACCGACCTGGTGACAACGAAGAACGTTACGGACATCTTGCAAAAACTGAAGGACGTCTTCTTCCATACCCCTAACCTTTTTTCTCGCATTCCCCCTCTTCTCTTTTTTCCATCATCAGGAAAAAGGAAAAAGCGTCTTGACAAAACCAACAGAAGATAAAATAGTGCACTTTAGGAGCCTGTCGGACTTAGACATAAATCTGCTGCAAATTTGACAAATCGGCCCATATTTCCATGGCTTTTCGTTAAATAGACCTGCTATTCGCCTCAAATCCATGAAAATCTGGTCTCGA
>Ga0180007_10000737_pt1 | contig 50948 bp, 35 predicted proteins | sample MM_PC_MetaG_FD_121122 | JGI IMG/M metagenome (GOLD analysis project Ga0180007, IMG submission 121122) | Groundwater microbial communities from the Aspo Hard Rock Laboratory (HRL) deep subsurface site, Sweden - MM_PC_MetaG | ecosystem: Environmental > Aquatic > Deep subsurface > Groundwater... | reverse complement strand
TAATTCAGAGCGGCATCAAAAACATAAAAAATGCAGGATGCAATTTTTTATGTTTTTGCTGAGTGCAGTCCGCCGCCACGAGGGCGGCGGCAAACGTCCGCCTGAATTGCCATTGCGAAACCCTTCCACGGTGCCTATTGAGAAAAAACACCGTGCAAACGTCCGCCTGAATTGCCGGTGGTGAAATCCTTTCCACGGTGCCTATAGAGATAAACAGCCATTATTCTTAAGATTTGTAAAACCCGGTAAATAATTATATAATAGGGTATAGTTATTCAAAGGGAGCCTCAGGAATGGCGTACGCATTACTCTCTGTTTCAGATAAAACCGGTCTTATTGATTTTGCCAAAGGCCTCATTCAGCAAAAGTACAGTCTTCTCAGTACCGGCGGCACAGCAAAGACCCTCCGTGAAAATGGTATTCCCGTCAGGGATGTATCAGACTATACCGGTTTCCCGGAAATGATGGACGGCAGGGTCAAAACACTCCATCCGAAAATTCATGGCGGGCTTCTGTGTCTGCGTGGTAATTCTGAGCACACGGCACAGGCTGCAAAAAACGGCGTTGAAATGATTGATCTCGTATGCGTCAATCTGTACCCGTTTGAAAAAACCATCAATACAATGAATTGTGCGCTTGAGACTGCGGTTGAAAATATTGATATCGGCGGTCCTTCAATGCTCAGAAGCGCGGCAAAGAATTATCAGTATGTGACGGTCGTAACCGATCCTTCCGACTATACGCAGGTGTTAAATGAAATTGTCCGAACCGGGAACACAAGTCTTGAGACAAGACAAAAACTTGCGGTCAAGGTGTTTGGGCTTACCGCCGGGTATGATGCCGCAATTCACACATATTTAAGCTCAAGTCTTACCGACGAAAAAGTACTGCATCTGTCCTATGAGCGCGGAGCCTCACTTCGGTATGGAGAAAACCCCCACCAGAAGGGCACGGTATATTTTCCACAAAAAAAGCAGCATTCCCTTTCACCGAATGTCCCCGAAGGAACCTTGCTGCACGGCAAAGAAATGTCATACAACAATTATCTTGACGCTGACGCAAGTCTTGAAGCGGTACGCGGTTTTTTTCCGGAAATAGCGGTAAGTATCATCAAACATTCAAATCCCTGCGGCCTCGCTACCGGTTCTTCTGTACGGAAAGCGCTTGAAATGGCATGGGAGGGCGACATCGTTTCCTCATTCGGGTCGGTAATAAGTACTACGCATACTATCGATATTGATGCTGCCGAATTTCTTAAAGGGAAATTTGTGGAAGTGCTTATCGCGCCGGACTTTACTGATGATGCACTCAGTTTTCTGAAAAAGAAAAGTAAAGACATACGGATTATCCGTATACCCGCGTTTTCAGGCAGTACCTTGCCGGCCAGGGTGTACCGTTGTATAAACGGGGCACTGCTTGAGCAGGATGGCGATAATCAGCTCATGCAGAATTTTTCTGCGGTTACCAAAAAAACGGTTAATGAATCCGAAAAAAAACTTTACACTTTTGCCTACCGCACGGTCAAGCATGTAAAATCAAATGCGATTAATTTATGTTACGAATATGCGCCTGGTTTCTATATGATACTTGGAATGGGCGCAGGGCAGCCAAACCGCATAGATAGTCTCAGGAAACTGGCTGCAACTAAAACCGCAGAAAATATAGCAAGACTTTGGGGTGAATCAAAAAAAACGGAAATAACGGCGAAATCAGTTCTCGCAAGCGACGCATTTTTTCCTTTCCGCGATACGATCGAAGCAGCGCACGCTCTCGGTATTACAAAAATTATTCAGCCCGGCGGAAGTGTAAATGACGCTGAAGTCATTGCCGCATGCGATGAACTTGGAATTTCCATGATATGTACCGGAACACGGCATTTTCTGCACTGATTTAATTTTAAAACTGTAACAAAAACTAAAGAACAACACTTTTCGGGGAGCGGCAATGACGAATCAAAAACAAAACATGGAAGATAAAAAAGGATACTACAGTGAAATGCTGCCCGGACGGAAAAAAAAAGTATGGATAGGAGTGGGTTTATTTTTACTCGGTTTCTTTTTTCTGAGTATCGTCGGAAGAGACATAAACCGCAATCCTTATATTCTGCGGTCTTTTTTTGCGCCGTTTTTTACTTTATCCGGAATTATTTACATAACCTATTCCCTCTACCGGAAAAAAGATTAAATCAAACGCGGTATTTTACATTCTCTGTGCCCAATGTTGTTAAATCCGGGCAAATCTGTCACTTATCAGCTACGGTTTTCTCTATGTACCGCACTGATACTTTTCACCTGCAGCAGCATCCGGCTTTTCGGATACCGGGCTTACACATATGATTTTTATATTCACGGCGGGAAAACCGGTGCACTGGGTACTTTCACCGCACCCGGGTTGTGGAGTTCCGACGCGCTGTACGGCAATCCCGCTCTCCTTGGGCGGCATGGGTTCTCCCATATAATCTGGGAATTTGAGGCCGGCGCCCGTTTTGCCGGCCTTCGCTTTGATTACCGTGTTCTTTTTGACGTACTCTCGGGATTAGGTTACTATCAGTCATATAATAACCAAGCCTCTGAATACAAAACGGGGTTCGGTATTGCCTACTATAGTCTGTTTAAAGACACCAATGAACGAAATATGACCAGCGGTATAAATATACGGAAAGTTGGTGTATCCCGCGCATTCCGGCTCGCCGGTACACATAATTATTTCGGAATAAACATCGGTCCCGCAATCGCAATTGAAAACAAGCAAGCCGCGGTGTTCCCCTCTCTGCAGACTGGTTTTACCGCGCAGCTTCACCCTGCTTTCAATTTCTCTTTATACGGAATCTCCCCGAATTATTTTAAATGGCGGAATACCGGTATTACTGAAACTACACCGTTTTTGGCTGCGGCAGGTGTGAAGTGGCAGCCGCATCCGGCATTTGGTATCCTCGGAGAAATAGCATGGCAGGGTTGGGACTGGGTATCCTATTCTGAAAACGGCAATGCGCATCACGTACACCGCGGCAATTCCAGAACGGATTTTTTCCAGGATATCTTTCCCGGAATTGGTTTTTTTTATAATGGCGCTGCAAAACTGGTGCGCGCAGACGGTATAAGCGGCCAGGCCGCGGCCGAAAAACTCCGTGAAGTAAATTCTAAAATCAGGGAATTATCCGTACATCCCGACGATCCCGGAATAGTTCAGAAGTTAAAAACAATCTATGAAGAGCGCGCTGAAAAAAGCCGTGCGCTCAGTAAAATCCGCACACGCTCACTTACCCATGCAGAAGAAGAACAGATAAAAGAGCTGCAGCGCGAAGTATTTTCGCTGCAGAGAGAATATAAAAAAATAAAAGAAACGCACGATGCAGAGGATGTGCTGTTCGGAGGGCGTGAAAAAAAAAACAAATTTCAGACCGAAATGGCGGAAATACAAAAAAAGATTGAGGATCGGTACGATACCATTAAAAAGATTAAGGCTCGGGAAATGAATGAAGAAGAGCAACTCCAGGCCGCAGAACTTGAAAAACGCCTGCGTGAAATTAACGGTGAAATCACCGAACAAAAAAATATCCGGAAAAAAATGCACCAGGACTTCGTTGCAGAACTCAATCTCTCGATGAAAAAAAACCGGAAAAAAGATGATTTGACTGATTTTCAGCAGTTATTATTGTCCCGTGAAATTGAAAGAAAAAACCTGCTGAAAGAAAAAATTTCTCTGCGCCGTGTAAGCCGCAGCGTGTACGGCAAGGCATCAATTCTAAACGGTGAATTTTATCTTAATTTCCGCCCCGCGGTTCATTATACTTCAGACGGATCCTACGGCGCGCGCGGGATTCTGGGCGCAGGTTTTTCTTTCAGGCCGACTAACATCGATAGCCTTTTTATCACAGTCTCTGCCCAGGATCAGACAATTCTCAAGCTCCTGGATCTTTTTCCTGATAACGCGGTAGAGGAAATATTCAGAATCAGTACCGACTTCAGGTTTTGAACCATTAGTAATCTTCGGTTAAAGAGAAAACGCGTACGGTTTCAGGGGGAGTTCTCGTTTTTAGAGTGATTCCGTCGGGCAGCAACCGTTTGAGTAAATACAAATCAGTCCATTGCCCGATGGCTAAGCGATAAAAACGAGAACTCACCCTGAAACCTAAAGTGCGCGTTTTCCTTGTTTAACCTCGTCCATTTATGGGGCAGCGAATTTCCCTGAACGCTCTTCTCCTGTAAGACTCGGTATTTTAAAAACCTCTCCGGGAAATATCAGATCAGCCGTTCTGTCCCTGAACATAGATTTGTTCGCTTCGTAGATATACGTCCAGTGTTTACCGTCACTGTAGACGAATGCATATTCAGCAATACGCCATAGACAATCCCTGCGGCGGGGAATAAAACGCACGGTGTATGCGGCTGGAAGAAGCGATGGAACATTGAGTTTTGCAAGCCATTCCCTGACATTTCCGGTAAGCTCGATACTCTGATCCCATTGGCTGTTTTTCATTGCTTCATCTATCTGGAGCATAAGATCGGCGATTTGCGCAAAAGTTTCTTTATTGTTCTGCTCAAGATTCATATTTTTTGCTTCAAGAATTTTCTGTTTGATTTCCGCATAAAGAAATTCCGCTTCCTGTTTTTTTTTAAGCACAACAGTTGTTTTAAGAATGTCTTCTGAAATACTTATGCTCTGCGCAAAATCCCGCTGCTCAAGCGCAGCCCTGCTTTCCTTTGCCTGCTGCCGCAATAAGGTAATCTCGGTACTGTCCTCTGCTGCAGTTTTGTTATAGACAAGGAAATCAATTCCCTGTTCTGCTTCGTCCAGGAGTGCAGCGGCTTTAAAGGCAAATAATGCGGTCTCCGCGGCGAGATTTGCAGCCTGCCAGCTGTTGCTGAATGCGGCGCTGATACTCTTCCAGATATCGAGAACTCCCGTATCTGTTTTAAAAGGCATATTTTCAGTGTACAGGTCACTGCCTTCTTTAAACTGGTTTTGCGCCGCTGCAAATTCGTTCTCTGTATAAGAGTTAGTGTCTGCACCGGCCTGAAACCCCCGTGCAACGGCTTTTTCTGCAAGTACTTTAAAATTTTCGCTGCGGAATCGTTCTAAAAGGATGAGTTGCCCTGCGGTTACCTGCGCGGCCAGTTCTGCGGCTTTTTCCGCATAGTCCTGACCTTCTGCATATTTTCCCGCGTCAAAGGCTTCCTGCGCTTTTTGCTGAAGTTCTCCCGCTTCGGTGTACATCCGCTGATATTCTGCTGCTTTGCCCTGCTGGCTAAAAAGACTGATTTGAAAAATTGTAATCAGGATTATCAGACAGTACCCGCCGGGATGCAGGGAATGTACGGATATTTTTTTAAAATTAAAAATATAATGTTTCATTACTCTTCTCCTTTTGATTGATTATTTTCTGAATCAGATTTGCCTGAATCTTCTTCTTTAAGAAGTACCGCTTTCAATTTATCTGCAGAATCTCCGGCGGCGGCGAGAGCTGCGGTGCTCTGTTCGATGGATTGGCCGGCTTTCAGGCGTTTTTCGCTTACGGTTTTGACTATTTGAGAAAAACCATCATGCGCTGAAGCGAGAAGTTCAGCGGCTTTTTCGAAGTCGGATGCCTGAATTGCCTGAAGCGCATCTTTGAATAGTTGCTGTACTTTGGCATACTCTTCAGCCATACTGACCGATGCTTTGATATCATCTGCAGATTTTATCATACCCTCGACGGTAGCTTTAGTTTCTCCGGTGAATGAGGACATCGCAGTGGTCCAGGCTTTTTCGTAATTGGTTATTGCGGATTCAAGAGCGGTTTTTGCTTCTTTAATTTTTTTATTCATAAATGTGTTTGTACCGATTTCGAATTGCTTTTCCGCTTCCGCAAAGTCCTGAGGGGCATATTTCTCGACGGGATACAGCATTGCACGGGTACGGAGTTCCACGGCTCTTTTCAGCTGCGCTTCAGGAAGACTTTCACAGCTAATCACAAAAAATGAGCACACCAGAATTATTACTGAAGCTTCAGAAATTCTTTTTACTTTATTCATATTGTTCTCCTTTTGTGTAATATCACTTTGTAGTAATAGTCAACATTTTTATAATTTTCGCAGCAAATAAAAACACTCAGATACACGATAATAGCCACAGAGGTCACAGAGGTCACGGAGAGGAATTTCCTCTGTGACCTCTGTGACCTCTGTGGCTATCCATCTAAGAATACGCAAATAGAAAGCGGGGTGTTACATTCTCACCAAACTACAGCGTGGGTATTTGCGGAATTTCACTATTAATAATAACTATTACTCTTTTTCATGTAACAATAACATACTTTTTAATTGAAGGCAACCCCTGAACCGTTTGCCCTTTTCGACCTCTATAGCTTATTCTTCACCGTATTTCCCTGAGCGCTCTTCGTCGGCAATACTTGGTATTTTAAAAACCTCTCCGGGAAATATTAAATCAACCGTTCTGTCCCTGAACTTGGGTTTATTCGCCTCGTATATGTGCGGCCAGTGTTTGCCGTCATTGTAGATGAAGGCATATTCCGCAATACGCCAGAGACAATCCCTGCGGTGGGGAATAAAGCGCACGGTGTATGCAGCAGGAAGGAGCGAAGGTACATTGAGTTTCGCAAGCCATTCAATGATATTTTCGGATAGCGCGATGCTCTGATCCCATTTACTGCTTTTCATTGCTTCTTCTATCTGCGGTATAAGCGAGGCGATTTGCGCAAAAGTTTCTTTATTATCCTGATCAAGATTCATATTTTTTGCTTCCAGAATTTTTTTTTTGATTTCCGCATACAGATATTCCGCTTTCTGTTTTTTTTTGAGCACTACAGTTTTTTTTTGAATGTCTTCTGAAATACTGATGCTCTGTGTAAAATTACGTTGATCAAGCGCATCTTTGCTTTCCTGCGCCTGCTGCTGCAATGATGTAATTTCAGTACTGTCCTTGGCTGCAATTTTGTTGTAAATAAGAAAATCAATTCCCTGGTTGGCTTCATCAAGAAGTGCAGCAGCTTTTTCCGCGAGAAGGATTAGTTGCCCCGCGGTTGCCTGCTCGGCCAGTTCTGCCGCTTTTTCTGCATAGTCCTGACCTTCTGCATATTTTCCTGCGTCAAAGGATTCCTGCGCTTTTTGCTGCAGTTCTCCCGCTTCGTTGTACATCCGCTGATATTCTGCTATCTTATCCTGCAACCCGAAAAGACCGATTTGGAAAAACAGAAATATAAAAAGCAGGCAGCGCCATCCCGAATAGAGATAATGAGAGAAAGGGTTTTTATTAAAATTAATTGGTTTCATAATACTTCTCCTTTGGGTTAATTGTTGCCTTGATCAGTTTCGCCTGAAGCTTCGGTCTTGGGAAGCGCAGCTTTCAATTCATCAGCAGCATTTCTGGCAGCCGCAAGAGCAGCGGCGCTCTGTTCGATGGATTGGCCGGCTTTCAGACGTTTTTCGCTTACAGTTTTGACTATTTGCGAAAAACCATCATGCGCTGAGGCGAGAAGTTCAGCGGCTTTTTCGAAGTCGGATGTCTGAATTGACTGAAGCGCGTCTTTGAATAGTTGCTGTACTTTGGCATATTCTTCAGCCATACTGACCGATGCTTTGATATCATCTGCAGATTTTATCAACCCCTCGACAGTAGTTTTTGTTTCTCCGGTAAATGAGGACATCGCAGTCGTCCAGGCTTTTTCGTAATTGGTTATTGCGGATTCAAGAGCGGTTTTTGCTTCTTTAATTTTTTTATTCATAAAGGTGTTCGTGCCGATTTCAAATTGTTTTTCTGCTTCTGCATAGTCCTGAGGAGCATATTTTTCGATGGGATACAGCATTGCGCGGGTGCGGAGTTCCACGGCTCTTTTCAGCTGCGCTTCCGGAAGGCTTTCACAGCTAATCACAAAAAAAGCGTACACCAGAATTATTACTGAAGCTTCAGAAATTCTTTTTCCTTTATTCATATTTTTCTCCTTATTAATAAAATAAAATGTTACGGCAATACAATGTCCGGAGGGAGGAGGGGGGGAGGCGTGCACACTCAGCAGCTTTTGGGAAATATTACGTATGCTTAGTATTGACTTTTTTTTAATGTAACCATAACATACTTTTTGATTAAAGGCAACCGATAGACAAAAAAAAAATTGCAACTATTAGTGCAAATTTAAAAAACTTCACAGCAAATTACAGAACCGCAACTAATCAGAGACAGGGGCCGCAGAGGATACATCCTCTCTGTGTTCTCAGTGTACTCAGTGTGAAAGTCCTACTAAATCCATTAATAAGATATACTGAGTTGCGACACTTCCTATTTATTAGTGTGCATTAGTGTCCATTCGTGGTTTAAAGGGATTGTTAAAATTATACATCGATAAGTAGCGGGCTGTTATATTCTCACTATGACATCTGAGAAGTTAATAATGAATTTCACAACTATTTGAAAACTAAAAACTTTAAAACACTCCATGTCCGGGAAACTGATTGGTAAAATCCTGTTTCAGCGCAGCGATCGTTTCCGGTGAGACATAAATACGGTGCTCATTTGTAAAAAAATCTGCGATCATATTCAACGAAGATAACACTTTATAATCATCTGTCCCGGTATACAAAAGATTTTCCGATGCAATTACTATTCTCTGTCCGGAAGCGCGGGTGATTGCCACATTGAACCGGCGGGGATTAAAAAAGAATTCCCCTGTTTTCCTTAAACTATCCGTATCTGAAGCGGTCATTGAATAAATGACCAGTTCGCGTTCCTGCCCCTGCATGCGTTCCACCGTGTCAACCAGAACACGTGTGAGCGGTATAGCCGAGAAATGGAACATGGATTTTATTACATGCTGTTGGGCACGGAAAGGAACAAGCACCGCAATATGCTCAGGTTTTATGTTATGGTGGATTATCGCACGTCGGACAAGAGCGGTACACACAAGCGCTTCTTCAATACTGAATTTCCCGCAGTAATAATGCGGAACAAGGATAAGCGATGAAGGATTTGCCGGAAGCTGAATTTCTGATTGAAGCAAATTTCCGCTATCAGATTTTAATTGCGGACTAGCACGTCCTGATTGCAGACCAACACTACCTGATTGCGGATTATTACTCTCGAGCTGATTGCTAGTCGTTTTCAAGGAAATTAATTTATTCTGATAAAAAATTCTTGATGGTGCGGCAAGCAGCGCAGCGGACATCCGGTATGTGCCCGTCAGCATTGCCGTCCGTTCGGGGTACATTTCCATAAACTGTGCAAAAATTGAAGAACATAGTTTCCCGGGATGATTACGGTAATTGATTATCGGCTCGAGCTGAAAATGATCACCGAAGAGTACTGTTTTTTCTGCATATCCCGCAGCGGCAAGACCGAAAGGAACCGCCGCCTGCGAGGCTTCATCAAGGAGCAGTATCGGGACAGTGCCCTGTGTAATTTCATACGGCATTTTAAAGACTGTCATTCCTGCGGCATATGGACCGGAAGACGTTACATCTCTTAACCGGGATACCCGGATGATTTCTTTTCTCAGACCCGAGTTTTTGTTTTTACTGACTTTTATTACTTTTGCCGTTGAATTTATTTTCTGAAGCAGTTCAGAAATTTTATTCAACGCGTTATTGATAGCAAAATGAGAAACCGCACAGACTGTAACGCTGGTATTTTTCTCCAGATAATATGCCGCCACTGCCGCAAGCAGCCGGGTTTTCCCCGTGCCGGGCGGGCCGTGAATTGCCGCCGCCGGTGAATGAGTGACTGCGGTATTAAATGCATGGCATTGGTCCGCGTTAAGCCCGGCGGCAGTGCAGATGCGGCTGCTGAGTTCATCATCCTTCTCTTCGATACTGCGTTCGAGCTTTCCGTTTAAAAAATCAGAAAAAAATTTATTTTTGTTTCCGTTCTTCCATAAATTGACAATGATTTTTTTTAACACCGACGGAAGCTCGTCCGGTGTGGAATCAATACAAACCTGATCTCCGGGAATAAAGGGTATCGGAACAGCGCGGTTGGACCATGTTCTTTCAAGCAGTATTATTTTTTTAACCGGATCGTAACCGGAAAAATCCATCTGGTATCCATCTTGAAGCTGTTGCGGCGGAGTGCCGGTTCGGTTCAGGATAACTGTGTCGCCTTCGCGGAACCTCGCGCTGTTTTCCGCGCAGGTTAATGCTATCCGCCCGGCAGCGCTTGAAATTACCGAAGCATCGCTGATACAACTGTGGTTTTCTACACGCTGATCTGCACGAAGACCGTAATTTGCAATGAGGTCTGATTTTGCCTGAACCAGTTCCTTGTTAAGAAACTGCTCGATATCTGCGAGAGTAACTGTATCCCCGCGGGATGCCGCCACGGAGAGTTTAACGCTTTTTTGAGTGAAACTTTTAAATACCGCAGCCCGGCCGCCAGAGGGAGTAAATCCCGCATCTGCAGCATTATTCCTGACTAAAGCGCTGTATAACTTCAGTGCTGCCTGCATCCATTCCGTTGCCTTGCGGATAAAATCGGAACCTTTATGATAATACAGAACCGGTTCATCGTTTTTATCAGAAATATAACCAAGGTGCGCCAGTATGTCAGGCAGATTATAATGTGTGAGTGGAAGCGCGTGTGTTTCGGCAGTAAGCGACTCAAGCGAGAGGAAATTGGAAAACATGGGGTTTCCCGAGGTATTATCCGCGGCATAGGCGGCGAAACCCGCCGACAACAAAATATGTTCTCTGAAAAAATCGAGAGAAATTGAATCGGCTGCAATAATGCCGGATGACAGAATGGACGAAATTTTTTCAATGAGGGTATTAGTCAGTTCATCTTTTTCATTGCCGGCAAAAACAGAAATCTTTCCGGTATGTGAATCGCCGATTGTCCATGCAAAAATATCTTTTTGTTGGACGGGATCTGTATGAATCACGAGAACAAATCTCGGCGGATTAATTTTTTCCGGTAACACAAGCGGCTCATTTTTTTTATTAAGTAATACCGCGGCTTGTTTCTGAATATTTTTCATCCTTTGGCCGGCGATTATGCCCCTGCGGTGTTGCTCCATGACGCGAAGGGGAGAATCCGAAATATCTTTTTCCGCAATATCCCTGAGCCGGATTACTCCGGACATTCCCATGGAAAAAACACCAAGCTCTTTCCCGGACAGACCGTATATTGTGCCCGGAAGGCCGGCGCGCAGCGCACGTGAATGGCATTCCGTTTTCCACGGGCAATACAGACATTGATAACTCACCGAAAAAGACAGTTCATTATGTTCGGGAAAGCCTCCGCTTTGGGCCTGCTCAATGCAATCCGAATTTACGAGAATAGAAATCAGCTTTTTACAATGAAGGTGATACACATAACGGTATTCATCGAACTGAATTTTTTTTTTATTTTGTTTTTAATCAGTACGGCATGATTTTCTGTTTTGGATATATGTGAAGGGGCGCAGAAGTCCATCATGTCAATATTAAACATTACCTGCATCACGTGAGTGGTTTTCATTTCCCTGCTGTGCTTTATCTCGAGAATAGTATATGAAGGGATTTCTGATTGTGGATTATCGCGGATAAGAAGATCCGGCTCACAGACATATTCCACGCCGTTTTCATTTCTAAAAAAAATACCGTGATGGATTGCGGAAACTCCGCGCTTAATTGCCTGAAGTGTATCCACGCACGCTTTCTGATAATTTCCCGGCGAAGAATCGATACGCACATAATCATAGGCTGAAATTACTTCTTCCTCATAACTGTTTCCCGCTGCGGTAATCATTTGCGAAAGCGGCGTGCTGTCTTTGAGCGCAGAATTTTTGAGTGCTGCAGAGAACACCGCTTTATACGGGCATTGAAAAAAGTCGGCTAGAAGCGTCGCAGTAATTCTCATCAGACTAAAGACTTATATTTGTAAACATACTGGTAACCGGAGGCAAAAGAAAATAAATTATTATAACCGCTTAACGGAAAAACCGGCGGTTCAAAATATGAAGCGATAAAGGGTTAACTGTGAGACTGATATATTTCCTTTGTTTCCCGCACTTTTTCAAGGGCTTCAATGTGGTATCCGCGGAATGCTTTTGTGGTTGCCGCCCATGGAGCCATTAAAAAACCGGATAATGTCTTTTTTTCTTTAATTGCATTGGCGCAAAATCCGGCGAGTTTTGTAAAATTTTCCGCATACTGCCAGTTACTGCCGCATGGAATCTGGTCATACCCATGCTGTGAGAGAATTTTAAATGACTCAGGGTATACCCGCATTTCTTCAAGGGTTTCGCCTTTTGCGGTGAATTCACTTTCCGAAAACGCGGTGCCGTAATACCAGTTACTCTGGAGGACAGACCTCGGCATTTTTCGGATAAAGACTTCCGGCCGGTGCCATATGTAATCGGACCACATCCACGCCTGAACTTTATGTTTTTCAACCTCGTTAATGTAGAACATCAGATCGTGCCACCAGAGTTCATTATGCCGCACTACTGCATATTCATAATACCTCTGGTGATTGTATGTTTCTTCATCCATGCCGATGTGAAACAAACGCGAGCCGTCAAATATTTTTATTACTTCGCGGATTAGATCACTGCAGACTTGGTAATACCTCGGCGTGCTGACCGACCGCGAATATTCTTTCATCCACGCGTCGTGTGCAGTTGAGAAATTAAGTTTGGGAAGCGGCTCCATCCCCATTGCGCGTATTTTTTTTATTTCCTTTTTTAACCTGTCAACTGTCCAGGCATCTGAAACGGCAATTTCCGGATGGCTTTTATACCGCACGCCGTCACCCAGATCAATAAGGACTGCATTCATTCCTATTGTCCGCATTTTTTCAAGGATTTCATTCCATACATCGTCATCGAAACTGAGCGTATCTTTTACGGTCAGTCCGGATTTAACAAACGAACGCAAATCGGTATTTTCCGAGGCTTGTCGGTGGAAATTTATCTGCCCGTATTCTTTAAGGAAAGTTTCAACATATTCGTCAGGTAATTCCGCGTCCCGCCACATATTCATGCTCAGATGCAGCAGGTTACCCCACATAAACGGCCGGTGATTAGTCATTATTATTCTCCATACCTATATTACCATTAGTATGCTTTTTTTTTAAGTTTTTCTGAAAGAGCGTCCCAATTACCGCTGGCGATTTTTTTTCTGTCCGGTTCAGTTATTGTATTCAAAGCGAGTTTCCCTAACGCAGCTTCTGTGTAAAGGAAAGGCATCTGACTGCCGAAAAGAATATTCTGTACCGGAACTTTTGCGGTTAGTTGTGCGAGTGTATTAAGATTTTCTGTGTAGGAAATATCGCAATAAATATTTTGCTGCTGCAGAAGCGAAACCGCTTCAGGAAAATATGCGCCGAGGGCAATTACACATAATTCCGGATACGCCCGCGCAATTTCGAGAATATCATTTACCGGAACAGCGGGAACTTTCAGCAATTCATAATGATTGCGCTCGTCATCAAAACGAACCTGCACAAACAGAGGCTTGCGCACTGCTTCAAGCGCGGCAAGAACCGGCTGCACCCGGGGGTCGGTGAGGAGGTAATTATGATAATTCGGAATTAATTTATACGCGCAAAAACTTTTGTTTCCAATAATATTTTCCCAGTTCGCGAGAAGCGGATTAACCACGCCGGCGGGAAGGAAAACGTCAAGGCCTTTGATTTGTTCAAGAAACATGTCATTTGCCCGTTCGGGATCCGGCAGGAACACCGCACTGAGCGGCGCACATACCGCGCGCGCAATACCGAGGCTTTTGAGATGTATGCTGATTAGTTCCGGAGTGATGAGAGAAAATTCACAAAACGGCCACGGGCCGATATGCACATTGACATCCACAATACCCGTGCAGGTTCCGGTGCAGGTGCTGGTTCCTGATGATACCTTTTTTTTTGTCATACCCCGCTCCCTTGTCTGTTTGTTGATACTTTCAAAAGACCGACGGCGTTATTCCAGAAAATATCTTCTTTTTCGCTGTCTTTTATTTCAGCTGCCTCAACGGCAGATATCTGACTTGGAAAATCACGGCCGTCGGGGAAGTAGGCATCTGATCCGTAAAGGATGCGGTGCGCACCGATTTTTTTAACCGCGTACTCAAGAATTCCCCGCATCGGCTGCCCTCCTGAGGTATCAAAAAAAACATTTTCGTATTTTTTCAGTTCGATTATGCCCCTGATGCCGTTTCCGCGCAGGTGTGCGGCGATAATTTTTACATCCGGGAATGCCTGTGCGAGAACCGCGATATCCTCGGCGTCGGTCTGAAAACAGTCTTTAATGGTATTCCGCCCGATTACCCTGGTATTCCAGGTATGATGAATGAGCGGCATGCCCCGTTCTTTCAACTGTTCCATTATAGGCCAGACACGTTTGTCAGAAGCAAGCGTGGAAACCTCAAGCTTGATGCCGAGTGCCCCTGATTTTACACAACGGTCAATTTCGCTATGAAGAAATGTCGCGGACAGCAGCGGATTTAAAAAACCGAAGCCGAAGCATAATTCAGGATGCGCATTGACAATATCGAAATTATGATCGTTGATGCGCATGATTTCATCCTCGCTGCAGTTATACCCAAGACCAAGCACATCGCCGATTAGCAGCATTTTTTGAATACCGCATTTCTGAATGTATGGAATATCCGTATGTATGCTTTTATGCGCGTACTGCGCGTGCACGTGAAAATCAAATATCTTTTTCATTTCGCTGATTATTTCATCGCGTTCACAGCCTCAGCAACGGCCTCGAGTGTGATGTCCATATCTTTTTTTGTATGAGAATGATTTACATACGATACGTCATAAAAAGAAATCCCCCGGCGGTAACACTGCGACATAAATTCGTTGCGGATTTCCGGAGATTTGAACAAAAATTGCGTACAAGCGGGATGCCCGGCCGTTTTGATTTTTCCGTTTGATTTTTCCAGAACAGTCTGCATTTTCGGCCAGAGATACTCGCCGGATGTCCTGAGACATTTTATTACCTCATGTTTTTTATAAAAATCAATTACCGCGCATACCGCCGCAAGCGAAAGCGCCTCTCCTCCGTACGTTGTGGAAATGCCAATATCACACGAAAGATCAATCAGTTCTTTCCGGCCCGCATAAATACTGATCGGCATTCCGTTAGCCATTCCTTTCGCGAATACGGCAAGGTCGGGCTTAAAATTAAAATATTCTCCTGAGCCGCCGAAAGCAATGCGGAAACCGGTGACAATTTCGTCCATTATCATGCAGATACCGTATTTTTCAGTAAGTGTCCGGATTGCGGGAAGGAATTCAGCTCCCTTATAAAAATGTTCGTAGTTTGTTGCGATGATTACCGCCGCGATTTTTTCATGCGATTCGCTGATGCACTTTTCAAATGCCGGATAGTCATTCCATGAAAGCATCTGATGGTAATGCGCGATACCTGAAGGAACACCCCGAAGCGGTGATTTATCCGCAATCGCAATCGGCACACTCCCCCCTGTCGCGAGAGAATTAATCCAGCCGTTATAGCCGCAGTGTATGACATAATCACGTCCGGTGTATGCGCGGGCAATTTTTATCGCAGCCGCTGCAGCTTCTCCGCCGGTTTTTAAGAACCGGACTTTTTCTGCGCAGGGAATAACCTCACATAGTTTTTCAGCGGCTTCACCCTCGAGCCGGTGCGGATGCCCGTATACCAGGCCTTTTTTAAGCTGCGCGGCAACTGCGGTGTTAATGTCTTTTATACTGTAACCGAGCGTGACCGGACCGAGGCCGTTACGGTAATCGATAAACTCCTTTCCGTCACAATTCCAGACTCTGCAGCCCTTACCCTTTTCAATTATTACCGGTTCGTCGTCAGTACGGTAAATTTTGGAGAGAGTAGAACTTCCGCCTCCTAAAAAATTTTTCGTCCGCTGAAAATGTGAAATACTTTTATTGTTCATTGCAGTGCTCCTGTTGTATAGTATGAATATATTAATTCTACACCGGCGTCTTTTTTAAAAGCATAGCTGAGAGTAGTTTTACCTTTTTCCTGTTTTTCAATGCCGGATGCGAGAATGGCGTCCCCCAGGTTCAGTTCCTGTACCGATCCCGCGCTATGCGGCGCAAGTGCGTACCAGCCGTTTACGAGTGCAGAACTTACCGGTGAAAAATGCGCATAGAGAGGCTGAAGTACATTCTGCGGTATGACCAAAGGCTGAGTAAGTTTTACTGTAACTTCGTCGCTCAGGTGTGTATCGAAGTCAGATACTTTTGAAGTACCCGATAGCCTGAATTTTTCAGTCCGTCCGCTGAAAGTAACTTCACTGACGCCGGATGCATGCAGGCTGAATTTACCGCCGGATCCGATACGTATGAGAGCAAAATGCCCTGTAATTTCATAGCCGCCCTCAAAAACAGCAGTATCGTCTTTACTTCCGGTACACATAATTATGTCCTTGCTGCCGTCAGTAAGCATGATTTCCAATGCCCCCGCATATTTACTTCCGGAAATACGGCGAAGTTCTTTCACACTTTTAACCGGATTTTTTCCGTCCTCAAAGCACTCAACTACCGCGGTAAAAAGGGGAGAGCGCATTTTGCTGATAGCAAACGCATAGTAATTAAAATCGGGCGGATCTTTTTGTGTGGACACTGTTTTCCCTTTGCCAATGGCAGTTTCAAATTCCGGATGAAATATCCGGAACCGGGTCCGCACGGTATCTCCGAACGGAGATGTGTTTCTGATATCTTTCAGCTGCCATAAAAGAGCCGCATTGTCTTTGCATGATGCTCTTTCGATATCATATACGTGAGAAAGACCGTTATGACCCGGTTTTTGATACGGCACATTCTCCCCCGCAAGAGTTCCCGATGACTGAGGACGCATACGAAGCCCTTCAGGCGTAACACTGCCAACAGAGGAATGAAAACAGTACATCGCTTCCTGTGCACCGTCAACTCTGAAAAAATCAACTATGTAAAACTGCTCATTGCCGGCATTTATTAGCGCGCTTGTCCGGTCATACCGTTTCAAATCCGGATACGCATTTTTTCCGTCGACGGACATTACCGAGGCCAGCGGACTTTCAGAGATTAAAAGCGGTTTGAATAGTTTTACATGTTGTGCGTTGCGGTCAGCAAAAGCGACTGTCCATTTTGACAGAGTGTTTGCCCACCATTCCTGCCGGATTACTGTTTCAGGAATATTCGGATATCCGAAATACGGGGTGATGCTTAATCCGAAGGCGAAAAGATCCAGCCCGAGAGTACCCGCATCATTGTGTCCGTTGTTAGCACCAAAATTCATTACCAGCGCCCGTTTTGCAGTATGCGCCCCGGTTTTAAGAAATATGTAACCTCTGTTGGGCATTACTGCGGTGGTATAGGCAAACGGTGCTTCACGGAGTAGCGCACGAAACCGTGATTCGAGATTTGTAACAGTGCTGATATCCGTCATCCGGCCGGGATCCTGCCGGGAGGAAATAAATTGATTACTCCGGAATAAAGTCTTAAGTGAGGCTTCATCAGTGATACCGTTGCGCATCAGATACATTTTGCCGATTACCGGATCATTAAAAACTAAAAACGCCTGAAGCAGGTCTCCGGGTGCAGCGCCGGGATGACTGCCGGGGCTTGCGAAATTTCCTCCGTCTCCAAACCAGGGTATAAATTGGTCTATACACGTATGATGCACAGAATTTCTATAAAAATTAATTAACTTCTGCCGAAGGATCTGAAAGACTTCTTTAAAACGGGGATCATTCATCACCGGAGCATTTTCCCCGAGAATATCATAAATTTTCATCATTGCTTTCGGGAGGATTGATGTGTAACCCGCACCGCCTTCGCGTGAAAAACCGTCGGTAGTAATTTCATTAATAATCAGTTCGGCGATTCCCCCGCCGTCACGGGGCTTGCCAAGCGGAGCAGGCGAAGGGTACCCGACAGGATCCGGACTGAAAAGCCATGCATTAATTTCGTCAGACAGTTTAGCGTCTGACGCTGCCTGATCCAGAAAAAAGGCCGCCTCTTCACAATGCCCCATGTTTCCATGAATTACGCGGTTGGTGATAGCTGAAAATGCTTCTTTAATAAATTCAAGGTCAATGTGTTCTTTCACCGCCTGCGGAGAATTTTTTTTATTAAGCAATTTGTATTTTGAAGCTTTTTCTGAAAGAAATTTTATTGTTTCAATGTCCGTATCGAGGGCATTTCTCACCATTGCATATGCGCGGGCAAGCCTCGACACCGTAATCGCTGACCAGATAAAATCCTGATCTTTTCCGATAACATAACCGAATTGATGATACCCTCCGCCGGTTTTTACCCAATACCCCATATCGAGTTTCGGATACACATCGGCAATACGGTCAATAAGTATAAGTGCTGCCCGGGCAAATCGTATATCGCCGGTAAATTGGTATGCATACGCGAGATACTGGGGGCCTACAGTAATTGCATACGGCCGGTCAGGAAATCCCACTGGCCCACCCCATACCGCATGCATATTATAAAAGCCGATAAAATTATATTTTTGGCCTTTAAAAGAAAACCCCGTTCCATCGTCTGTACCGAAGAGAAATTTCGGATCGCGCCAGTCCTTTGCTTCTGTATTATACAGAAGTGTTTTATCCGCCCGTGAGGGATCAAAGCCACCCTTTTCATCAAAACCGGAGACATAGTAAGCGAAGAAATCATTTTTGGGGAACAGATCTCCGGTTACCACATCTTTTAATTTCCACGGATTTGCCGCTGGATCGTACAGCCATTGATAGTACCCGCCGTTTTTATTTATTTCAGTACCGCTGACCGGTGAACCGGCAAGCCGGTTCACCCAAAGGCTTCGCGGAACATTCTGAGACGGCACACTGTACCAGAGGTAATCAGGATTTTTTTCCATCCAGTATCTGCAGCCCTCAAGTACTCTGATTTTAAAATCTGTCAGCCACGCATACCCATGTTTTTCATTTTTTGCCTGCTGAATATAGTCATCAATAAATGAAGTGTTTTGTTTTTCTGTTGAGAACGGCATAGTAAATGATGATTTTTCCGGTGCTTCTGTTAATACGCGGATACCGCCTGATCGTACATTTTCCGGGCGCTCATATTCTGTGCCGGTGCCATTAAGCTCCAGGTCTGCTATTACAAGGTTCATTGTATATTTTGCATGCGGAGCTGATAAGTTTTTTATTATTACCGTGTTATTGCCCGTATTGATTAATCCGCTCACATCAAATACATACTTAAACAGCTGCTCATCTGTAAATTCAACCGGTCTGTATAAATGATCACCGGGGAGTGCATTGAAATCAGGAGACATTACTATAACAAACCCCTCCTTGAGAAAGGATGGTGATTGGGTTGGTTTGCGCTTACTGCTAAAAGAAAGAGGCTTATTAATTAAAGAATTGCCGGTTGGAATTTTGCCGTTAATTTTCAGCTGCAAAGTATTGTTTGCCCCTGCCGGAATTGACGTATCTATCCGCGCGAGCATGATAAGGAAATAAAAAGGCTGCTTCTTCCTGATGGTAAAACTGAATTCTGATATTTGCTGAGGTTCAATAATAACTTCTTCTTCAGAAATTTCCTGGGTGAATAACGATGGCATTATTGCGATAAGAGACAAAAAAAATATTGTAAATACATGTTTTTTCATTTAATATTCCTTGCCAATTGCTTTTTGATATCGGAAATCTCAACATGTACGTACATGATGTATGTCATATTGATGTATAAGTATACTCCGCTTTCTTTGATTTGTCAAGGGTTCCTAATGAAAATGTTTGAATTTGCCCTGTTTACTGAAATTACCGCGCAGCTTTATCGGCCATTTCCTGCAGCAGCAGTGTTTTTTCCGCAACATCCAGCACTGATTCTGTACAAAGCGAAAGCGGCTTGCCGCTGATGTCCGAAAGAAATGAATTAAGATAGTCAATTCCGGGTTCGGCCTGCGGTTCCATATGCATTTCTTTTTCATTACTACACACCGCCCGAACGCCTTTATCGCTATAGGCAAAATCGACCATGCCTTTACTGCCCCATACTGTGATCTTCCAGTAAAGCGGAGAGGTATAACCAATACTGTCAGGCATAAGGTACGACACGTCGGCAATCACACCGCATTTACCGCCGACATTGAACATAAGCTGAGCTGAGTCATTAAAATACGGACACTCCGCAGCTGACGCATTCCAGGTACGCGCTGCCGAAAGTTCGGTAATGGATTTTCCTGTGAACCACTGCGCCAAATCCACGAGATGCACCGCAATATCATTAATAGTACCGCCGTGTTTTCCTTTTTCGAAATACCAACCCGGACGGGTACCGTACAATAAGGGATGCTGCCCGCCGAAATACATTGCGTGTATCGACCCCAGACGGCCTTCGTCTATCATTTTTTTTACCGCAGCGACATTAGGACTTTCACGTAAATCAAGCATACATCCGACTTTTAAATTATTTTTTTGAGCAAGCTTTTTTATTTCTTTTAATTCTTTCATGCTGGTGCAAAGCGGTTTATCGGAAATTATATGTTTTCCCGCTTTAAGCGCAGCAATCGCTCTTGAGCCGCGTATGCCATAGTAGTCGCCGATTGCCACCGCATCACAGGAAACTTCGGCAAGCATTTTTGCAAATGAATCGTGCGTGGTATTTATTTTCCATACTTCTGCTGCATTTTTCCGCGCAGCGGCATCTTCTTCACTGACTGCGGTTATCTCACAACCGTTGTTTTTTTCTGCGCTTTTATACAATGCGGTAATATGCCCATGCCGTAAACCGGCGAAAGCGATTTTTAATTTCATTTTTTACTCCATAACAACAGTTTTTTTATTTTTTGCCGATTCGTACACCGCGCAGATGAGCGCGACAGCCCTCCGGCCTTCGGAGCCCGGCATTTTAAGCGGAGTGCCTTTTTGAATTGAATCGGCAAGTTCAAAAATTTGTCTCCGGTGGCCTTCCCACGAAATGGCATTCGGGTCTCCGGAACCGCCGTGCATACCCTCGCCGCGCGCGCATTCGCGGAGAATTTCATCATCACCGGGGAGCGGTTCTTTAAATTTCCACCGGACAATCCTGTCATCTTCGAGGACAACGCTGCCGCATGTTCCGGAAAGTTCTACTCTGCGCGGAAAACCGGGATCGCATGCGGTACTTGCCTCAATGATGCCGAGCGAATTATTTTTAAACTTCACCACCGCAGCAACAGTATCTTCGACTTCGATTTTTTTGTGCAGAATATTTGCGGTATGCCCGGTCACTTCAGATACGTCGCCGTTGAAATGAAGAATTAAATCTACGGTGTGGATTCCCTGATTCATGAGCGCTCCGCCGCCGTCAAGTGCCCAGGTGCCGCGCCAGCTGTTTGACGCATAATATTCCGGAGTACGGTACCAGCGGACGCTTGCCGAGGCAAGCACCGGAGTACCGAACCGGCCGTCATCTACAGCTTTTTTTATGACTTCGACAGCTTTACTGAAACGCGCCTGAAAAACCGCGGCGATGCGCACCTTGTTTTTTTCGCATGCGCGTAATATTTCATCGGTTTTTTCGACGGTAGTTTCGAGCGGTTTTTCGCACAGAATATGCTTGCCTGCATTCGCCGCAGCAACTGCGACACTGCCATGAAAACCGCTTGGTGTACCGATAGTGAGCGCTTCTACTCCGGAAGAAAACAACTCTTCAAGTGTATGCGCCTTTTTGCAGTTATATTCACTCGCGAATTTATCAGCGAGCGCGGGTACTTTGTCATACACGATAAAAAGTTCCGCATTTTCGCAATGCTTCAAGGCTTCGGCGTGAAAACGGGCGATCATGCCGGTACCGACGATACCGAATTTTACTTTTATCATTTCGCGGTTAATATCTTCCTTTATAATTATTATCTTACAATAAATCCTTATAATTTTCCTGCACTTTCCGGTACGCCGCAGCATGTTCTTCAATTACTTTTTTATTATTTCTTCTGAACCAGGGTACAAACATCGCGACGGTATGAATTTTTTCTGCATTTTTTAATGTGCCCTTGCCTTGCCTGATGTCGCGGTTTGTGTTGGCAAGCATAGTGGGCTTCCCGTCTCCGTAAATATCAGCGGTGTGAAACAGTTCATGGGTATGAAGAATAGCATTGACACCAGCAGCAATTCCATTAGTTGCACCATCTGCTTTGACCGCTTCACAGAATTTTTCGACGGAGAGGCCGCCTACTGCCGCAGGATTATATCCGGCACAAGCCGCATACCAGCCGCCCATAGTCGAGCCGCTTCCTTTTTCTGTCCGGCGCGCAATTACCGCAGGCACATCCTTGAGCAGGTCAAAGAAATAGTTCATCGCATCCTGGATATCCGTACAGCGTGTATCATAATATTTAAGCTGCACCCTTCCGCACGCGGATGATAACTGGTGCATGCGGTATTTGAAGCCTCCGAGCGGAAGACCTGCGTACTGCACGAGCCAGCGGTCGGTAATAATTTTTTCTGCATCTGAATACCGGCTTTGTCCGGTTCTTTCATAGTGGCCGAACGCAGCCGCCCTTTCAAAAATAAGCTGATTGTCGGTAACAAGAATGCCGCCCTCGCCGATCGCGAGTGATTTTCCGGCCATAAGGCTCATTGCGCCGACATCGCCGATTGTTCCGCATTTGCGGCCTTTATACATGGAACCCTGCGCATGGCTTACATCCTCAATGACTTTAAGATTGAACTTTTTTGCGATAGCCATTATCGGATCCATATCTGCGGGAAGCCCGGCATAATGTACGACCACAATAGCGCGGGTGTTCTCATTAATGCGGTGCTCAATATCGTTCACATCAATATTAAATGTTTTTGCGTCAATATCGGCAAAATTAACCGCGGCCCCGAGATTAAGCGCTGGAAGCAGTGTTGCCCAGTACGTCATAGAAGGGGCAATTATTTCAGTTCCTTTTGTCACCCCGCATGCCCACATGGCAGAGTGAAGCGCTGCAGTACCGTTATTGCACGCGAGTGCAAATTTAGTACCCTGCCAGGCTTTAAATTCTTTTTCAAACTGGATGGTAACATCAGTTCCGCTCATTTTTCCGGCACGAAGCACTTCGAGCACTGCGTCTTCATCTTCTTTTGTGATGATAGGCCAACTGAAGGTATTGCCGATGTCAGTTTTTACTATTTTTTCTCCGCCAAGAAGCGCGAGTTTTGATTTTGCACTCATTATTAAGTCCTTATATTAAAATATGAGAATTACTTGCAACTTCTGTGCCAAATAAATAATTTGACGCACGGGTAAACGCGCACTTTTAGTTTAAGGGGTATTTCTCTTTTTTTTCGCTTAGCCATCGGGCAATGGACTGCTTTATATATATTCTGACTCTTACGGCCCGACGGAATCGCTCAAAAAACGAGAAAACCCCCTTAAACTGTGCGCGTTTTCCTGCGCAACAACCATTACTAATGGTCCAAACGCGGACATTTTTTATAAATCAAAAAGTCCGCATTTGCCCTTTATACCACTGTTATCCGCCAGTAACATTACATTTTATACTTTTTAATTTTTTGAATAAGTGTGGTCCGGTTTATTTTTAAAAAACCCGCCGTTTTTGACTGATTACCCTGGTTTCTTTTCAAAGCGTTTATAATCAGCTCTTTTTCATAGTTTTCCATTGTCAGTTTTAATCCCGTCGAAAGGTCTTGTATGGGGTAATTTGTTTGTAATTCATTAACTTTTGACTTAATATCCGCAGCAGAATTCAAACTACCATCTGATACCGTACAATTATTTTCTTTGCTCATATCTGTCGCAGCATCCCCGGCCCCTTGTACTGAAAGATGCGGGTCAATTATCCGGGATTGTTTGTAATCAGTAAAAATCTCAATATCAAAATCATCGATAATATTGCCGCCGGTATGAATAACTGCGCGTTCGATTATATTACGCAATTCACGTATATTCCCGGGCCAGGTGTACAACATCAGTTTTTCCAGTGCTTTTTTGGTAAATCCTTTCAGGTGTCTGTTCTGCTCGGTATTAAGTTTATAAAGCAGATGTACGGCAATATCCGGAATATCTTCTTTACGTTCAGCAAGATCAGGTACAAAAATATTCAGCACATTGAGCCGGTAATACAAGTCTTCGCGGAATTCCTTCTGTTCAATCATTTCTTTCAGGTCTTTATTGGTCGCGGTAATAAACCGTACATCAACGGGAATATCCCTTTGACCCGAAACACGCCTAATCACCTTATCCTCGAGTACCTTAAGAAGAGCAACTTGAGTCGCGGGATTTAGCTCTGCAACTTCATCGAGAAAGAGAGTCCCGCCATCGGCCTGTTCGATAATCCCTGTTTTTGAAGCGTGCGCACCGGTAAAAGCTCCCTTTTCGTGGCCAAAAAGTTCACTTTCAATGAGGTTTTCAGGAATTGCCCCGCAATTAATCGAAATAAACGGTTTGTCCTTTCTTCCTGAGTTTACGTGCAGCAATTTAGCGATAACTCCTTTTCCGGTACCGCTTGAGCCCTGAATAAAAACAGTCGCGCGCGTATCCGCGTACTGCAGAATAGCGCTTTTAATTCTCGTCAGTATCATACTGCTGCCAACGAGGACATCATTTATCTCTTTTGGAAGGGCTTTTTTCCGGTATAATTCCAGTTCACTTCGCCGCTTTTTCTCTTCGAGCAGGCGCGTCATGGTATATTCGAGCTCTTCGAGTTCAAAAGGCTCATTAATAAACGCAGAAGCGCCCAATTCATAGCAGCGCATAATTGATTTTGGCTCTTTATCACCGCTTGTGACGATAGAAATTACGTTTAAATTTTTCCGGGCAATTTCCTTCAGAATATCAAACCCGTCTATCGGATTCATATGAAGACTGGTGACAATAATATCGTAAAAGTTATCTAAATACTGTGTGACTGCCTTTTCCGGATCAGTGATACAGGTATACTTTTTTTCAATAAGCGACTGCAGGGGATTGAAATAGGATCCGATAACCAAAACTCTCATAATTTTACATTAAGTACGTCAATTTTTTGACAAGCTATAGAACAAATTATAGCACATTTTCTGATTATGTCAATATCTTCAACAGTAGTGTCAATTTATTCAACACTATATTTCAAATAACAAGTATTGTCTGATATTTTGACACTAGAAAAAATCGCTGCATTTATTCAACTGCAGCTAATTTGGTATTAAGTGCAAATAAAGATTATCGCCACAGAGGACACAGAGAACACAGAGAGCGATTTCCTCTGTGATCTCTGTGTCCTCTGTGGCTTTCTTTCTATTTTGTAAAAGTTGAAAAAAATATTTGGCACTATTGTTGCTATATATTAAGCATATCACTCTGCGAGGTTTGTGTAATGAAAATAATTGACGCGCACAATCATCCCGACTGGCATGGTCATAATCTTGAAAAATTTATTGCGAACATGGACAAATATGGCATCTCCCAAACATGGCTTCTGAACTGGGAATGTGCAGAGCACGAATATTCTAAAGGCTACGAAGATGTAATCCCCGCAAAATTATTCGGCAGCAGTACCGGACCTATTCAGTTCGCGAGGTGCATCTCTTATGCGGAACGCGCGCCAGAGCGTTTTATTCTCGGATATGTACCCGATCCCCGCGTCCCCGGCGCATGTCACATGCTTAAAGCTGCTCACGATATTTATGGCGCGAAAGTCTGCGGTGAATTAAAAGTACGTATGCACTACGATTGCCCTGACGCAATCCGGCTGTTCCGCCTTGCCGGAGAACTCCATATGCCCGTAACATTTCATCTTCAGTATTCTTTTCAGGAAAAATATACAGACCCCTGGGACGAATGGTGGGGCGGTACTATCGATACTCTGGAAAACATGCTCAGGTTATGCCCGGAAACAAATTTCCTTGGTCACGCCCCGGGCTTCTGGATTCATATCTCGAAAGACGATCTCTACAAAACGGCTCAGTACCCGCCGGAAAACACAAAAGTCATTCCCGGCGGCAAAGTTCCGGAATTACTAAGAAAATATCCCAATCTTTATTGCGATATGTCTGCGGGTTCCGGCTGTCTCGCGCTCCGCCGCGATCCTGATTTCGCAAAAAAGTTTATCGAAGAATTTCAGGATCGTATTGTCTATGCACGTGATTATTTCGACAATCAGCATCAGGAATTTTTATCAACCCTTAAACTGCCGGAATCAATTCTTGAAAAACTATACCACGGTAATGCCGAAAAACTTATAACTCTACTTTGTTAAATTGAACGTAAAGATTATGCAAAAGCCGCGACCAACCCCTTTTTTTTGCACCGGGTCAAGCCCGCACAGGAGGTGCTTTAACGAACGCGGCCGCAGGAAGCGGCTTAAGCGTGAGCCCTAATAACAAAAAAAAGGGGTTGGTAGCGGATTGTGCTATCGCATGTTACTCATTTATCAAAGCAGAGTTAACAAAACACAAAACAAAACAAAAGGAAAATATATGAACGACAAAAGTATACTTGCAATTAATGGCGGAAAAAAAGCAATACCTGCTCCGCTACCAAACCGCTTCCATTTCGGAAAAGAAGAAAAAAAAGCTGCGGATAAACTTTTCGATGCATCAATTAAAAGCGGGAACGCCTTCGGATACAACGGACCCGAAGAAGAAGCTTTTTGTAAAGAATTTGCCTTAATGCTCGGCGGCGGATACGCTGACGGTGTGAATTCCGGTACCAATTCGGTATATGTCGCGCTTAAGGCGCTGCAGCTTCCTCCTTTTTCCGAAGTCATTGTCGGCTGCGTCACCGATCCCGGCGGCATCATGCCTATTGTTGAAAATAACTGCATCCCGATTGTCGCAGACACTATGCCTGGAAGTTATAATACCGGCGCCGCAATGATCGAGCCGCTTATAACCGAACGCACAAAAGCTCTGGTTATTCCTCATATCGGCGGCGAACCGGCAAATATGCCGGAAATAATAACCCTCGCGCGCAAGCATAATCTGCTGGTCGTTGAAGACTGCGCGCAGTCCCACTTCGCAAAAATAAACGGTCAGAATGTCGGCACTTTCGGCGACGTGAGCGGATTTTCTCTGATGTTCGGAAAACACATGTGTACCGGAGGACAAGGCGGCGCGGTTTTTACTAAATCAATGGATATGTACTGGCGTGTCCGGCGTGCGGCAGATCGGGGTAAGCCGTTTAATCTTCCTGCCGGCAGCACAAACTGTATTTCCGCAATTAACTGTAATATGGACGAACTGCATGCGGCAATCGGACGCGTTCAGATAAAAAAATTGCCGGAAATTGTCGCCCGCCGGAAAAAATTCGTAAAACTCCTTACCGAACGCGGACTTGATACACTCAAAGCGGTAAAAATACCGGCTTTGAATAAAGAATTTGATCACTGTTACTGGTGGTGGAAACTTGCGGTTGATTCAAGCAAAATCACGTGTTCCAAAGATGAATTCTGCGCTGCTCTTTCAGCCGAAGGGCTTCAGGTTGCGGTGAATTACCGGAATGCACTGCCCGCAACATTTGACTGGTTTAAAAACCGCGCAAATCTCTTTCCCTGGAATGCCCCGCAGTACAAAGGTAATCCCGCTCAGGAATTCCCCTGCCCCAATGCGCAAAATACAATGAACGCGCATTTTAACTTTTTCTTTTATGAAAGCTGGGGAACAAAAGAAGCCGATGCGGTAATTGCCGCGTTTAAAAAAGTGGAGTCTGTGTTTGCGAAAGGTTAAATTATACACTACAACAAATAAACATTAATTACCGGACATTAAAGCGCGGCGCTTAATATTAACAGTTGATTCTCCGATGAAAAAGTATAGGCTTGAAATACTCTGTATCATGACAACCGCATTAGGCTTAACCTGCTGTTCAAAGGCAAAAACCTTTAATCTATCATCCAATTCAGATAAAATTCTTCATTACAGGCTTTCAAACGGCCTTACTGTGGTATTATCTGAAAAAAAAAATGCGCCGCTCACTGCGGTGCATATACGGGTGCGCGCCGGATCAATACATGAAAACGGCCGTTTCGGCAGCGGAATATCCCACTTTATTGAACATGCCATGTTTCTCGGCAGCGAAGGAAATCCCGAAAAGGATTCTTTTTCGGCAAAAATCGAAGCGTTCGGCGGAGCAAATGTAAACGCGTATACGACTTTTGATCATACCGCGTACCACTTTACTGTTTTATCGAAATATACTGAGGAATCTCTTGCGTTATTAAAAGATTTTATTTTTCACCCGCTGTTTCCTGAAAAAGAAGTACAAAATGAAATGGGCTCAATAATCAGCGAAATGGATATGCGTGATGACCAGGTCGAAAGCTATTTTAATACAATTACCTCCCGGCTAATTTTTAAGACGCTGCCATACAAATATCCGATTATCGGTTTAAAGGATATTTTTACCAAATTATCTGTGCAGGACCTGAAGGCATATTACTCCGAAAAATATGTGCCGAATAACATGATTTTGTCCATAGCCGGCGACATCAATTTACCCCGTACTGCATCAATAATTGAAACGTTGTTCGGATCTTACGCCGAAAAACCGGTGCCGTCATTTGTCTATGAAGAAGAAGAGCCGTATATAAAACAAATCGCCGAACTGACCCATCAGAAAGCGCAATTTGCCCGCGTCTCCTTTATGTATCAGACCGTAACGTACATGCATCCCGATATGTATCCGCTCGACGTACTCTCTTCGTTTCTCGCTTCCGGGAAAGGCTCAATCCTGCATGACCTGCTCAAAGAAGAAAAAAAGACAGTTGAAGGAATTTCATCGATGTCGTGGACACCCGCGTATAAAGGTGTTTTCGAGATATCCGCATCGCTTCCCATTATCGAAGATAAAAATGAAATTATACAGCGCATCAGGCAAATCGAAAAAGATCTTGATACGACACTGCGGGCAATAGCTGCCGGCAATCTTGATGCATACCGCCTTAATACTGTTAAAAGAGAAGTACTTACACATTTTATTAACAGCCGGGAGACTGCTATGGATATTGCCCGGGGGCTTGCCGGAGCTGTTATGACAAGCGGCAGTACTATTTACGATGAAGCATATTTAAACGGTATACAAAATGTTTCCGAAAAGGATATTATCAGAGTAATCAACTCCTATTTCCTGAACAAGCAGATAAAAACCGCCATACTTCTGCCTCCTGTAGTTGAGCAGTTATACTCGGATTCACTTGATGAATCCTCACTCACTCTCTCGCCGGTTACCAGCAAGCCGGGTACGAACGACACCCGTATTGCCGGTATTGTTTCTGATGAACTCTCGCCGCCTGCCCTGAAAGCAACACTGGAGCAAATGGCACGGAATGACGAAAACAGACACTCAGTCAATACAGCTGAACGGATTACCCTGGCTAACGGAGTACGTATACTTTACAAAAAAGATACATCTCTTCCGAAAGTAGTCTGCATTGTATCTTTCAGCGGCGGCCTTGAATACGAACATGGCAGAAACCCCAATGGAAGTTTTGATCTTCTGTCCGCAATGATGCTCACCTCGAATCAATCATTTTCTAAAAAAGAATTAATAAAATTTTTAAAACTCCATGGGATTTCAATAGCGCCTTTTTCGGGGAAAAATTCATTCGGATTAACCATGAATTTCCTCAGTGACCGGATCGCCGAAGCTTCGTCTGTACTTGCACCTATTCTCCGCTGCGGTTCTTTTTCAGAAGACGATTTCAACACCGAAAAAAATGATGCGCTCTTTGAAGCCAAAACACGTGATGAAAACCCATGGATGAAAAGCGGTTTACAGTTTAAGAAAATCTTTTTACGTGGCACGCCATATGAAAACCCGGCGGAAGGAACTGAGGAAAGTATTAATCAGATCACCCGTGGGTCACTTGAAACATTGAAAAAAAATTATGTTACCGGCTCAAATCTGGTAATTTCGATATACGGAAATATCACAAAAAAAGAAATTGAAGAAAAATTCATGCAGTGGCTTGACAAGATACCTGCAGCACCTGCCCCCGAACCCTCACCCTGCGAATTTAAACAAATCATTAACAACGAGAACCGGATATATACGGACATGCACGAAGGTAAACAGGCATATCTACGTGTCGGGTATTTCGCACCGAAACTGGGCGATACTCACTCCGCCGCCTGCAAACTGATGAACGGTTACCTCAGCGGTATGGGAGGAGCTCTCTTTAAACTGCGTAGCGAGGAACATTTCGTTGACGGCAAAAGTACCGGAGGCCGTGCCTATCAGCTTGGCTCCTTTTATGATATCAGTAAAGATTACGGCGCAATAGTTTTTTATGCGGGACTTGGAAGCGCAGCTGCCGGCGAATACGAATGGGCGGTAAAATCGTTTTATAAGGAAATTCAAAAAATCAGAAATACGGAAATAACTCCGGAAGAACTCCACCGCGCAAAACTTGCGCTGCTCGGCAGCGAGATTACAAGCGCGCAGCGTCTCGATACGGCCGCGTTCAATGAAAATATTTTTGAGCAATACGGGTTTGGTTTTGAACTTTTCCAAAAATCAATTCAGGAAATCGAAACAGTCAGCGCGCAGGAAATCAGTTCACTCGCGCGTACATATTTTTCAAATAATTACGCAGTCCATGTATTGATGCCGCAGAATTCAGGCAAATAACAAAAAATATCCGGGAAAGCGTTCACGATTTTCCCCGGGTGTCTGCTGCCGGATCGGTAAAAAGACGCAGACTTTCCTCTGCGGAGACCAGTTTTGCTTCAAGTTTTTCTTTTTCGGATATTTCTGAAAATATGCCGGTCTCATGAAGCTCATATGCAATACCGGCGGTGAGAGCCTTCCCGGCTGAAAGAAAAGCAAAAAGGGAATCAGGCTCATAGGTTTTTGGTCTTTTAAATTTATCCATGCTGAATAATAATGAAGGAACAAGCCTATTCTGAGAATCTTTGACCATTTCACCTTTTGAAAATGCAGTCTTTAAAAATTTCACAATTTCTGTATCTGTAATTTTGTAGATGAGCACATCAAAATTATCTTTTTTTATTCTTTCAATCTCACGGTCAAACTCACGGTAAAGCCGGTAGGCGTGGGTTCCGTTCACCTGCATCACATACTGAATGAGTTTGGGGAACATCTTGAAACTTTCGGAACCTTTATCGAAAATTGCCGATCTGAACACCTGAGGATCCTGTTTATAATGGCGCTTAATTTTACCGAGAATTTCCTGTTTGATTGGAAACTCCGAAAGAACCCTCTGGTTGTCCTCATAGTATGTTTCAAACAGCGCAAGCGGTGATTCCGGAAGTTCAAGCAGCTGTAATTTTTTTTTCCCGTTTAAAAAATCTTCATAGTAGAGTAAAAAATCATTAATATGTTTACTGAAGTACATAAAAGGATCATCACTGTAGGTATTCTGATCTTTAAGCGGCATTTGTCCGCAGAAATACGATAGAACTGCTGATGCAAATTCATTGCACGCATAGACATCTCTGACCCGTTCTAGGCGGATTTCCAGCTGCTTTTTCTGTTCATTGAGAGCCGAAAGAATTTTGCTTAAATTTTTCGCAGCCTGTGAAGTGAGTAATTTTTTTTGCGGGGGAACAGAAACATCAATATTCAGGTATCCTGTTACATCCTCAAGAAGCGCAGCACGCCCGAATAAGCAGCTGAAACAGGCAAGAATTTTCGGCAGGGTCTGGTTTTCCCGCGGCACCGCATCAAAAAACGGTTCCAGCTGATTTATCAGCGCTTCAATATGCTGCGGAGTTATATTAACGAGTTTTTTTGCAATTTCTGATAAATTATTCTGGGGGGACACTCTGTTCTGCAGTTCCTTAAGCGCTTTTATGATTTGCACTTTTCGGTCATGACTGATATTGAGTACAATAAATATTTTTATGAAGTCAGTCAATTCATTAATTTTATCAGAAATATCAGCGGGCACGGTTTCTGTTCTTGTAATATTGGAAAGTGCCAGTCCCATCATTTCCCTTGAAAACAACCGGATAAGATTATAGGCGGTATTACTGCATACAGGATCTTTTTCATTAAAAAACTCCGAACTGAATAAGCGGTCGGATATTGCCGTACATACATCCGCTATGGTTTTGTATTTTTCCCTGAGATAAAAGTCAAAATGTTCAAGTACGGCAATATTAAGACGTCCGCCGTCAAATATTTCCGTATTCCTGCGTTTATACCACCAGAAATATATTTTTTCAAGAAGGGTGAGCGGCCTCGCAGTATAACTGTTTTTCCGGAGTTTGTCTGCGCGTTCCTTTTTTTTTTGTTTTTCGGCCTCCTCTGCCGAGTCGAGCTTTTTATTTTCCTCTGCCAGAATTTCTTCAACCTCTTCCGGATTACGTTTTTTTTTTGCAATAATCCTGCTTTTGAGATTGTGTTTCGCGTTATCCGTATACCTGCAATACGGTTCTTCAAGCCGTGCAAAAAAAAACTGAATATTTTCATCGAGCGGGCTGATTCCCGCACTGGTCCGCCGCCTGGGTGCATCCTCGGGCTGATCGCCTTTGAGTTTGCGCACGACGCTTTGGGTTTCATTATCAAACTTATTTATGTGCCGCAGATGCTTCGGCAATTCCTCACTATTTCCAGCCATAACTTCTCCGGTTCCTGAGTTGAAAAAATAATCTCTTATTTGCCGCTCATGACAAATATGCCATCCCACTTTTTGTCCGGCGGGTTTTTTTCAAAGTGGGCAATTCTTTTAAGAAACACAAGGCTTGGTTTATCCTGATATGTTTCTGCAGGATATGAAAATGCTTTTGCCGCTCCGCTCCATTTCTGCGCCCGGTACAGCGATAATCCTTTTTCAAATGACTCGGCGATATCACGAATTTTATCATTAACATCATTACTGGCGCACAATAGTTCATATATTGTTACGGGTTTGTTTTTCCCTTTCACCGCGATATAATCAATCTGCCGGCAGAAGTAGATGTCTTTGACTTTTTCGAAAACCGCTTCAGAAATAAGATTAGTGGTTTCATAGGTTTTATTCGCGCTTTCAAGCCGGGATGCGAGGTTAACGGTATCTCCGATAGCGGTAAAATCCATTCTGTTTTTTGCACCGATACTGCCAAAAGTTACTTCCCCGGTATTGATTCCTATTCCTATCGAAAGCCTGGTCTGCCCGCTGACTGTTCTTTCATCGGCAGCATGACGCATTGCTTTACGTATTTCAAAATTCACCCTGCATGCGTTTTGTTCCTTCTCCGGACCGGAAAACTGCGCCATTATACAATCTCCCATGAATTTATCGACATCTCCGCCGTTTTTAATTATTATATCTGTCTGCAGATCCAGGTAGTGATTGATAATACCGACTACCTCCTGCGGATCCATTCCTTCACACAGGGAGGTAAATCCGCGGATATCAGTAAATAAAAACGTCATTTCACGTTTACTGCTCGTTTTGGACCCGTCGCTTTTTGCCTGCTGCAAGGTGGAAAAAGAAACATACGGAATAATACTTTTTATTACTCCGACCATGTCATGAATTTCATTGGAGAGCTGCCGTGTTTCGTCGCGGGAACGAATCGCGTCTTCATATACTAACTGCTGCGCGGAAACACTGATTTTTCCGCCTACCATAAGTTCAAGCGTCCGGCTTATTTTATTTACATTCATCTGAAGAAACTGAATGGGGAGAGTAATCCTGCTGCCGAGGGTATAAAATATACACACCGAAACATACGCACAGACAATGGAAATCAGTATGATAAACAGCATTGTTTTAAAATATGCGGTATAAATAGTATCTGCGGTATAAATAATTACTCCGAAGCCGATGAGTTTTTTTGAAAGGTAAATCGGGGACACGAAATGAAAATACGGATTACGCAGCGAGGGCATAATAACCTTTGTTTCCATACCCAGACGTTTATATGCCTCAGGCATTCTTTTCAAAGACGCTGATTTATCAGTACTGATCCGTTGAAAATAATCACCCTCTTCTCTGTGGAAAGTGTACAGGTCAAGGCGCTCAAAACGAAACTCTGATTTATTATTTTTAGCAATAACTTTTTGTAAATATGTTTCAATTTCAATGAGATCACCGGGGGTATGTCCGACATTATTCGCACTGAACATACCCGCAGCCTGCTCAGATTGAGTAAGACCTGTTTGAATAACCGCATTGGTTATAGTTTTTTTATATTGCCTGAGTACAATTACACTCATTGAAATAATAATACTCATCATAGTAAAAATAAATGCGGTGATAAGTTTGGTTTTGATACTGATAGAAATTTTTTTTCCGGCGGCTGCTTTATACGCCTGAAAGGAACCATATCCGGCGCTTAATGTATTTACCCAGTTAACCAGATTACCGGTCTGATACAATAAAACCATGCCCGCTGCACCCATAGAAAAATAAAAAAAGGGTGTGAGAGAAATAAAAAATTGCGATGAAGCAGCATGCAGCAGTATCAGCGATGCGCCAATGAATAAGACAATCAATGCGTGCAGTGCGCTCACCATAAATAAAATCAGGCTTCCGGCATGGCGAAGCGCGCGCAATTTATTTTTAAATATATACAGAATTAATACCAGAACGGCTGCGGTTATGGGAATACTCATGACAAGATAGCCGGAATGTTTCCCGCTGAAAAAACCAAGTTCTGCGGTGATCTCAAGCCCCCGCAGAGAAACTCCCGGGGAGACTCTCCACGGTAAAAAAATCAGAATAATCTGCAACAGTGCATGCGCAATACCTATGACCCTGTTAACAATATTAATCTGACCCTTTATTTCTATATCGGCGTTATTATCTGTTTTGATATCCTGTTCCATATTAAGTATTGTTTCTTTTTCATTTTCCATCTATGCGCTCCTTTGGTACTTACGCGTATATATTATGCATCCATACACATTTATGTTAAAATGAATCGAGCAGCTTCTTTTTTTCGGTTGCTTTATCAAAATAGCTTTGAGTATCTTTATAACCGGCATTAATTTTTTTCACTTCCTCAAAAAGGCGTATAGCCTCTTCAAAATCTTCAGCTCTGAAAGCCTGAACCGCATCGTTATATATACTGTCAATCCTGAGATTAAGCGCCGCATCAATTTTATTCAGCAATTCCTGAAGTTTCCTGCGCTGCGCAGGACTTGCCTCGCCGATTAAATCTTCAATTCTTGTTTTTGCGGAATATAAGTCCTTACGTTCAATAGCTTCGCGCAGTTCGCTGAGTGTGCGTTCAAAATTCCTGGAGAGCTGCTCTTCTCTACGCTTGGCTGCAATGCTGCTTTGCAGGTATAATGTCTGCCTGTCTCTGGAGTATGTAAGCGCAGCGGAAATTTTTTCGGATGCTGCAGCATAATCCGCCGTTTTAAATGAATATTCTGCCCAACGGTAGTATAACTGGTGAAATAACAGTTCAATCACCGTCTCCTGTTTTAACGAATCTGCAAAATTACCCATTTTTTTAACCGCGCTTTCCGCGGAACTGAACTTTTTTCCGTTCAGCAGCTTCAAGGCATGTGAATGATACGCATTAAAGCGGTCATTAAGATATTTCTGAAAAAATGCGGCGCCGTTTTTAGCTTCCTGATTTTTATTATCGAGCATTTCTGCCATACGGAAGCGCCGGTACCCTGCCTGCGCGTGCGAATCCTTATCTGTACTTTTTTTAGACGATTCAAAATTTGCACGGTATTTTTTACCGTCGATAATATATTGCGTCACTACTCTTTTTCGCGAATCGGCTGTTTGATTAAAAATTTCTTTTGCCTGAGCATTTTTCGGATCGAGATCAAGCGCCTGCTGCAGATAAAACAACATATTAAATTCGGTCTGAAGCTGTGGTTTCCTGCCGGATTTTGTACTTATGTCTACAATGTTTTTATATTTAAGCGATAAACTTACATATTTTTCAATATAGTTACTTCGGAATGATTCCACCCGGTCAAGGTATTGTTTTGCCTGAGTATTATTCCTGTCGAATTTCAGCGCCTGTTCAAAATGCCGTACAATACCAGGTACTGAACTAAAATCATTTTTTGTGTTGAGATAAAATTCGTAATCGTATATTCCTTTTCTGGTAAGCGCATCGGCCTTTTCAATATTATCGAGTGTTCTGATGAGGTACATATCAGTGAAGCAGCCTGTGTAGAGAAAGAAAAGAAGAAAAAACGTATAGCGGGGTAAAGAAGAATCTAACATATTTTTTTCCTTAATCTATAATTAATCGTGTAAATTCTTCTTCACTGAGCACCGTCACACCGAGTTCACTTGCTCTGGCTAATTTCGACCCCGGGTCAGATCCGGCAACAAGGTAATCGGTGTTTTTACTTACTGATGAAACAATTTCCGCACCTGCATCTTCGGCTTTTTCTTTTGCTACCCTTCTCGGCATAATAAGAGTACCGGTAAAAATTATTTTTTTACCCGTGAGTTTACCCGTTTTCCCTGTTTCAGTATACCGCGGATTAATGCCGCTCTCAGCCAGTGCATTAAGAAGCGCGATGTTTTTTTTATTGGTGAAAAACTGCCGGATTGCACCGGCTGTTGCCTCGCCAATATCATTAATATTTTCCAGTTCGTCAGTATCTTTTTGCGCACACACTTCAATAATGTGATCAATTGAACGGAATGTTTTTGCGAGGCTCTTCGCCGTTTTTTCACCAATGCCTTTAATTCCGAGACCGAATAAAAAGCGGCTGAGCGGGGCTTCTTTACTTTTTTCGATTGCGCTCAGCAGATTTTGTTTTAGTTTCTCGCCCATGCGGGAAAATTTATCGAGATCAGTACCGGTAATGCGGTATAAACCGGAAATATCGGAAATAATTTTTTTTTCCAGCAGCTCGGCAACAAACTCACGGCCAAGTCCGTCAATATTCATTGCCTCTTTTGAGGCAAAGTGGGTAATTCCATGCAGTGCCCGGGCGGGACAAAGCGGATTAGGACACCGTATTATTACACCGGAGGTATCTCCTATCTCAGACCCGGGATCCCGTTCGAGAACTGCCGCACATTCAGGACAGTTCACCGGATAGATAACCGGTTTTTCTGTACCGCTGCGTAAATTTTTTTCTACTCTGATGATTTTCGGAATTACGTCGCCGCTGCGGATAACCTGCACCGTATCCCCGATACGGATATCTTTCCGTTTAATCTCAAGCTCGTTGTGAAGAGTCACTCTCCGCACCTCTGCACCGCCGAGGTTGACCGGTTCGAGAATACCCACAGGTGTTACCGCACCTGTTCTTCCTACCTGAAACTGCACATCAATAAGCACGGTTGTTTTTAACTCCGGGGGAAATTTCCAGGCGATTGCATACCGCGGACGCTTGCCCGCAACGCCGAGCATTGTTTGATCGGCAATTTCATTTATTTTAATTACCACTCCGTCAATGTCATACGGCAACTGCGGCCGGCTGTCCAGACATTTTTTATAATAATGAATAACTCCGGAAACACTGCGCACACAAGCCGCATAACGGTTTGTATCAAAACCGTTTTTTTTAAGAAAAAGAATTTGTTTTTCTTGAGTATCAAGTACAATATTTTCGGACTCTGCAATTTCACCAGCATTTGCGAGATGATACGCAAAAAAGACAATGGGCCGCGACGCGGTAACTGAAGGATCGAGCTGCCGGACTGATCCCGCAGCGGCGTTCCGGGGATTAGCCATAAGCGGCAGGCCGTCACGCGTTCTTTCCGCGTTCATTGCTGAAAAACCTTCCCTTGTCATCACCGCTTCACCTCTTACTACAATGCGGCCGGAATTTAGCGGTAAAGACTCCGGCACATTTTTGACCGCACGCATATTTGCGGTAATATTCTCGCCTGTTGTTCCGTCACCCCGTGTCGAAGCAGTTACGAGTTTACCGTTGTTATAAACAAGTTCGACAGCAAGTCCATCGAGTTTTAATGAAAGCGCGTAGGATTGGATGGGGTGCCCCAGGTCTTTTTCGGCTTTCTCCGCAAAATCAGTGAATTCCTCTTCATTCATTGCGTTCGCCAATGAGTACATGGGATAAGGATGTGTGACTGCAGAAAATGTTTCAGGCAACCCCTTCGAAAAATCAGAACCGGCTTTTTGCGTCGGCGAATCAGGATCTGCCAATTGAGGATACTTTTTTTCCAATGCGGCAAGCTCGCGGAAAAGAAGATCATATTCATAGTCAGTGATTTCAGGATCGTCTTGCTCATAATATTTTTTATTATGATAGATCAGAGTTTCGGTTAACTCACGCAACCGGTTTTTTATTTTATCTATATTAATATTTTTTTTCATATTATAAATTCATTTCAGATGCGGCTGCGGTATTAAATCATTCTCCAGCTTTACATTATTAATTCCGGCCGCTCTCCAGCACAGCGCAAGAACAATCCATGGATAACTTAAGGCGTATGCACATGCCTGCATCCAGATGAAAACGATCAGTACCGTTGCGAGAATAACAAAACGGTGCTCCCGTTTACATATGCGGTATTTAGATTTTATTATTTTGTATAAAGGTCTCAATAATAAAAACAAAACCGCGGCAAGACCGAAAATTCCATAATCGTGCGCAACACCCCCGAAAAAAGTCATAGGCATCATCGGCGTACGGCTTTTGTAACAATGCCGCATTGTCATTGCCCATGGATATTTTTTAAAAATATTTATATCATCCGCGAGCCGCATCCAGTTTGTACTGTAACTGCCCGCACCGTAACCAAGACCTTTTGATTGAATCAGACCGCCGAATGCGAGATGAATAAACGCACTTCTTGATGCGATGCTCTGATCGTGAAAGAGAAGAGCTGGATTATTCATCATTCTGTGCATGAGATTACCGACCCGGTGCTGGGTATTTCGCGACAAAATATTTAATAAAATACCGGCACACAACACACACACAGGGACAATAAAAAGCATCCGGCGGTTGTGCGTTACGGCATGTACTATATAAAAAACAAATGAAATAGAAATAAAAACGACGAAGAGAAGAAAAGAATGTACCGAACGGGTGATATACACCATAAATACAAAAACAATAGTAAAGGAAGAGGTTTTTATTACTGAAAATTTATTCCGTATACGGAAATACTGAAATATTGCCAGCATACACACAAGGCTAATTCCCGCGTAACTGGGTTCACTGGCAAAGATACCTACCCCGCGGTCATGTATTACATGAGGAGTCCGGGTTTTTATTATTGTCATAATCTGCCTGGCCGCAGAACATGCCGGGACAGAATAAATAATACCGCCCACGCACCATATTATTACCGCGGCAAATAGTACCCCCGGAAGCAGTTCGTCTTCTTTGATGTATAAAAAAAATGAAAAAATGCCGCAGCCAAGCAGAAGACTGATACTTGTTTTTAAGAAAAACTGTACATATACCGGACTATTGATATCAGCCCGGCGGAAATATACTGCGGACAATAACAGACATACCGCAGGAACTGCCAGAACTGCAGAAAAAGCCGGCAGTGCAGTTTTCGGGCTCTGCCGTATGCGAAGTAAAAACTGCGCACCGATATAGAACAGCGCCAATAATCCGGGAATGGGAGACGTTTCATATCTTGGGAGAAATGGGAAATAGTGGATCTGCGGAAACAGCAGAAGAAAAAAAATAGTGGAGACAAGGACTTTAGATATGCGCATTCAGATACCCTGCTTGGGTAACAGATTTTACTATGAGAGGTTTGTTTTCTCTATCGGCGCCTCACGGGAAGAATTCCTCCCGCTGAGGCGCTGAGGCGCAGAGAAAACAAAGGAGACCGTTGGGCTGCGTACCGTGTGGTTTGCTGGAGAGTAGGAATTTTGAAGATGAATATTTTTATGCTTTTCACGCGGTAATAATGGAGGAGCTTGCACCTGGTCAGCACTCCCGCAGGAAAGGGTCGCTCGCTTATCACCCCCTCGTGTGGTGCGAGCTCGTTTCGCACTTCGTGTGCAAGAGGCGCGTTCCGTTTCCTTTCCCTCTCTGCGCCTCTGCGCCTCTGCGGGAGTCTCCCCATTGCCGTTTGCCGCATGAAAGCATTTAAAATTTTCACCTTAATAAACCTGCATCTCTTATTGCGCATTCACTCCCCCTATTGTATAATTTAACATTATTTTCAAGGAGTCCTCAATGACCAACGTATCCGCACACACAAACCCTCATAAAAGTAAATTAAAATTCGGTATTATCGGCTGCGGAGGCCGAGGAATACTTTGTTTTGGAGAACTCCTGAATAAACGCGATGATGTGGAAATTCCGGCAATCTGCGACACAAATTCCGAGCGTATGAAAGCAATAAAACCCCTTCTGAAAGGCGAACAGAAATTTTACACGGACGCCGGACAAATGGTACGGACTGAAAAACTCGATGCGGTTGTAGTCACCACCCCCGATTATCAGCACGAACGTAATGTCATTGATGCACTTTCAGCCGGAGCGAATGTGCTCGTTGATAAACCCCTTGCGACGACGGTATCCGCCTGTAAAAATATTATTCAGTGTGCGGAAAAAAACAAAAAAATTGTATATATGGGTTTCAATCTCCGTCACACACGTACCCTCATCCGATTGAAAGAAATTATCACGCAGGGAGTTCTCGGCCGGGTGTATCTAATAGAAAACCGTGAATTTTATGACGGCGGCAGAACGTATATGGCGAGGTGGAACCGGCTGTATAAATATTCCGGTGGGCTGTGGATTCACAAAGGAAGCCATGATTTTGATGTGATGCAGTGGCTTTTCGGATTTCCTAAACCAGTTAAGGTAAGCGCCTTTGCGGGCATCAATGTCCTCACTCCTGATAACATTCCTTTTAAAACGCAGCCGGGTAAGCCCGTCGGCCCGAACTGCACTGATTGCCCGTACAATGAAATTTGTCCGGACGTATGTAAAATGGACGGAGAAGCCTGGCGCGGAAAAAGCATGCAGGTCGATAATTATGTAAAAGATCTCTGTATTTATACCTCGGATAAAGACACCCACGATAACGGCATTGCGATGGTTGAATACGACAACGGCTGCCGGGGAAGTCATCTTGAATCATTTATCGGGTCAGCTAACGATCGTCTCTATACTGTGGTCGGTGACCGGGGAATAGCCGAAGTAAGCCTTCATAACAGAACTATTCTCATCCGTCCAAGGTGGTCACAGGAAACGGTGCTGCATACTATACCCGAAGATACCGGAGGACATGGCGGCTCAGATCCGCATCTCCTCGATAGTTTCATTAAAGTGCTGCGCGGTGAAATGGAAAACACCTCAACCACCGATCAGGGTATGTGGTCAACGGCAGTAGGTCAGGCCGCAGAAATCAGCCGCAGAGAAAACCGTACGGTACAGATTTCTGAACTAATGAAATAAGTCTTCTCCATACTGCATTATTGTCACCGGTTATAATGACCGGATATTTATTTAAGTAATTTTATTGACAAATGGCTATGCAGAAATTTAAAAAGAAAAAAAGTGATTCTACTGAAGATCGGAATGCTCTGATAGTTGTTACCGGGGGCGCGCGGTCCGGTAAAAGTACATTTGCGGAGAATTTACTCGCCTGGTGTGCGGCACGGCGCGGACTTGGAGAAAAAATCGCCTATATCGCAACTGGTGTCCCCTGCGACGAAGAATTCCGTCTGAGGATAGAGAAACATAAAAAACAAAGATCGGAATTGTTTCATACCTATGAAGAAACCCTCGCAATTGATGCTGCGGTCAGAAAAGCATCAAAAAAATACCGGTTAATTCTCGTCGAATGTCTTACCACATGGCTTGGAAATGTATTCTTTAATTATACTGATGAATCTGAAGCAGAGAAATTTATTACCCATACACTCGATTCTCTGCTCAGAGATTGCTTTTCGGTTCCGTCCGGTGATATTTCCATCAGTCAAAGGTATAATTCTCTGAGTATCTCCGGCGCACAGCTTATGGAGAACCAGATCAACGGCCTCGCCGCAGGAATCCATGAAAACAGACTGAGCCTTCCTTCAGGCATAATCGCCGATCCCGAAAAATGCCGCAGTATTGTAATTTTTATCGCAAACGAAACCGGACTCGGCATTGTGCCGGATAACCGTATTGCCCGTTTGTTCCGGGATTGGCAGGGCATTGTAAACCGCCGCATGACCGCCGCCGCAAGTTACGCATATTTATGCATGTCCGGAATACCAATCCGTCTTAAATAAAATTATTAAAATCAGATATGGCGAATATACGTGCATTTTTCTTCGCAGTTTCTTTTCTGACAAGACTACCCCTGCATAGTTTGCTCAGAACCCCCGGGTCTGAAAATGAATACTCCAGGTCAGTGATTTTTTATCCCGCCGTGGGGTTGGGTCTGGGCATTATTTCCGCCGTTGTTTTATTTCTTTGCCGGCGGCTTGGATTTGCTTCCGAGGCAACATCGTTCTGCCTGATAATAATTCCTTATGTGTGTACGAATTTTCTTCATTTCGACGGGCTGTGTGATGTATTTGACGGATTTCTTGCCGACAAAGGGCCTGAAGAAAGGTTACGGATTATGAAAGACAGCAGCATCGGCAGTTTTGCACTGGGCAGCGGGGTGCTTTTTCTTTTAATCCGTTTTTTTTCACTACGCGCGTGCGTGCGCAGCTCCGGATTCGTTTTGCTGTATGTAATGCTTTTTTCGGTTCTTTCCAGGTATGTGCCGGTAATGCTCTCTTACAAAGCGCACTATCCCCGGTCGGACGGTACCGCAAGCTTCCTTGTCGGGAAGATCAGTACCGTTTATTTTTTACTGAGTACGGGGCTTGCCGCAGTATTGACGACGGCGCTTGTTCTGGCCGGCGCGGAAAAACACGTGGTACTGATTTTAATATCTACTGCAGTGATCAGTGCACTCGTTCTGCGTCAGGCCGCATATTGTAAAATCTGCGGTGTAACCGGGGATGTCCTCGGCGCGGGCGTGGAAGTAACTGAATGTGCGCTGGGCTGCGCTATCCTGTTATTGTTATAAAAACCAGGCCGACTTTTGTACCCTTAATGCATTTCCACCTGACATGTGCCTATGCCCGGACGCAGATAGCTGAAACGCACATCACGGTGACGCGCGAGCAGTGACATCGGCACAAGCGGACTTGCAATTTTTTTACTTATCATAAATGCGCTTAAGCGGATACCGAGCGGGTTATCATGCCAGCCCGGATGCCAGATGCTTACTGTTTCTGCTTTCCACGTTTCGGTCGGACCGACAGTGAGCGCGCGCCGGGGCACGGTATTCAGGCGTCCGCCGCCGGAAGTGCGGGCATTCTGTATTATCGTGAGCGGATGCAGATTAACCGCCCGTGACGGAAGAGCAAGAAAATCATCTGCTGTCGGCGGGGTTTTTTCAAACTGACCTGATTTAGAAAGCGGGTCATTAAATGCCCAATGCTTTGTTTCTCCCTGGCCGCCCTGCATAATAACGCATCTGAACGTGTCATACGATTTACGGTAGGCTTCAAGTCCTTTTACACTTGGGAAGTGCATGTTATCCTTCGGAGGTCTGAGTTTCGGATTAATCCGGCTGAAGCAGAGGTCCCAGTCGGCTTTCGCAAAACCAAGAGGAAATTTTTCAGACGCTTCAACACCGCTGTCAAGAAGCCATTCATCCATACCCCAGAAATGACAATTGGCGAGGCTGATGTTAAGACTATTTACCAGATGTGCGACGAGCGGGAGCTGTTCTGTCGGGCCGATCGGGCCGCAAATACCAGCCGGGCGTTCCGGAGTTGATTTTTGCCATGCCTCAATGTATTCAAGTGCTTCCGCGAGAAAAAATTCTTCTCTTGTTTCGTAGAAACGTACAGTAAACCCCGGTCGTTTAAGCTGAAGAATATCTTTTTCAGTCAGTTTAGCCGCATCGTTGAGAATTTTGTCGTCAAGACATGTATAATCCCACCACTGCGGCGCGATACAACTCGTTTTAATTTTTTTTTCTTTCATAATTTTTCCTTTTAATTGTTTTTTAATTTATTTTGATTTCAAAATTCTGTATTGTTTTTTTAAATTATGTATGTATGATGATTTTGTTTTCGATTTTTTAAATTACATATTACTTTTTTAAATTATATATTACATGGGAAAACTTCGATTTCAATCCTGAACTTTCTTTCCGAGTGCGCCGGAAGTATTTCCAGCTTATATTTTTCTTTTTCTGCGGCTCTGCCTTCTACGTGACAATTAGACGGTTCAAGTCCGAGTACATAGGTTCCCTCGCCGGGTTTTTTCCACTGCACAAGATAGGGGTATTCATTTTTGTTTACACGTACGCGCAGTGAAAGTCCTTTTCCGAACGGTCCGGTAATGCGGTGATTAGAGAGCATAATTTCGGCTGTATCGCCGGATATTTCAGCGAAGGAGTGATAAAATACCCGCTCCGGACAGTCCTTCACCGGTTCAGAAAAGCTATTCCATTCACCGATTCCCTGTGCGGAAAGCGGATCACGGGCAGTGGTACGGGTGCCGTTCGGGAGTGTGAGACGTATCCCGCGGTCAACCAGCGGATAGCCGAGGTTGATGTGTGCGAGAAGCATAAGCGGACTGGGTTGAAAACTATCGTTAGTGACCGTATCTTCGATGATTAATACGGGTGTACCGTGCGGCATGCTGATTTTCCGGGTAAGCGCAAGATTTGGTTCTGCCAAAGACCATTCTCTTACCGTGCCGCTTACCGAAACAGAACCTGAGCTTCCGGGTTCAGATTCACAACGTACATTCCTTGCACTCAGACCGAGTACCGGACCGTGGAGTCCGAGTTCAGTGCCGTTATCGTTACATGGCGCGCCAAGATATGAAAGACCGCAGGTAGTGAGTAGTCCCCCTGGAAATATCCGCAGCCAGTTAAGACCATGCAGATCCAGATAAGCGGGGTTGGTGATACCAACCCCTGACTGCCATGTGAGCGGAATACCGCAGTACCGCGCGCCGATAATACTCATTCCGAGATCCGGCGATACGTCGACTTCAAGGCCGGAGCCATTATGCAGAAAAACCATTTTAGTGTTATGGGATGGGCCGTCAGTAAGTACAGCAGGTAAAGTCTGAGAAAGCTGGGCGGGACAGCCGGTTTTTTTTTGAAGAATATCGGGAGCTTCTGAAAAAAAAGCCGCGCTGCGTTTTTTTGCATGGCATTTCTCGGCGTGCTTTCCAGCTTCCGAATACAGATCAGCGAGGAGCGCATTCTCTCCGGGAACATCGGAATTAAGACCGGATACTTTTGAAATAAAATATCCTATACCAAGCGATTGTATATCCCTGGCAATGGTTCGGTCTGCTTCGTCGAGCTGCAATGCGTGTACGGATAAAAAATCAGGCGCATCAAGATACGCGCGGATAAGCGTCGGACATGGAAGAGCGTGTTTTCTGCACATCAATACGGCACCGAGAATGCGGTCTGTTTTATGGAGTTTACGCCCTGTATCTCTGCCTACACGGAAAAGCGTATCGCCAAGCGCATGGTTTTCAAAACGTGCGAGCAGGTCGTCCCGGTGACCTTCGAGGTCGTCGGCGGTGAATACACCTTTCCATTCCGCACGCAGTCCGGCAATTGCCTCATTAATCGCCTCTACCGCTTCTTGCCGGATACAAGGGTCACTCACCGCCTGCCACACATAATCATAACCGGCATTTTCCCGCGCAGCGATGTAAGCCAGAGCGGTGTGCCCGAGGTTATGAATGTACATTTTTCTGTCAACCCATGCTTTCATGGAGCTTTTAAGCGCAAGTCCCTGTACATCAGAAGGGATGTTTTTAAATCCGTCTTTATCTACAATCAGTGTATCAAACGGTTCGGCGTAGAGTAACAGAGGTTCATCAGCAGGCGGCGGTATTACCGGAACCATTTTGCCGACCGCAGTTTCTACCAGACCGAGCATTTGATCAAGCGGGAAATCTGCGGGCAGTTCTTTCCGTACTGCTTCACGAAGAAACTCATCAGCACCGTGCGCATTTTCAGCAAGAATAATATCGAGAGGCATTTCACCGAAACGGGTATGTCGTTCGGTAAGTCCCTTTGCAATCACCGGAGCAAGAAAACCGAGAGCTTTTTTCCCTACTGAAGTGCAGACATACGATGCGTCGGCAATTTCAGCGGCGGTTTTTTCAATGTTACGCCCTGACACTGCACGGACGTGTGCCACTGTAAGAAAACGGTCGGGAACATTATTTTCACGGATGCACACCCGGTATTTTTTTTCCCGGTTAATCAGATCCACCACAGTTTCATTTACGTCAATAAATACTGTTTCATAGCCGGAAGAAGAGAAAAGCCGGCCCGTAAATGAACGGCCGATATTTCCCGCGCCGAACTGAACGAACTTTTTTGATAAAAAGCCTTTACTTTTTTGTGGTGTTTTCATGACGGATATTCCTTATTTGATTAATCCATTCATCCCGGATTTTCTGAAGTTGTATATTTTTTTCGCCCGCTTTTTTTTCGGCGTATACCCCGCCGAGACACATACAGGCAAATGCTCCCGCACTGACCGCCTCGCACAATATTGTTTCCAAAGAGAAGGCATCCGGGGTTTTACCGGATTGCAGTTCCCGCGCGCACGCGGCGAGAATGCCGCCCGCAAAATTATCACCACAACCGGTCGTGTCACCCCGTAGGTGCGGTTGATCTTTCAGCAGATTTCCTATGTATTCTGAAACCGGATAACGGCGGATACCGCTGAACGCGCAGATCTCTCCTGTAGATGCAGCGGTTATTTCATTTTTACCGTTAGTAATAATTACCAGTTTCGCCCCGCGGCCTAGAAAGTTTTCCGCAGCGTCTTCGGCAGTGCTTTTACCGCTTATTTTCAGCGCCTCTTCATAATCGACGGCAAGAATATCTGTCCAGGCAAGCGCGTCACAATCTGTCCCAAGCGGCCAGGGCAGACGACCGTTTTTTTCATTTACAAAATCATAGACTGTATTTACCATAGTCAGGGCACCGTTTTTGCGGGCACGTTTAACCAGCGAGCCGAGTGATGCGTGAAGAGCAGGAAGTAACGCAGTCCCGCCGAAAAGGCATATATCGGCAGAAAAAAAATCATCGCAAAGGGAGGTCGTGGTAAAATTGCCTGCTGCGCCGATTGTGTTAATAAATGACCTCTCGCCATGCCCCTGTGCTGCACGGGGATCCGAAAGGACGAGTGTGTGAGGCGTGACGCCCTCAACGGGAGTATAGCCGCGCAGATCAAGCCATGGAGATACGAGTTCTGAAATAAATGTTCCTGATTCGTCGTTTCCCCGTGCGCCGTAAAAACAGCACGAGTAAATATCCTTCGGAAGGATTTGTCCGGCATGCAGTGCGGCAACGAGCGCGGGGCCTCCGGCATTGCGTGATGTCCATCTAGTTCCTGAAGTTATCGCATGCAGTATGGTTTCAATTTTTTGGCCGCTTTTTTTTTCAAGGTCTGCGGCAAATACCAGTCCGCCTGTGATAATACCGCCGTCGCCGGGTGTACGCGAAATGTATTCGGCAAATTCTGAGGAGCTGAAAGAAACATCGGCGTAAAGATAATCAACCAGTGCGCAGCCAACCGCATTGATTTTGATTTTTTTCATTTTTTTTCTCCGGGCATGAATTTCTGCAGATTCGCATAATCACTCACCAGAAGGCGGTATGGCGGCGCGTCTTCTTCAACATCGGAAAACCTTCCGCAGGGAATAAGAAAACGGTTGTCGCCGGAATCGTCATTTACCATGCTTACCTCACCGATAAGCACAGGTCCGCTTCCCTTTTTACCGAAAAACCGGTGGTAAAGCCCCTGAGTAAGACAAATACTTTGCCCCGGCTCAAGTTCAACCCGCTCACCCGCCGCGCACTGTCGTGATACACCATCAATCTGGACAGTAAAAGATTCACGCGATAATGTTTCATCACTTGCGGATTTATATAACTCAAGCACAAGCACGCCGCCGCCGCGATTAATGATATCCTCCATTTTTTTGTAGTGAAAATGCATCGGGGTTTCCTGTTCTTCACGGGCAATCATAATTTTTTCTGCATACGGTTTGGTGCTGCGCATTCCTCCGTTACGGAGCGTAATGAGTACAAGACCCTGTTTTTCAAACCTGAGACTTGAAAAATCGGTGATATCCCACCCCAGCCCATGCTGAAAAACCTCGCGAGCGTTTTCCTGCATAGACAGTAACCGCTGCGGCGCTGCATACGCCCACGCGGGGAGCGCGAAATTATGCGCCTTAATAAATTGTTCCGCTTCTTTGATTATTTGATTGATAAAACTGCGCTTCACGTGTTATTATATCCTTTTTAACAGAAAGTCTCTAAAAACAAATATTTACCGCGCACCGGCTGCCGCAGCGAAACGGGTGTCCACAAATTTTGATAAATCAATTTTTCCTGAAAGCGCGTCGATGGATGAAGTCATATAATTCTGCATTTTTTCAAGGTCTTCGATGACCGGCATCAGATGTGTGGTGGTGATTTTTTTCGGGATATGCGACAGAACCGAGTACACGATGTCATATTCCTGTGATAAAAAATCCGCCCCGATTTGCGCCGCCTCCCGGGGATGCTCGGTAACAAAATTGCCGGATGCGACAAGACTCGCGGTAAGTTCATGCACCGCTTCGGGATTTGTACGTATCAGATCGCCGCTCACCACAACAACGCAGCAGGGATGATCCGGCCATATTTTTTTTGTAAGGATAAATTCTTCTCCGAGCCCTTTTTTAATAACCTGAGTACCGAAAGGCTCTGCAACAATAAAGCCGCCGATTGTGCCGTCTTCATCCCACTCCATCATTTCGGGAATTTGCGAAGGCGCAGCTACTTCAAATACGACGTCCTTTCCTGCGCCGGTTGACAGGCCGGCTTTGGTGACGAGCATATCAAAAAGCATATGGTGTACGGACTGGTGATAGGGAATAAGCACGGTTTTGCCCCGGAAATCCTGAACGGTTTTGATACCCGCTTTTTTACTGCTTACAATAGTACTGCCCATTTTATGACTGAAAAGGATAAGGTTAATATCAGCTCCGGAATGAAATAGTTCCATCGCGTACGGCGCGAGTATGCAGGCGGCATTAATTTCTTTTTGCGCGAGCGCTTCGCCTACTTCGTTCCATCCGGTGAATGCTTTGGTTTCGAGATCGCAAAAATTAAACTTCTCAATATTATTTTTTAGTTTGTGACGGGTAATACCGAGTATGAGATGATCGGTAATTTTTAGGTGCCCTGCGGTAATCAGCGTTTTCTTAGTATTTTTGGAACCGCTTTGCGTGAGCAGCCGTGCTTTTTTTTCTACTGCCGAAGATGCGGCATAACAATCTGATAAAGTTTTTTTGCGGAAGGGCGGAATAGACTCTGCATTTTTTGCAGCTGTTTTCATTCCTGAAGGTGCTGAAGAGAGGATACTGCTGAATATCTGCTGCGAAAAAAGAAACAACTGCGTTTCACTGATACTGCCGGAAGGAACCGTACCTGCTGCGTACGAAGAGCCTGTTGCGGCGCATACGGCATCTGCGGCTTTAATAAACTGCGCGCACACCGCAGCGGAATCTGCGGATGAAACGGTACTACCGGCAATACTGGAGGAGGTGTTCCATTGTTCAATTCCGAGTTTTTCTTTGACCGCATCGGAAATATATTCGTTAAGAATCATTATATTGCGGTAAATATCATCGGCCCTGATACCGGCGCTGGAGCCGAGCCGTTCTTCTATATATGGCGATCACATCAGAAGTATTGTGAATAGCTGCGGCAAGGCCGATTGATTTGTTAACCTCGGATGAGGTCATATCGCTGTCTTTGAGAAGCAATTCCATTTTGTGGATAACATCATTAGATGCGCCATCGACTGATTGTATTTCTTTACTGACTTTGGCCATCTGATCGGTCTGAGAAGCGGCGGCATCGCGCGTGCCGGAAGAAATGGTCTGAAGTTCTTTTATTACGGTACTTACATGAGTCATGCCGTCAATAACGGTAGTGAGTTCCTGTGTGGTTTTCTGTACCGTATCGCGGATATCCCGGCTGAGTGATCTGGTTTTTTCGGAAAACTCTGAAATGTTTTTTGCAATAATGGAAAACCCGCGGCCGTATGTGCCGGCCCGGGCAGCTTCAATGGCGGCATTGATTGAGAGCACTTTTGAGTTACTCATCATGCCGTCGAAAACAGTGGACATATGCGAAATGCTTTCATGCAGTTTTTGAAGACCTTCGACCGCACGCACGGCCTGTTCACCGCGCGCGATGGCTTCGTCGGCTATCCGTGAACTATGCGCGACATTATCGATAATAGCCCTGAGTTTTTCGTTTGAAACGTCTACTGATGCGGAGAGCTCACGAATTTTACCCTGGACTGACTTACTGCTTTCTGCAACACTTTCGGCGCGATTGGCGGTTTCTTTGGCAAGAGAATCGATTCGTGTATTGAGAGTGGACAGCTCAGTACTTGTGTCCGCAAGCCCGCCGGAGAAAACAGTAAGTTGTCCGCGTACAAGGCCGTTTATTGTTTCGAGGCTGCTTTCGCGGGTGATATTGATGAAGGTAAGGATTGCATTACTGCCGTGCGGTGTCTTAAAAAGAAGAAAAATCTGATTTCCAAGAGGAAGGATACCTTCGGCATGGGGATAATATGCAGGTTTAGGCAGTAACTGTTGTGTAATGCATTTCGTGAGATCTGCTGCTTCCGGATTATCAGTACAGAGCTTTTGCGCCGCGCCGTTGACATATATGACATTATTTGACTGATCAAGAACCGCTGCGGGGAGCGGGTACTCGTCAAAGATAGCGTATACGCGGGAATCTTTATCCGGTGATTTTTCCTGCATGACAAATAAGTATACCATGCAAACGGGATTTGGTCTTATGAATTCCCACTAATTTTTGAATAGGCTCAGCAATAGGGCACAAATCCAGAAATTCTGGCAGAGTTTTGCCGGTTGTCTTTATTCTACCCATCGTGGAATGGGTTTGGCCGGTAATTCAGGCGGAGGTTTGTTTTTTCTATGAGGCATCGTACAAGGATTATAACGAAAACTATTCAGGCGGACGTTAGCCTATGGTATTTTTTCTATAGGTGACGTGGAAGGGTTTCGTAACCAGTAACTCATTCGGACGTTTGCCACTGCCATCCTGGCAGCGGCTGCACTCGGAAAGAATGAAAAAATTGTGGCATCCTGCCATTTTTTCATTCTTTACGCCTCATGAATTACTGTTTACGAAACCC
>Ga0180007_10000735_pt1 | contig 51160 bp, 43 predicted proteins | sample MM_PC_MetaG_FD_121122 | JGI IMG/M metagenome (GOLD analysis project Ga0180007, IMG submission 121122) | Groundwater microbial communities from the Aspo Hard Rock Laboratory (HRL) deep subsurface site, Sweden - MM_PC_MetaG | ecosystem: Environmental > Aquatic > Deep subsurface > Groundwater... | reverse complement strand
TTTGCTCATACAATTGTGAGTGAAGGTGTGCATTTCATTGAGGGTTAGCTGTCAACTAGCTACATTTTACCTCAATTATGCCACCTTCTTTAGTTAGATCCCACACTGTTTAGTATAGAGCCCAACTGAAATCTCAAAAAGCAAGAAACCAAAGGCTTTCAAGGGGAATAAAAAGGTTGCTCGTGATGGTGTAAGAATCGCTGGGACAGCTAGGAAACAGATAGAGAAGAAATCGAAAAAAAGAGTGATTAGCAGGAAGAATTATAGGGCTATTTTGGAGGAAAAAAAGAAGTTGGGGAATAAGTCCGGGCAGTTTCCGGGCGGGTAAATAACAAAATGACGGGGGAATATCTTTGTCATTGTTAAAAATAAAGTATAATATTTTTACATCTATATTGACAAAAAATTTTACATCGATATAATTAACGTAGAACCACGTTTAAAAAAACCATGCTTGCAATATTCATTAAAAAACTAAGAAAACAACATAGCCTCACGCAAGAATTTTTGGCGTCAAAGCTAGATATCTCAAGGCCAACGTATGCTCAAATTGAGGCTGGGACAAGAGAAATAACGTTAACAGAAGCAAGAAAGCTAGCGGATATTTTTGGGATTGATTTTAATGATTTCTTACAAGAAAAAGACAAGAAAACAGTCGTTACCATTAAAAAAGGAAAACAAAAAGAACAATCTAAAAAAGAAGAGTTGAGAATTAGCATTCCGCAACAAAACATTGAAAAGTTTAAAGAAGTGTTGCTCTATGTCTTGTCTAGAGTTGGCGGCAAGCCAAATGTTGGTGAAGCGGTCATTTACAAGCTTTTGTATTTTATTGACTTTGATTTTTATGAAAAGTATGAAGAGCAACTAATAGGCGCTACTTACATTAAAAATCACTATGGTCCGACTCCCGTTGAGTTTAAAAAAGTTGTCGATGGAATGATAAAACAAGGCGAGATAGTAAAGATAGCAGATAAATTTTTTGATTATCCTCAAAGAAAATACTTACCTAAGAGAGAGCCGGATTTAACAAAGCTAAAGGATGCGAGGGAATTGCATCATATAGATGACGTTTTAGATAGGCTTTCAGACAAAAACGCTACAGAAATGACTGAATATTCTCATCAGGATACCCCTTGGCTTATAGCAAAAGAGAATAAACCATTAGATTATGAAGCGGTTTTCTACAGGGCACCGGAAACCTCGGTAAGAAATTACGATGAAAACGATTAATTACTATGAAACGCCAGAGTTTAAAAAGGGTTTCAAGAAGCTTTTGAAAAAGTACAAAACGTTGGAAGAAGATTTTAAGCTGGTAAAAAAGGCAACAATAGAGCTGTTTCATGTTCAGGAGATAAACAATACAAGCGTTTTTCGAGTTTCCGGGCATTACTCAGAAGATGTACAAATATTCATCATAAAAAAGTTTGCGTGCAAAGCATTAAAAGGACGTGGCGCCAAAAGCGGTATTAGGGTTATTTATGCCTTGCATGTACAGAAATATAGAGTTGATTTTATTGAGATGTATTTTAAAGGTACAAAGGAGAATGAAGATCGGGTGAGAATAAAAATGTATCTTAAAGACTTTTTTATGAAAACTACGAAATGAAAGATGATCATAAAAAAAGAATTAATCTTGATTTTGTTGCACTAAGCGCTGTTGTAGATGCATCCCATGCTAGTGAAACGAGGGGAAGTATGTCTGCGGTCAACTTATATTTTCTTGATAATTTGGGAAGAACTCACAAAGTTGATTTAGCAATTAAAGAGTTTAGTTCAGCAGACAATAATGAAGCTGAAATAAAAGCAATTTTATTTTTTCTTCGTAAATTAGGCAATAAATATAAAATAATTTGGTTATTTACCGACAGTAATAGGGCAGCAAAATTAATTAACGGTAATCATGTTAATCACAAGTATCAATTCCTAATTTCTGAAATCAAAGAACTTATTTCCAAAAAGAAAAAAATGGGATCGAATATTATGATAATCAAAAAACCCAGATCTGATGAAAAGATTATGGAAGTTAATAGTAGATTAAAACTAAAAAGAAAAGCAATATTAGTGAAGAGCACTAGCAGTAATGGAAAAATGTAATCACACAATCATGCCAGTAAAAATCACCTACTTTGTCCACGGCACAACAACCGATAACGAACAAGGCCTGGCCACCGGCTGGGCGCCTGGTGAACTTTCGGAAACAGGCATTGAGCAAGCTGAAAAACTTGGTCTTTTGGTTCAAGACAAAATTTTTGATAGTGTCTTTTGTTCTGATTTGAAGCGTGCAGTCGATACATCCCATAGTGCGTTTGAAGAAAAATATACAATAATTGAAGACGCAAGGCTTAGAGAAGCCAACTATGGTGATTTCACGCAGCAACCCTCCAAGGATTTTAAAGCAGACATGACAAAATGGATAGATACAAAGTATCCGGGTGGAGAAAGCTACAGAGATGTTGAAAATCGAATTGCGGATTTTGTGAATTTCCTAAAAGAAAGCTATGAAGGGAAGCACATCGCCATAGTTGCTCACCAGGCGCCCCAACTGGCATTTGATGTTGTGCTAAAGGGAAAAACATGGGAACAAGCAATTGCCGAGGACTGGAGGCACACAAAATCGTGGCAGCCGGGTTGGGAGTATGAAATAAGTGATTAATGCTTGTGCTGTAGTGTTTTAATCTGTAGACCCTATTCTTTACTTAGGACCACGGTATCTATGAAAACAAGAGTAATTGTCAGTGCGGTAATAGAAGATGGTGACAATCTTCTATTTGCCAAGAAAAAAGAGAATGTTGGTCCATATCCAAATACGTGGCATTTAATTGGCGGTGGTATAGAGGAAGAGGAGTTACTTGAGGAGAGTATCAAGAGAGAGGTAAGAGAAGAAGCCAATACCGATGTTGAGATTATTGAAAAAGTAGGGTTTGACGATGATTTTGAACCTGATAAAAAAGGGGAACTGACACACTATATTTTTCTTACAACAATTCAAAATAAACTGTACGAAACAGCTTTTGAGAAAGAAGGAATAATCTACGTAACACCAAATGACCTTGAACAAGCAAAAATAGGGAAGTGTATACTCAATCTAGAAACGGGGAAACAAAAAAATTCAGATAGAGAAGAACGTATTAAAATCATTAATAATTTTGAAAAGAAAAACGTAGATTGTGTAGCGCTAGCCTGCACAGACCTTCAATTATTGATTCCAAAACATCCAAGGGTACCAATATTTGACACCATAAAGCTCTTTGCTGATGCGACAGTTGAAAAAATAATGAAATAAAAAACAGCATGAAAAAACTCATCATACTATCATCTCTCTTCTTAGTGCTAACGATTCTAGGTTGCCAAAAAACAACCTCAAATGATACAGACTCGAGTACTGAAAATGAAAACTATCGATCTGAAGAAGATACAGACAGTTCAGAGATCTCTTGCACCGTGGTAGATACTGGACAAGAATCATGTTCAAACAATACAGACAAAATGAAGTGCCCAAATAAAGGTAAGGCATTCTATGGGCAAGACGCACAGTATGTTGGTAATAAACTCTCATATAGGGACAATGGTGATGGCACGGTCACTGATGTAAACACTGGCCTTATGTGGCAGCAAGATCCCGGTGCAAAGAAGAGTTATGAGGAAGCTCAAGCAGGTGCACAATCGTTTGAGTTAGCAGGGCATGATGACTGGAGACTACCGACAATAAAAGAGCTGTATTCGTTAATGGATTTTAGAGGTATTGACCCGAGCTCAATGAATAGCGCTGAAGGACTCAGACCATATATAGATGATGAATACTTTGGATTTGAGTATGGAGATCTAAGTACCGGAGACAGAATAATTGATTCTCAATGGGCTACCAGCTCTGTCTATAATGCAGATGTGATGAACAACCAGGAATGCTTTTTTGGTGTTAATTTTGCAGATGGCAGGATCAAATGTTACCCAACAAAGCGAGGCAAAGGCTACTTTACGATATATGTCAGAGGAGATAGCTACGGGGAAAACAATTTAGTTAAAAACAGTGACACCATTTCTGATAAATCGACAGGGCTGACGTGGATGAAACAAGATAGTGGCAGCGGAATGAACTGGGAGGATGCACTTGCGTATTGTGAAGACCTGGAATTAGATGGAAAAAGTGATTGGAGACTACCAAATGCAAAAGAATTACACAGTATTGTAGATTACTCTCGGTCACCCGATGCAACCAATTCTGCAGCTATAGATCCACTATTTGAAGTAAGCTCAATAACGAATGAGGCAGGAAAAAAAGACTACGCCTTTTTTTGGACAAGTACCACGCATATTAGTGAAAGAGGGTATGATAGAGCAGCGTATATTCCATTTGGCAGAGCACTTGGCTACATGAAGGAATTTGGCGGTTGGGTTGATGTTCATGGTGCAGGAGCGCAAAGGAGTGATCCAAAAGCAGGAGATCCAGATGAGTACCCAACTGGCCTTGGTCCACAAGGAGATGCAATACGGATTGATAATTATGTTAGGTGTGTGAGGAGCGAGGGCTAATGCATCTCTTGGTTTCTCATTAAGGATCACTGTAGAATAAGCCGATTATCACCCGTCTTGCACAGTATAAAAAAATCACCAGACGCGAACGCTGGTGAAGTAAATTGATGATAAAAAGATGCAACTTCATTACAAGATAATAGTCATTTTGCTTTCCAAAGTAGACCCTGATACCTTTTCCTCTTTGCAAAGAATACTGATGCGGCAGCGGCCTATGATGTTGACTGCAGCGAATACAACAAAACAATGTGCTTTATGTTTGTTGCAGATGAATTTTGCGCTTTCAAATCTATTCGGATACACATCATGCTCTGCAAAGACCCACCGCTCAATTTTGGGATCTAAATAGAGAAACCCTCTCTTATTTATAAGAACAACATGCATGATACCGGGCGCGGGATTTTTCCAAACATGCATGCCTCTTCTTTTGAAATCAAGTGCCATACGAAATTCATGTAAGCCAGCAGGTCGGGAATAAATACCTTTTTCTGTGATGATAAAGGTGGATTTTGTTGTTCCAACAATTTCATGAAATCGTTCATTGAAAGATCTAATTTTTTTACCGAATGGATCGTGTCTTACCTGGTAAAAAAGAAAGTATCTTTGTTCGGTATACGTACCTTCTGGTGTCTGATATGTAGTTAATGCCGGGTAATTTAAATAAATTATTGTTACAAGTCCCACAAGAAATAAAAGTCCATGGCTAATTTTATCGTTTACTGTTACTACTTTTTTCCCCTTAAATTCTAAAATAATTCCAACGAGTATACGGCCTATCAATCCATGTATAATAAGCCATAGTACAAAAAGTTCTGTGTTCATAGTACCTCCTTGAGTGTGAAAGTGTAATGTTCTAGTGGCAGTATAGTCGAATGCTGAATTTAATCAAGAGCGGATTAAAGAAATGTAGATCGAAGATTTGTATTGTTTGTTAATATGCCTTCACTCTTTCACGCAAATTATTGACACTTAACGCTATTTTCTGTACAGTAAAGTGCTATCGTTTTTTTTGAAATTAGATGGGAGGACAATTGTTAAGCATTTCTTTTGACGGACGGTGGATTGCATGGGCGAGAATCATTTCCGAAAGTGATCCGAGCGTTGAGATTAAATTGTGGGACGTTTCTAGAAAACAAGTCCTATCATATTTGGCAATGCCTATCCAACTTAATGCCCCTGATTGCCTCGTGAGGTCGTTTGAACTTGGCAATGCAATAGAGCAGATCTCAAATGAACTTGCGGTTAATGTACAATTTCCACATCTTGGAAGCAGTGCGTATGTGAGAGTGGCATACGGGAGAAGGCGATGGTATTTTGTTTTGAGTGTTTCAGAAAAAAGTACGTTTAGGCGTGCAAAAAAAATTCCCACTATTACTTTTTTGCCAAAGAAAATCGATTCAAACGGAGTTGTCATCGACAATGGCTACAGGATTCAGATACTGGAAAGCTTTCGATTTATTACCTCAGTTAAGAAGATTGAATAATTATGGCTACACGGAACATCCGATGTAGCTTTTTTTCTCCAAAATAATTGACTTTGCTCTTTATCTATGCTATAATTAAACTACATAAATACACTATATGGCTAAATTTACTTCACAAAGACTCACCCGTGACGTCAGTTATGACACAGGAGGGGAGCAGAAGTTCAAAAAAACATTAACAAAAAGTCCAAAAGCAAGTGGACTTCTTAAGGAATACCTTGGCCAAAGAGGAAAGCGTGGGTACTCTAAGAAGACGTGGAACAAGTTCATGCGTAAAAAGGGTCCGCGAGCTATGTCTCGAACGAGTAGAAAATCGATTGAGTCGTATCTTAACCCATACGGAAAAAGTTCAGACAGTGCAGCAAAAGCAGCTCAAGCACAGCCTTCAGCGGCTCCAAAGAAGTCATCATGGTTTAGTAAACCGTCGCTTAGCGATGCAGATAAGCAAAAAGTTGAAAAAAGATCAGACGCTGCGTTAAAACGAGAGACACGAAGTTTGCGTAATCAATTTGGTTCAGGAAAGGCAAGTTTTACCCGTAGTGGAGGCTTTGATTCAGGGTCAAAAGGTCGTACAAATTTACCGCCACCACCGCGTATGCCTCCACCACCACCGAGACCGCCAAGTCTCGGATAAAAATATCCACATAAGTACTTGACAAAAGGTTTAAGGAATAGTACGGTTACTGCATGAAAAATCTCAACCGGGGTTTTATTTGCCTTTTTAATAATTAAAAGGGCCTTTGTTAGTTAAAGACAAGGGGCTTTGTTTTATGTTAGAAAAAAATTCAATCAATGCGGCGCTTGTAGGAAAGCGCAAGTATTTTACGGACAAACATGAGGTTATAGACCTTCCTGACCTCATTGAAGTCCAGAAAAGTTCGTATGAATGGTTCATGGAAGAGGGTTTAAGAGAGCTCTTTGATGAGATATCACCCATCACCGATTTTACCGGGAAAGACCTTGAGCTCGTGGTAGGTGACTACTATCTTGATGAACCAAAGAATAGTGAGATGGTCGCAAAGTCAAGAAATGCAACGTATGAAGCGGCTGTGCGGGTTATGGTAGAGCTTAAGAATAAGCAAACGGGTGAGATTAAGGAGCAGGAAGTCTACTTGGGCGAGTTTCCTCTCATGACCGACAGAGGAACGTTCATTGTAAATGGCGTTGAGCGTGTGGTTGTTTCCCAGCTTATTAGGTCTCCGGGTGTCTTTTTTACTGAGACTGAAGTTAAGGGCGAGAAACTCTTTGGTGCAAAAGTTATTCCTAACCGTGGTGCGTGGCTTGAGTTTGAAACAGATAGTCACGGTGTTATTTACGTAAAGATCGATAGAAAAAGAAAAGTAGCAGCCACGGCGCTTTTGAGAGCGTTTGGATTTGACAGTGACCGAGACATTTTAAAGCATTTTAAAGATGTTGATACACTTTCTGACAGAAAAATTATTGAAAACACGATCAAGAAGGACCCGTCATCAGACACAGCAGAAGGTCTTAAAGAGGTGTACAAGCGTATTAGACCGGGTGACCTTGCAACGGTAGACAACGCAAAATCACTGATTGAGGCGATGTTCTTTAATTTTGATCGGTACGACTTTGGTAAGGTTGGTCGGTACAAATTAAACCAGCGTCTAAAACTCGATGTTGAAAATACAAAAGAAAATAGAGTTTTTAGAACAGATGATCTTATAGAAATATTAAGAGAGCTAGTGAGACTCAACGTTAAGCAAGGTAAAGGCGATGATATTGATCACTTGGGAAACAGACGCGTTCGTGCCGTTGGAGAATTGCTCCAAAATAAAATGCGTGTAGGGTTGATGAGAATGGAACGTATCGCTAAAGACCGTATGAGTACCATGGATATTAACTTGGTAACACCGGCACAGCTTGTTAATGCAAGACCGGTTATTGCGGCAACACGCGAGTTCTTTACTTCATCACAGCTCTCACAGTTTATGGATCAAACAAACCCACTCTCTGAATTAGCACATAAGAGACGCCTTTCTGCTATGGGTCCCGGTGGTCTTTCAAGAGAACGTGCAGGGTTTGACGTTCGCGATGTTCACAGATCTCACTATGGACGTATCTGCCCGATTGCAACGCCTGAAGGTCCAAACATTGGACTTGTTGGGCACATGGCATGTTTTGCACATATTAACGAGTACGGATTTATTGAAACACCATACAGAAAGGTGTTGCGGGAAGTCCCTATTAAACATGCAGAAAAAGCAAAAGGCGAGATTGCATATAAAAGTGGTATTAAAGATCCAAACACAGGAGAAGTGGTGATTAAAGGGGATACGGTCCTGACTGCAAATCATATAGCAACTCTTAAAAAACTTGAGAAAAAAGGTCTAAAAACAATCCCGGTTAAATCTAGGGTTACAAACGACATTATTCTCCTTGATGCGTTTGAAGAAGAGCTGTCAATTACCGCACCGGCAACGACTGACATTGATGAAAAGGGCTATTTTGAGCGCACGCGTGCAGAAGTACGCGTTAAGGGTGAACCGTCCATTGAACCAACAGGGCAGATCGAATATGTTGATGTATCACCAAAACAGATCGTTAGTGTTTCGACTTCACTCATTCCTTTTTTAGAGCACGACGATGCAAACCGAGCCCTTATGGGAACAAACATGCAACGTCAAGCTGTCCCGTGTATTCAGCCACAGGCACCGCTTGTAGGTACTGGGTCAGAAGAGCGCGCAGCGAGAGATTCCGGTGCAGTTATTCTTGCGGGAGATGACGGAGAAGTAACACACGTTTCAGGATCAAAGATCGTGGTAAAAGGAGATAAGAACAAAAAAGAGAATGAGTATGTTCTTCATAAGTTTTTGCGCTCCAATACATCAACGTGTATCAATCAACATCCTATCTGTAACGTTGGTGATACAGTAAAAAAAGGAGACGTGCTTGCCGATGGTCCTGCAACGCATCATGGTGAACTCGCTATTGGACAAAACGTGTTGGTAGCCTTTATGTCATGGCAGGGCGGTAACTTTGAAGATGCTATTTTAGTTTCGGAGCGACTGGTGAGAGAAGATCGCTATACTTCAATTCACATTGAAGACTTTTCGATTGACGTAAGAGACACAAAGCTTGGACCGGAAGTAGTCACCCGCGACATTCCAAATGTCAGTGAAGAAAAACTCAAAGATCTTGACGAAGAAGGTGTCATTCGTGTTGGTGCACAAGTGTCCTCGGGCGATATTCTCGTCGGAAAAATTACGCCAAAAGGTGAAACAGAACTTACCGCAGAAGAACGACTACTCAGAGCAATTTTTGGTGAAAAAGCGCGTGATGTTAAAGATACGTCACTCTACTTGCAGCATGGTGAACATGGTAAAGTCGTTGATATTAAGATATTCAGTAGAGAAAATGGTGATAAACTCCAAACCGGTGTTATAAAGACGATTCAGGTTTCTGTCGCACAGCTCAGAAAAATCCAAGTTGGTGATAAAATTGCCGGACGTCATGGTAATAAAGGAGTTATTTCAAAAATTGTGGCCACGGAAGATATGCCACATCTTCCTGACGGAAGAACGGTTGATATTATTCTAAATCCCCTTGGTGTTGCATCACGTATGAACATCGGACAGATTTTGGAGACACATCTTGGGTGGGCCGCTTGTGCGCTTGGGTACAAAATAGCGACGCCGGTTCTTGATGGTATTTCAGAAGACCAAATTAAGGGTGAGCTTAAAAAAGCCGGCATTGCTGAAGACGGAAAAGTTGATCTCATAGATGGTAGAACTGGTGAGCCGTTTAAAGAAAAAACAACTGTTGGGTATATGTATATTTTGAAGCTGTACCATTTGGTTGAAGATAAAATTCACCAGAGATCAATTGGACCGTACTCACTGGTAACGCAGCAGCCTCTTGGTGGTAAAGCACAGTTCGGTGGTCAGCGATTTGGAGAAATGGAAGTATGGGCGCTTGAGGGGTATGGTGCGGTACATACGCTCCAAGAAATGCTCACCATTAAGTCCGATGATGTTATTGGGCGTTCAAAAACGTACGAGAGCATTATTAAGGGCGAAGAAATCAGACAACCAAATATTCCTGAGTCCTTTAACGTGTTAGTTAAAGAGCTTAAAAGTTTGTCTCTTGAAGTAGAACTACTGGGAACCAAGGATGAATCAGAGGGAGGCGATGAAGATGAGGAGGAGCAGGAAAAATCGGAAAAGCCCGAGGTTCAAGAAGATAGTGAACCATCACAGGACCCCGTCAAAGAAGATGAAAAATAATTACTTTCTTTCTTATCTAACTTCTCATTTTAAAGTCTATCTATGTCTAATGTCCCAAATGATTTTTCTGGCATAAAGCTCAAACTTGCGTCGCCAGAAAAAGTCCTCGAATGGTCGCATGGCGAGGTAAAAAAGCCAGAGACGGTAAACTACCGTACTCAAAGACCAGAAAAAGATGGTCTCTTTTGCGAACGAATTTTTGGTCCAACCAAGGATTGGGAGTGCTATTGTGGAAAATATAAAAGAATTCGATATAAAGGCATTGTTTGTGACAAGTGTGGTGTTGAAGTAACCCGTTCTATCGTGAGACGAGAACGTATGGGACACATCAGTCTTGCAGCACCGGTCACGCATGTATGGTTTTTACGTGGCATCCCTTCAAAAATTGGACTTATGCTCGACATTTCTGCACAAAACCTAGAAAAGGTGATTTATTTTGCGAGCTATATCATTACGTCAGTAGACTTAGAGGCAAAAGAAGATATGTTGTCTCAAGCTGCGGATGAGTTTAAAAAGAAAAAGAAAGGGCTAAAGAAAATATACGAGGCAAAGATTCAGGAGATAAGGAACGAAGCACTTGAGAAAAAGGCACAGAGCAAAGCAAAAAATATTGACGTACGAGCAGAAAAACAAGCCCTAAAGTTGGAAGAAGAAAAGGAAAAGCAATCAAAGGAGTTAGGTGATAAATACAATCAGGCTAAGAAAGAAATAGAAAATATTAAAAAGCTTTCTATTATTTCTGAAATTGAGTACCGTACACTTTCAATGAAGTACGGACATGTTTTTGAAGCAGGCATTGGTGCGGAAGCGGTAAGAAGGGCACTTGAAGAGGTTGACCTTAAAGAAGGGATTGAGACACTTAAACAAAATCTTATTGACGCCCCTGCATCACAGAAGAAAAAAATCAGACGCAGGCTCAACCTGTATCAACATCTTAATAAAAATGAAATTAGACCAGAATGGACGGTACTTAACGTACTTCCAGTTATTCCTCCAGACCTGAGGCCAATGGTGCAGCTCGATGGTGGTCGTTTTGCCGCGTCTGATCTTAACGATCTGTATAGACGAGTAATCAATCGTAACAATCGGTTAAAAAGGCTTATAGAAATAAATGCCCCCGAGGTTATTTGTAGGAATGAAAAGAGAATGTTGCAAGAAGCGGTTGATGCACTTATTGACAATAGCGCGAGACACGGGAAGGCAGTCGCCTCAACATCGGGTCAAAAGAGGGTGCTTAAGTCCCTTGCTGATATGCTGAGAGGTAAACAGGGTCGGTTTAGACAAAACCTGCTCGGTAAACGTGTTGATTATTCTGGACGAAGTGTGATTGTTATTGGTCCAAATCTCACTCTTGGTGAGTGTGGAATTCCAAAAACCATGGCACTTGAACTCTTTAAACCATTTGTGATTAACGAACTTATTGAACAAGAGCATGCACATAATATTAGAAGTGCATCAAGGCTTATAGAAGAAAAGTCGCCGGAAGTATGGGATATGCTTGAAGAGGTTATTAAGGGCCACTTCATTATGATCAACCGTGCGCCGACACTGCATAGACTAGGAATTCAGGCGTTTCAACCGGTGCTTATAGAAGGTAAGGCGATTCAGATTCACCCTATGGTATGTACCGCGTTTAATGCAGACTTTGATGGTGACCAAATGGCCGTACATGTGCCGCTTACCGAGCCTGCACAAAAAGAAGCTCGTGAGATTATGAGCTCAACGACCAATTTACTTAAACCGGCAACGGGAAAACCTATCGTGATTGCAACGCAGGACATTGTTTTGGGCTGTTACTACATCTCAACAATTAAGCCTGGTGAAAAGGGAGAAGGAAAATATTTTGCTTCCGTTGACGAAGCTATGATTGCGTTTGAACACGAACTTATTACACTCAGATCAAAAATTCATGTAAGAATAGCTCCAGGTGAAATAGTTGAAACATGTGTCGGTCGTATCTTCTTTAACACGATCCTTCCTAAAGAGATGGGATTTGTTAACGTAATACTTGATAAACGGGCCATCTCTTCAGTTATTGCAAAGTGTTTAAACACGCTTGGAAATGAAGAAACTGTGGAAATTCTCGATAAACTCAAAGTACTAGGGTTTAAGTATCTCACTAAATCAGGTCTTTCATGGGGTATGGATGATTTGCAAGTTCCCGTTGAAAAGAAAGAAATTCTAGGTGAGGCTGAAAAGCAAGTCGAAGAAATCAGACAACAATACAAATCGGGATTTTTAACCGATAGTGAACGATACGTAAAAACGATTGAAACATGGGCAACGGCAAAGGATAATATTACTAAGGTATCGACAAAAACACTTGATGAATACGGTCCGGTGTATGCCATGGTTGAATCGGGCGCTCGTGGATCCTGGCCGCAGATTGTTCAGATTATGGGTATGAGAGGTCTTATGGCAGCGCCATCAGGTAAAACTATTGAACTTCCGGTGCGTGATAGCTTTAAAGAAGGGCTTGGAGTGCTTGAGTACTTCATCTCGACGCATGGTGCTCGTAAAGGTCTTTCTGATACGGCGCTTAGGACTGCCAACGCTGGTTATTTGACGCGTCGTCTTATTGATGTTGCGCAAGATATGGTTGTTTTTGAAAAGAATTGCGGTGCAAAAGAGAGTATTGAGGTTAATAAAAAGGACAGTGATAGAATAAATGAAACAGTTGGTTCACGGTCTCTTGGTAGAACGGCAGCACAAGATATTGTTGATCCAAAAACAGGTGAAGTCATCATCAAATCAGGAAAAATTGTGGGAGATGAAGAGGCAAAAAAGATCGATGATGCAGACATTGAGGCAGTAAACATAAGATCAGTGATTACGTGCAAAGCATTAAGAGGTTTATGTAGCAAGTGCTATGGATGGGATTTGGGAAACAGAAAACAGGTCGAGATTGGCCAAGCGGTAGGTATTGTCGCTGCACAGTCAATTGGTGAACCGGGCACACAGCTGACGATGCGTACCTTCCATACGGGTGGTGTTGCCGGTGATGGTGATATTACGCAGGGTCTTCCTCGGGTAGAAGAACTTTTTGAGGCTAGAAACATTAAAAAGCCGGCGGTAGTTGCTGAGCTTGATGGTGTGTGCCATGTTAAAGAAGAAGGTGAAAAGAAAATCATTAATATTGTTTCAAAAGACGTCAAAAAAGCTGATATTGAAAAGGACTTTAAGAAGGGATCAGCAAAAGTAAAAAATGATTCTGTGATAACCAAAGGAACACTTCTTGGCCTTTCAACAGAAGGAAAGCAGATTAAAGCACCGTTTGATGGTATTGTTCGTATAGAAAAGGACACATTTGCTCTCTTTAAAGAAGGCACGATTGAAAAGCAGTATACGCTTCCTAGTGATTCAATCCTTTGGGTGCAAGATGGTGATTTGGTTGTAAAAGGACAACAACTCACTGAAGGACATGTAGATGTTCAGCATCTCTTTAAAGTCGCCGGAAGAAAAGTGGTGCAGAAGTATATACTTGGCGACGTGCAGTATATTTATGCAAGCCAAGGGCAAGAAGTGAATGACAAACACGTAGAAATCATTATTCGGCAGATGCTTTCAAAAGTGGTGATCAGAGAAGAAGGCGAAAGCGAGTTTTTGGTAGGAGACGTTATTAGCAGAGCACAATTCTTTAATGCGATAAGCGTGTTAAAGAAGGATAATAAGAAACCGCCGGTAGCGGAGGATTTGCTCCTTGGGATTACAAAGGCATCGCTTTCAACTGAGAGTTTCCTTGCCGGAGCATCGTTCCAAGAAACTGCCAAAGTATTGATTGACGCAGCAATCGCAGGGAAGGTTGATCACCTTAGAGGGCTAAAAGAAAACGTGATCATTGGTAAATTGATCCCGGTTGGTACAGCATTCAGAAAACCTGCGTAAAAGAACCGTTGTATCGATTTCGTAGGGGTGGCACGTATGCCACCCTTTTTTTGAATGATTCCTCCTCTTTTCTAAGGGAGAGGAAAGAACCTCCACCCCTTATTAAAGGGGAGGGAATAATAATATCTCTTTTTGACCATAAAACCAAAGTAGTATACACTGTAACTACACTTTACGTGACGAGGAGTCACATGCTTTCTAATCCACGCATTTCATGGGAAGAAAAAGAAAAAGAGGAAGACCTCGGAAAAAAAGAAAGGTTGAGACACCAAAAGAAACACCACTCGGATTTATTTTCCAAAAGAAAATGAGTCCAGAGACGTTTTGGGGTATTATTACAGTTGTCTTTTTTGTGCTAGGGCTTATAATCTTTTTAAGTCTTATTGGTGTTGCAGGGAGATTGGGTGATGTATTGGAAAAAGGACTTAAAGTGTCCTTTGGCTACGGAGCATATTTAATACCATTTGCGCTTATATGGGGCGCATATCTGCTTTTAAAAACGCAAAGAAATAAAGAGTATCAAATTAAGAACACGGAGATTGTTGGTGTGGTACTTCTGTTTATTTGTCTTGGTGGATTTTTCCATTCTTTGTCAAAACCTACTGAGTATTTACACAATGCTCAAGCGGGACTTGGCGGTGGTTATGTAGGATATATAGTACTTTTCCCGCTTGAGAAAGTGATTGGTATTTGGGCGTCGTTTGTGGTGCTTATTGCGTGCGGCATAGTAGGCGTTGTTTTAGTGCTTAATAAAACACCGGGAGAGCTTGTTGATCTACTCATACAGTTTAAAAAGTTTAGTGTTTCATTTTTTGATAAATTTAGAAAGAGAAAAGCAATCCAAAGTGCAGGGCTTAGGGTAAAAGGGCTTGATAATAATTATGATGGTGACATAGACGGGGAAGGACAAAAAAAGGAGGCAGGAACATCACTTTTTAAGACAAAGTCGTTTCCTGCCCTTTCATTCAAAAAGAAAAAGGAAAAGCAGGATTCGCCTGTTCAGACATCTAGAGCAGAAAGCAACTACAAGCCGTATCCGTTGTCTCTTCTTGATACTAAAGGAGGCCGGCCGGAAAGTGGTGATATACGGGCAAATGCACAAATTATTGAGCAAACGCTTAAAAGCTTTGACATTGGGGTTTCTATGGAGGAAGTTAATATTGGTCCAACGGTGACGCAGTATACTTTTAGGCCGCGGAAGGGTGTTAAACTTCATCAAATTACGACTCTTCAAAATGATCTCTCACTTGCTCTTGCCGCACATCCTTTAAGAATAGAAGCACCTATTCCCGGAAGATCACTCGTAGGTATAGAAATTCCAAACAAGAAAGTAGCGCTCGTAAGACTCAGAGAGATATTAGAAAGTCCTGAATATCAAAAGGCGCCGGGAATGTTAAATGTTTCGCTTGGGCGTGATGTCTCAGGAAACCCAAACGTATCAGATATCAGTAAAATGCCTCATCTCTTGATTGCCGGTGCAACGGGAAGCGGTAAATCGGTTGCTATTCATGTCATTGTCTTGTCTCTTCTTGCACAAAACAGTCCTGAGGATTTGCGTCTTATTCTGGTTGACCCAAAGAAGGTTGAGCTGACTTGTTACAATGATGTCCCGCATCTTCTTACTCCCGTTATTACTGATGTTGACAAGACGATTAATTCGCTCAGATGGACGGTTGCAGAGATGGAGCGGCGCTTTATACTTCTTTCCGAAAGCGGTAAGCGTGATATTCAGTCCTACAACAAAGCGTATCCGGACAATAAGCTTCCTTACATTGTTGCGGTTATTGATGAACTTGCTGATCTTATGTCTGTTGCCGCAAATGAGGTGGAGGCAGCGGTCGTGCGGCTTGCTCAAATGTCTCGAGCGGTGGGAATTCACTTAATACTGGCGACCCAGAGACCATCGGTAAATATTATCACGGGTCTTATTAAAGCAAACATTACCGCACGAATTGCGTTTACCGTTGCGTCTCAAGTAGATTCACGAACCATTATTGACTCTGCCGGCGCAGAGAAGCTGCTTGGAAAGGGTGATATGCTGTATGTGGCAAGTGAACTAGGAAAACCTCGACGAATTCAAGGCGCGTATATTACTGAAAATGAAATCGGTAAAGTTGTTTCGTATATAAAAGAGCAAGGGGAGCCTGAGTATAATGAAGAGGTGGTTGAAAAAAATAAGACGTCGCGCGTTGTTGGCGCTACTCAGTCTATGGATGATGAAGACGATTATTTTGATGAGGCACGAACCATTGTAATACAAGCGGGTAAGGCATCTGCATCGCTGCTCCAGCGGCGTCTTAAAGTAGGATACGCGCGCGCGGCAAGATTACTTGATTCTTTGGAGGAGCAAGGTATAGTAGGACCTGCGGATGGTGCAAAGCCACGTGAAGTGTTTGTGCAAACAAATGATGATATGGGTGATGATATGCCCCCGGCTGATTTAGCGTAATTTCTCACAACATGGCAAATAGGGATTTTTCAAGCAAAGGAGAAGCGGTTCCCCATACTATTGGGGAAATTTTTTACTATGAAAGAAACAGAAGACGCTACACTCTTAGTCAAATAGCAAAAGAATTAAATATTCGCAAAACGTACTTGGAACTTTTGGAGGATGATGCACTCGACAAGCTTCCTGCAGACGTGTATACCAAAAACTACGTAAAGCGCTATGCTGATTTTCTTCACGTAGATAGTGATGCGATGATTGAGCTCTATGAAAAGGAAAAAAACGTGGTTAAGAAGGTACGTGATGAAGACGACCCGGGTAAAGTATTTTCTGAAAAGAAACGAAAGTTCTCTTTTATACTAACACCAAAAATAGCGAGGCGCTTTGGCATTCTTCTCCTTGTTGTCGTTTTTCTTTTTTATATTTGGTATCAAGTGAGTGATCTCTCTGCTCCACCGGAACTGACCATTATTGAGCCATCACAAAACGAAACAACAATCACAGAAACATCTGTATTAGTAATTGGTGAGACAAGTCAAGACGCAGCTTTGACGATTAATGGCGAGCCTATTCATTTAACCAGTGATGGTACGTTTCAGGAGACTATTGCACTTCAAAAAGGAATTAATGAGCTCAAGTTTGAGGTGGTAAATAAGCTCGGGAAGAAACGAGAGGTTGAAAAGAAAGTCTATGTAGAATAAAATAAGAGTAAGGGTAATAAATAATAAATAACGTTTATCAAAGGCGGATAGATAAACAGAAAGGGAAGAATCTCATGCCCAAAAAAAAGGCGACAGTAAAAGTGGAGAAAAAGAATCCAAAAGAGGAGGCAGTCCAAAACGCCATTGATCAAATCAAAGAACGATATGGCGATGGCGCTATCATGAAGTTAGGTGACGTGCGTACTATTGATGTTGATGCAATCCCAACAGGGTCAATCTCACTTGATATTGCACTCGGTGTTGGCGGCATACCTAAGGGACGTGTCATTGAGATATTTGGACCAGAGAGTTCCGGTAAAACAACACTTGCTGAGCACATTGTAGCGAGCGTTCAAAAGCGCGGTGGTGTTGCTGCATATGTAGATGCAGAGCATGCGCTTGATCCGGACTATGCAAAAAAGATTGGCGTGGACATAGAAAAACTGCTTATCTCACAGCCAGAGACGGGGGAGCAAGCGCTCGAGATCGTTGAGACACTTGTTCGCTCAAATGCAGTGGATATTGTGGTGATTGACTCAGTTGCAGCGCTCACTCCTCGCGCTGAGATTGAGGGCGAAATGGGAGACTCGCATATGGGTCTTCAGGCAAGGCTTATGTCACAAGCGTTAAGAAAACTTACCGGCGTTGTGTCAAAATCACGAACCACCGTTATCTTCATTAATCAAATCAGAATGAAGATTGGGATTATGTTTGGAAATCCTGAAGAAACTCCCGGTGGTAAAGCACTTAAGTTTTATTCGTCAGTCAGAATTGACTTGAGACGATCTGCACAGATTAAGCTTGGTGAGAAGATTATTGGAAACAGAGTAAAAGTAAAAGTGGTAAAGAATAAAGTAGCGCCACCGTTCCAAACAGCAGAATTTGACATTATGTATAATGAAGGAATTTCACGAATGGGAGATCTCCTTGATACTGGTGTTAGAATGAAGATCGTTGATAAGAGCGGTGCATGGTTTACGTATAATGGTGAACAGCTTGGTCAAGGGAGAGAAGCATCAAAAATCTATCTCAAAGAACACAAAAAAGTTGCCAAAGAAATAGAAAAGAAAGTATGGGAGTACATTAAGGCTGAGGCAAAAGAAGAAGAATAAGTATAACGTGCCAAATCATGGCGCAAACACAAAACTCAAAGTACAGAGGTCCGCTTAAGGCTGCGCCTTTAGATATGGTGAGACCACAAAGAAAAAGCATATCTAGCCAAAGCAGGCAGACTTCTTATGAAATGCGAAGAAGACGCGTGCAAAAACCGGTAAGTGAGACTCCACAGGAGCCTCACTTACCCAGGCGGGATCAAGCAAAGCCTGCAAATCGCTCTGAAGAGGCTCCTCGTGTACTAAGCGATCCAGCACCTCGAGTGGCAAAACAACCAGAGCAAAAAACGCAGTCACCGCATACATTCAAAAAGAACCATGATCGTGAAACCAAACGGCCAAAACGAGGACGACGTTTTTTTGGCACGTGCTCTGTGCTCCTTGCACTCAATATAATTGTGCTTGGCGTGTTAATTTATTATGTGAGCAAAGTAGCACGAACGGTTGAAGCGTGGGACACGGAAGACATAAAAAATCACATTACTGAGACGTTGAATTTTCAGGAAGAAGCGCCGTCACAAAACGATGAGTTTTTTAACAAGATCATGGAGTCATCCGATCTTGAAAATGCAGTAAATACCAACACAAAAGCAGAATAAAACATTGACGCATTCCTCTTTTTCTGGTTCAATTAAAGGTCTGAACGTCTTTTTTTAGGAGGAATAGTGGAAAAAGTTATTATAGGCGCCTCGATTTTTTACTATTGGACGCATTTTAGTAATGATTTATTGAGAGAAGTACTCATTTCTTGCGGAGGGGATAAAGCACTTATTTTTTTGGGAGAAGTAACCGATGTTCGATTAGTCCATCTGCTGCAGTGGGGTTATTTATCCCGCAAAGGAAAAACGTGGGAAGTTGTAGTTAAAGGCGAAACGACGTGGAATGAAAGAGATCAGTTTGCATCGTTTTTACAGATTTGGACTTCGGGTTATGAAGTTAATTTCTGTGGAATGCCGTATGAATCTTTGGGGACTATCTCTAAAGAAGTTCATGAGGAAGTTCATGGAGCAGACATTGCATGTGAGCAAGCAATTTTTTTAATCCCGCCAGAGACATATTATGCATCAGGCGAAACAACCATTCAGTTTGAGTAAGGCACAAGCTTTACTCTTTTTTGATGGAAAAAAAGAGCATTTCTTGTGCAAGCGGTGTTTTAGGGTCTTTTATGAGAACGCAGGATGCAGTACAATAAAGATATACGTTACAAATAACAACATGTATGAAGTATACTTGCCTTTTTTCTGAAATAGGTAAAAAAGATGTGGCACGTGCCGGCGGTAAGGGTGCGTCGCTTGGAGAAATGACTAAAAAGGGATTCCCCGTACCTCCCGGTTTTGTTGTTGTAAGTTTTGCGTTTGAGAGTTTTTTGAAAGTAACAGATTTACATGTAGAAATCAGCGCATTACTTGACACGGTCAATATACATGAAATACATACTGTTGAGAACGCTGCGTCAAAAATACAGAATTTGATTCTTCAAGCATATATGCCACATGAAATAGAAGAACACATTTTATGTTCTTTCAAAAAACTTAATACACCTTATGTCGCGGTGAGATCAAGTGCTACCGCGGAAGATTCTTTAGAAGCTGCGTGGGCGGGCCAGCTTGAAAGTTATTTAAACACAACAGAAAAAACACTACTTTTGCATGTTCAGAAATGTTGGGCGTCACTTTTTACACCACGAGCCATTTTTTATCGCTTAGAAAAAAATCTTATAAAAAATCCAATTTCCGTTGCAGTTGTTGTGCAAAAGATGATTCAAAGTGACGCGTCAGGTGTTGCGTTTTCTGTTCATCCTGTGACAGAAGATAAAAATCAGATGATTGTAGAAGCGTCGTATGGTTTGGGTGAGGCGGTTGTGTCAGGGAGTGTAACCCCGGATAGCTATGTGGTTCAAAAAAAGCCTCTTGCTCTATATGATATAAACGTGTGCGTTCAAACAAAGGGATTGTATCGTGGAAAAGAGGGTAATGAATGGAAAAAAATCCCCCAAAAAAAAGGAGAGAGACAAGTACTTTTAGATAAAGAAATTCTTGAGCTTGCAAGAATTATTATGACCCAAGAAGAACATTGTGGCTTTCCGGTGGATGTTGAATGGGCGCTGGAAAAAGGAAAATTTTACGTCTTACAAAGTCGCCCCATCACTACACTAAAAAACAAAAAGCTCGCTTCATAAAGAAACGAGCATCATACAATAAAGTGGTTAGCTTACCAGTTGCCCCTGACGATAAATGCGGGCAATGCCATGTTCTAAGTCTTCAACTTTGGCAGTGAGCTTTTTTGAGTCGGAAGCCAACGTTGCAAACTCTTCTTTGGTTCCTCCATGGGCGAGGAGTGTGCCGAACGTTTCTTTGTTAATGACTACAATATCTGCGGGCGCGCCTTCTATGAGTTTTCCCCGCATGCCATGGCCTGCCTCGTGCTCATAATCTGCTGCCATCAAGGAATACGCACTCAAGGCTTGCTCAAAAGAAATACGTTCTTTGGGGTTAGGGTGGTGGGTTGCTGCCCAGATGCCAAAGAGCGCTGACGGCGGCATGCCATCAGAGCCAAACATCATTTGTACTCCTTCTTGAAGCATTTCTGCGTGTGGACACAGTTGTGTAACGCGTCCATCAAGCCTGTCTTGATAGACCACATCGGTTAAGAAGTTAGGTTGAGATGATACCCATGCTCCAACAGAAGCTATCTCAGGAGAAAGTCCTTGGCTGAGCTCACAATGTTCTATTCTAAACTTTCCTGGATCAAGCTTGGCTTCTTTAGCAAGGTTTCTCCATGATTTGGCTGTCTCAATCGCTCGTGCAACAGCTTTGTCACCAATTGCATGCATGGCAATTTTATTGAGCCCCATCGTGCGTGCATCTCCAATGGCTTGATTTATTTCTTGCAAGGTATGATACTCCACTCCAACATTGTCTGATTTTTCGTACGGTTTTTTCATTAGAGCAGTGTGTGAACCAAAGCTTCCATCAGCAAGGAGCTTGAGACCGACAAGCGGTAAATCTTGAGCTCTATCAAATAATCCTTGTTTTTGAAGTGTGTCCAGATTTGAATAAAATTCCTTCATAATTTCTGGCGCCAAAAATACTTGTCTTACCGGAAATTCAGTGCCTCGTTCCTTTTGCCAGCTTTTTCGGGCCATAAGTAGTGCAACAACATCTCCATAGGAATAAGAGTACATATCGTGAATATTGGTGATTCCCTGTGAAATCCACGAGTCAAGTGTTGTTTCCATACCTTCAGCGATTCGTTCAACGCCATAATGACTTTCGGCAATTTGAATGGCAAGAATAGCATGTCCTTCTGTTGCAAGTCCCTTTTTTGCATCAATATGTCCGGTAGTTCTCTTACCCAGACCCTTTTCCTCATGGACTTTTTTTGAAAGGAGGTCAATCATTGGTGTGTTGAGCCTGGCTCCATGAAAGCTGGAATCAATCATGCAATAGGGACGTTTGGTATCTACTCGGTCAAGATCTTCAAGAGAAATCTCTGCATTAGGGACGCTTTGTGTGTTATGTCCTAATATGACTTTTGGAAGAGCAAGATCTCCTGACCCCGTTTGTTCACGAAGCATTCTCATAATCTGATCTTTTGTTTTTCCTTCGCTGACATTGCCTGCATCAATAACTTCCATTGTTCCATAAGCAAGGTGATTGTGAGTATCGGTAAATGCAGGAAGTGCAACGCCACCTTCGTAGCGATCAAACAAAAGACTTGGCCTTCTTTCCTTTTCTGCATCTATCCATTGTCTAACGTCTCGTGGATCACCAATTTTAACAATAGTTCCAGATTTCGGATCTAAAACCATTTGAATCTCGGTTTTTTTTTGAAGCTCTCTGCTTTCCGGTGAAGTTGGCACAAACGCCGCTTCCGGATGCAGATGGGAGAGTTTTTCAGGCATATTGAATTCCTCCGTAAATGTTTTTTACATTAGTGTGCTTTTTTACCGTAGTGTAAAAAAGTACTAATGTCAATGTATTTGGCTTAAATACGGTCTGTAACAGGAATGTCCAGAAGATACGTAACAAGCGCCATATTTGTATAGATTGCCGCTTCCAGCATTTCGTTTACAACCATGCGGGGGTCATCATCCGTTTCTTTAAGTGCTGTAAGACGGCTGTCTGCGGTAGCCCTAGGTTCAAAGACACATACTGGCACGTTTTCTCGCATTTTTTCTAACTGTGTATTAGAGAAAGGAACAAAGTTTTTATTAAACTCAGCAACCAACGATTCATCTTCACCTGATTGTGGTAGTCCTTCTACAATAAACAAGAAATCAACGTGATCGAGCATATCATCAAGTTTTGCTTGCTCATAGGTGCTACCATGTTCTTGAACGAGAGTTTGATTTTTTTCTGGAAGTGCCATCTCAGGAATAATTGAATCCTCAATGAAGCTAACATCAAAATGACTTAGTACGTTTGAAACAGCTTTCATTGGCCGGGATGATTTGCTCATGCCATACACTCCAATTTTTTTACCCTTAAGATCTTCTAGGTGCTTCATGACTGTATACACGCAAAATAGTGCGCCAATAGCGTGTTCTTTGTCACCACACATAGCGTTTATTAGTGGAATCGGATATCCTTTTTTGGCAAATGCAGATAAATCAAATGTTTTATGTCGAATTGCTAGAATATCACACAAAGGTGCAATAGAAGTAAGCGTATCGTCTATATCTTCTTCACCTGTTTCAAGATAGGTGCCTTTGATCCCAGAGATACCAAACCATCCACCACCGAGTTTGATCATGGCGCTTTGCAAGCTTGCTGAGGTCCTGGTGCTTTCTTGAAAAAAATATGTAGCAATGACTTTTCCCGGGCATAGATTCGTGAAGTTTCTTTTTTCTTTAAGTCCGGTTTCAAAAATTTCTGCACGACGAAACAGTTCAAGGTATTCTTCTTTAGTAAGATCTTGTGTTCTAGTAAAATGTTTCATATTTTTACTGGTACTCTTTTAAGATTTTAACTTCACCTTTTGTTGCATTTACTTTGACGAGGTCCCCATCAGAAAGAACGTACGTTGCTTTTTTTGTGCCTACAACACAAGGAATTTCTAGTTCACGCGATATTATTGCTGCGTGACACGTGAGCCCACCTTCATCCGTAATAATGGCAGCTGCTTTTTCCATGGCGGGAACATAGTCGGGCAGTGTCATGCCACAGACTAGTATATCTCCTTTTTTTACTTTTTTTAGTGCGTCTTTGGCACCACAGCAAACTTTAACTCTTGCACGAGCTTGTCCTTTTGAAGCAGCTATTCCTGTAAGTAGCAATTCATGACTACATTCTACATCTAATTCTTGTTGTGCGGCTGTTTGAGCTTCTCTACCGCTTAACGTTTTAATGCTATTTTTTTGCAATAGCACAAAGGTAGCTTTTTTTCTTTTTTCAATTTCCTTTTTATTTGCTGTGCCTCCACGTAAAATCTGCTTGATTTCATCATACCAGAGCCACTCAAAATCGTCTGTATTCATTTTATAGCGTTTTGACACTTCCTTTCCCAATAGGTGGGCGGCATACACAGTCTTAACTTGCATTTCTTTTCGGAGATCAAGGTAGTGACAAAATTTGTCCATTATCCAGAGCGTATGCTTAATCTTGTCTGAAAGAAAGTAATCTCTACAAAGTGTATCTCTTCTTTGCTTTATCTCCTTTGTTTTTTCTTGTAAGGCTAGCAATTCTTTTTTAGTCGAATTTTTGTTCTTTTTAACCTGATTTGAAAAATAAGCAATAGTATGTGGTGTCATGTTTTCCCAACCAAGCTTTGTCCACCAAAACTTTTTATGGATATTTTGAACATCTAACAGATCAGTTTTCTTCTTCTGAGCAACAGTCATTATTGCTTCTTTTTCTAGATTGATGTAAGAACGATACTGTGGCGTGGTTATTTCTTGATACAGATTCATGAACTCTTCATTATCTAGATCACTCTTTTTGTTTGCCAACTCTTCTTTTATTATTATTTTCAGATAATTGTCAAAAACGACATCAAAAGCATCAATGGCTAAGGTTAGCAAAGCGTGCGCAGAAGAAGATTCCTTGGATAAATAGTCGTAATAATATATTAATTCTTGGTTTGTACAATTACTAAGATTTTGTTTTTTTATTTTTCTTGCTGCTGCAAGCGCTCTCTTGGTGCAGTCATCAAATTGAGCAAATAGAGTAAGCGCTTTTGTTTTATTTGTGCAATCGCGTACGATTTGTTTGCCAATATCTTTAATCTCTGTGCCCCAAGCGCACCAGAGTTTGGGATCTTCGTTGTAATACAAGACTGAACAGAAGGAATTATCAAAGAACGTGCGCGCATGTTTATAAATACTAGTAAACATTATTGCCATACGATTAAGTTCAATGGTCCCGCGTGTGTAGATAATCCATTGTGTTTTATCTTTCATAGCTCGATCTTTTAGTAATCTTAATGACACCGTGATTAGCATTAACTTCAACGGAATCTCCGTCGCGTAGAATCTTTGTGGCCGATTTAGTTCCTACAACGCACGGGATAGAAAGTTCTCTACAAATAATTGCCGCATGACACGTAAGCCCACCTTCGTCGGTTACAACGGCGGCGGCCTTTTTCATAGCTGGAACAAACTCCGGCATGGTCATACCGGTTACTAAAATATCTCCCTCAGCTATCCGATCGTTTGCATCTTTTGAGCTTAAACAAATGCGTGCCGTACCGGTGACGCGCCCTGTTGATGCTGTAACCCCGCAAAACTCTTTGTCGCGTACTATTTTTTCAAAATCGGTTAAGGCGTTTCTTTTTTGTTGTGCTTCTTCTCCGTACCATTCCTTGAATGTACCATCATTTGAATATTCATAAAACCACTTTGCGTGTCTTTTTTGAGCAAGCTCAACATCGATCTTATTTTTTTTATATGCTATTGAGGCTGCTTCTTGGGGCCAAAAGTAGTATAAAATAGAGGCATCAGTTCCTATTTTCTTGCTTAGTTCTTTGTACAGTTTTCTAAGCAGCGCAACGGCTTTTACCTGGCCTTCTTTGCGTAAATCATGAAAAACGGCATAAGCGTCAAAAATTTCTAAATACGTGGTAACGATAGGATTTCTTTGCCCAATAATATGAACAATTTGTTTTTTTTGGCGTAGAGAGTTAGAAATAGAGGCTTTAATTTTTTGAATTTCTGGAATAATACTTTTTTTGTTTGATTTTTTATAATCAGAAAGAAGATTCTTTTTTGTATATACCCTTGCTTGTTCCCAACTGAAGTTAATCCAAAAATATTTTTTAATAAAAGTGTCGATACGTTTTTCTGATTTCTTTATACCGTTTTTGGTAATGAAATCAAACAGTTTGAGTTTTTCCAAATAAAACCTGTTTACATAACTTAAAACATTAGGATATGTTAACGTATTTTTTATTTTTGCCTTTTTTGATTCTTTTGCATTTGGATATGTCGTGTCTATAAGGGGGTCAAAAAGAGGGTTGAGCATGACGTCGATTGCGTCAACGTTATACGTAATGCCGTGCCATAGGAGGGTCTTTTTGTATACCTGCAAAATGAGATCAGCAAGTTCTATTTTTGTTAGGGTAGAGAAATCTGTTTTGTTTGTTTTGGTAAAAAAAGAATCCAATAACGCAAATTCTTTATGCCAAAAGGCACAATAGTTTTTAAATGTTTTGTGACTTTTTAAGAATGTTTTTAAACAATATGTTCCAACACGAGCATGGTCGGAGAAATTTTCGTAATAATAGGCGACGGTATTCTCAAGGTACAGACAAATTTTTTGATATTTTGGACCGTTTAAAAACCGATTAGAATACTGAATGGAGTGTATAGGTATAGAAACGTTAAACGGATATAGCCCTGTTCTAATAAGCTCTTCCCACTCTGATGTCTTTTTTTTGGCCATGTATAAAGGTTATTTCTTTTTCTTCTTTTGAATTATCGTTACTATTCCAAGGTTAGCATCAACTTTAATTATATCACCATGCGCAATTGTTTTGGTAGCAGTTTGGGTTCCAATAATGCAAGGAATCTGCAATTCTCGCGCGATAATTGCTGCATGGCAGGTAAGACCGCCTTCATCGGTAACAATAGCCGAAGCTTTTTTCATAATGGGAACATATTCTGGTCGTGTCATGGGAGCAATAAGTATATCTCCAGTGTTCATTTTTGAAAAATCCTCTTGATTGAGAATGATTTTTGCTTTGCCAGAAGCTTTGCCAAAGCTCGCACACGTGCCGGCAACTGTTTTGTTTTTGGCGATACTGTTTTCAATAAGTGTATGGTATTCTTTTACCACTGAACCTGAATAAATGGTGGGTCTGTTTTTTTGTGGGGGAGTGGCACTAAGAGAGATCATAACTCCTCCTTTTGTTCTTTTTTGTAGTGTGGATAGGATGTGTGCAGTGTCGGAAAGAAGCAGTGTGACCTCGTCGGGTAATGTATATTTTAAGAGTTCGAGATCAAGATTTTTCTCATTTGCTATTTTTTCCATGACGGAGATAATGTAATAATTGCTGATTTGGTTATATTTTTTTCGTTCATCTCTAAACTCAGAAATCCAGGAAAAGAATCGCAACCGGTCCTTTTCTTCTAAGGTCAGATCGTATTTTTGTATTTTTTGTTGTTTCAACGCTCTATTTTTTGTAAAGGTATCCAGAGTCTTTTGAATCAAAGTGATTTTTTCTTTATGGTAAGTAACGTCAACCAGTTTCTTGGTGTAGTAATCAGAGTCAAGAAAGTACACTTTCTCGTAATCATTTTTTAACCAAAAGTAACGTTTAGCGTGTTCTTTTAAAGCCTTTTTAACGTTACTTGATGTTATTTTGTATTTTTGTGCGAGCGAAACAATCGTAAGAAAATCTTTTTGTTCTTGCATGTACAGTGGTAGATTATCCGGGCCGAGAAGTATGTGAAGATCGTTTTGTGTGAGTTTGTTTTTTTTAGATCCGAAGATAAAAGAAATAATTTCTTTGTCAAATGGATCAAGTAAGTCTATAAAAATAGAATGTTGCCAAAAGGTGAACGACTGTTCCAAAAAATCTTGATAGGTATATAGAAATGTTTCAGAAGATACTGGCAGTTGAATTAGGTTCAGGCCACTTTTTTCCATTTTTTTGCCGGCAGTAATAAAATGTTCGTAATGTGATTCAAAAAAATGGTCGTGCGCTTTTACATGGGAGAGTATTTTTTTAACTTCAGGTAATGCACGAGTTTGATCGAAGTAATGATACAAACTAAAGCCTGAGGAAGTTTTTAAACACATTGACACGTCGTAAGGAAAGAACAATCCGGTCGTTACAACCATTCTTCTTGATGACAAGGTTAAGAACGGTAAAAAAGCACAAAGTGGTATAGCTGCACCTGCCTGTTTGTACCAGTTGGTTGAACGAATTTTTTCTTTTTTAAGCATATTCATTACTCCTCTGTTTTTAGAATAGCAAATGATTGTAATAAGAACAAACAAAAGTGCTATGTACTTTTTTTATATTATATGCTATAATTTAAACAAGAATTTAACGAAAAAAAATATGGGTATTGAAGGCGTGCGTGGACCAGGAGGGTATGCTGACTGGAAAGCTCCTGAAACGGAAGGTATTCAGGAAGCAAAAAAGCCATCTGGTGATACAAAGAAAGAACAACATGGCGATAAGCAAGCTGCCGATGCTGACAGAAAAGCACGCCAAGTGAGCTGGAATGAGGCCATGAAACGTGCGGAAGATACCGGTGGGCACCATCCACAAGAAGAAGCGGATAGACAGGCAGAACAGCAGGCCCAAGGAGTTCCCGGAGGAGTGGATAGTGGAGTAGTGGCAGAACGGTATGGCAGCGGTGTTTCACGGCAGGAACTTGAGTCACAGTTACCTCCTCAAGCTCAAAGTCAATCACGAGCTGATAGATGGGCACAGTATGGGACAGAGCAAGAACCAGCGCAAGGAGAAACTACGGAGGGAGTGGATCAAGCAAAGGCACTGATTGGCCAAATGCAAAGTACAGATGTGCCAGCATACTTTAAAAGACAAGTAGATGCTGCTTCAAATGTGAGTACGGCAGAAGAGGCTGCACAGGCGCTTAAAAAGCTTTCAGCTACTATTGAAAATTATCCTGATAGACGTATTAATCAGTTTAAGGATCAAATCGATACGGCTCTATCAACTCTTGAGCAGTAAAAAAAGAAACAAAAAAGTCCCTTAGAAAGGGGCTTTTTTTATATAAAGATTATCCTGCAAGAAAATGCATGACATCACCATCGCGGACAGTGTAGTCTTTTCCCTCAACACGCATAACCCCTGCTTCTTTGGCACCCTTTTCGCCACCTAGTGCTACATAATCATCAAAAGAAATAACTTCAGCGCGGATAAAGTTCTTCTCAAAATCACTATGAATGACGCCCGCAGCTTCAGGTGCTTTTGCTCCTCTTTTTACGGTCCATGCACGACTCTCTTCTGGACCAGAGGTAAGAAAGGTTATAAGATCCAAAAGCTCGTATGATTTTTTTATTAAGCGCACCAAGCCTGATTCGGTTAAATTATACTCTTTGAGATACTCTGTAGCTTCTTCATCAGTAAAGCTGGCAAGATCTGCTTCAACCTTTGCTGAAATGGGTATAAAAGGCTTAAGAGGAAAATCGACTCCACTTGCTAGTTGCTTTTCTGAAACGTTTAAGACATACAAAATAGGCTTGAGTGTTAAAAAGGTATAGTCATTAAGGAGCTCCGATTCCTCTTCTTCAAAGGTAACGGTTCTTAAGGGAACATTTTTTTCAAGATTTTCAGTAATTTTGGTGAGTAACTCTCTTTTTTGGATCCATTCTTTATCACCTGAACGTGCTTGTTTAGTTGCTTTAGAAAGAGATGATTCAGCAACTGAAAGATCTCTAAGAAGCAGTTCTGTTTCTATCGTTTCTGCGTCGCGAACAGGGTCAATGGAGCCATCAACATGCGTAACGTTGCCATCATCAAAGAGACGAACAACGTGTAAAATCGCTTTTACTTCTGCGATGTGGCTTAAAAAAGCATTTCCGAGCCCCTCACCTTTGTGTGCACCTTTTACCAGTCCTGCAATGTCACAAAACTCAATAGCCGTTGGAATGATTTTTTTTGGGGAGTCAATCGCAGCAAGTTTATTGAGACGCTCGTCTGGTACATCAACGATGCCCACATTTGGATCAATAGTACAAAACGGGTAGTTGGATGCTTCTGCTTGCGTATTTTTAAGGAGTGCATTAAAAAGCGTTGATTTACCAACGTTGGGGAGCCCTACGATGCCGAGTGAAAATGACATGAATGTGTTGTTATGGTAATGCCCATTATACTACCGTAAGTAAGCACAGATTTCAATAAAAAAAGCCTCCGAGCCGTAAAAAGCTGGAGGCAAAATTGAAGTAATTGAAAACATCAGGAAATCGACCTGAAGTAGACGCCAATACCTATGATCTGAACCATGAGGTATGACCATTTGAATGTAGTGAGTCCAGAGCGAGTATAATAAATACCAGGAACATATCTAATCCCCGTTTCAACTTTTATTCCAATAGTTGTTCCTGCAAAGAGAGGGTTAATACTCAGATTAATTCCCAAAGGAAACCCAACTAGCACACGCTTGGGTGAATCTTGAATGTCATGAAAATAAGTGATAAAGCCAGCAGTGAGATTGACATGAAGGTTAAGTAGAGGGGGTATATACCATACCGTATACTTGGCATCACCACCAAGAATAGTGTGAAACCCTCGTTTGGATGATCCGCCAAATCCAACGTACCCTTCCATGCTAAAATCAGTTTTGGTGAAAACAAAGCCACCAACCATACGGGCAAACCACCCGTCACGGTACTTTTGAGCTATGTCACCAATCCATACAAAGTCAACTTCAGGATACGCAAGATACGTAAATTGTGGAACTTGTGTGCTTCCCCCATAACCAACTTGGTTGTAAATCGGACTTTTTGTCCATGTGAATAGCTTGTCTGCGTGCGCAAATGAGGGTAGTAATGTGAGTAAAAAAATTAAAAGGATGATATAGGTTCTTTTCACGATTCCTCCTCATATTTTAGCCATAGTACAAAGCGTACTATTATAGTATAGATCTATAGTATTGTCAACTTTTTTTTGTTTTTTTGTATTGGAAAAAGCCATCAACCAACTAAATGGGTCAATGGCCTGCTAGTGTTTTAGGGTGTTATACTAATACGGTTTAAGCGAGAAGAGCAAAGTTTGCTTTGAGCTCTTCCATGTCAATGTCAACGCAGATGATAAGGCCTGCAACATTAGTAAGGACGAATTCACCACCCGAAGTGCTCATAACATACCACTTTTCAGGATCAAACATATCTTCAATGACTGTATCAACGAGTGTACAAAGGCTATTCACAGGATTGTGCAGTAATTTCTGGCAAAATTCCTTTGAAAGTTTAGAGAGCGAGGGATGTTTAATATCGGGAAAGAAAATTTCAGCTTCCTGTTGAACTTCAAATACCACTTCAATGATAGGTAGATCGCTTTGCGGGATCTCAATAACAAGGGTGAAGTGCAAAACAATAAATTTTCCGAATTTGTAGGTAATAATATTGTCCACGAGGGACAGGTTTACTTTAGTCAAAATTCCTCCTAAAAAATAAAAAAACAACTAGCAAAGCAGTATATATGTTTGTTGTCTTTTTGTCAAGCCCCCATTTGCGCAATACTACATCTTCCACTCAGGAAGAGTTTTGTCTTTTTCTCCAGAAGCAAGAAGCAAGCCCCTGTTTACATTATACTCTCTTTTATTTCTTTCTGCTTCTATATCTAGCTTAGCAATTTCTTTTTGGAACTGACTTTTGAGATTTTCAAGAATCTCTGTTACTTCTCGTGGAGTTCTTGTTTCACCATATACTTCTTTAGGAAGGCTTTCATCTTCGAGTGTTGTTTTTTGTTTTCCGTGAAGCAGTACGTCAACTTCTAGACTGTCTAGGTGGCCAGATCTAAAGAGAGTGTTAATTGCGTTTGTGTAGCGCTCGTATTGCTCTTTCCATACGGGGTCTGCTTCTCTTTCTGCATGAGCCTCAACATCCTTTCTTCCAAATCCTCCAAAGCCTTTTTCAACATTTTTTCTAAAAAGCCTATCGTATGTTCTTCTCATGACACCAGAAACGGATGACGAATTAAAATAGTCATTGCCTTGTATCTCAAAGATGGTGAGAACATTGTTAAGATCAGTATTTATAGTCTCGATTTCTTTGTCTGCCTCTCTAGCCTCTTTTTTTGCACGTTCCATTTTTTCTCGGAGCGTAATGTTTTGTTCTTGCGTTAACGTGGGTATGGTCTCAATTGCTTGCAGTGCATCTTCTTCAGAAAAGCCAACGTCTAGCAGTCTTACTGCCATTTCTCCAGGAGTGATTTTTTCTGCCCGTTCCAGTTCTTGTAGTTGCAGCGAAGCTTCAATAAAGCGTTTTTTGTCATAGAGATCAATCATAAGCCCTTCAAAGAGTGCTTTTTCTACCTCCTCACATTTTTCATGGACTAAAAGGTCAAAAGGATAATCAGAAAGTTCTATAACATCGACGCGGTCGTGTACTAGCTTTTCAATTTCTGTATCAATGATGCGAAGTTGATTTTTTGGAGCGAGATCTTCAATGATAAACAATGCTCGTTCAACTCTGTCATTTGCATCATAGAGAATTGAATCAAGTTCTTCAGTAATGTCTTCCTTAATTTTGACTATTTCTGAATCTGCATAATCTATTTCCTTGCTTTCTTCTCTGTATCTTTTTCTTATTGCTAAATATTCCTTTGCTTTTTCTGCAGTAAAGGTGCTGTAATAATTATGTTTAAACTCTCGTGAAAGGTGGAGTGCTTGTTCTAATTTTATTTTATACTGTTCTTTAAGGGGGTCATCACTTGCTACGCGTTCGTATTGACTTAAGAAGTTGACATACTGATTATAATAATGGTCGGAAAGGGTAAGGTCGTCTTCTGGAGCAGATTGTTCTGAATCTTGCTCTGTTTCTTGGGTTTCTGTATCTTCTCCAGTCTCTGGTGTTTCTTGCTCTTGTTGCTCTGCTAAATCAGGTACATCTTCTGGTGTGTCGATTTGCTCTTTGCGGGATAGTATCGGATCATCAATAGAAAGGGGAATAGCTGGTGCAATGAAATTCTCATCCAAAATCTGCGCTTCTGCCATGGCGGGGAAATCATCTCGGTAAATACGCATAGCTTCTTTTGCTCTCATAATAAGATCGGCCGTATCGTACCATTCGGGTGATCCCTTTTCAAACTCATCTAACTTTGTGCGTGCCTCTTTTGCAATTTCCAAAATATCGAGCCACGCTGAATATGATGCCTCAACTTTTCTAAGAGGTTCAACGAGTGCGCCGGAACTGGCTTTTTCTTCAAAATCACCAATAATTGTGTTGAGCTTTTGAGCAATTTCTTGTCCGTATTCTGTGTGTTCGATAGTGCTTTCTTGGGTAGATTCTGGAACTTCAGGAGCAGTCACTTCGAGTTCAGGTGATGCAGGCTTAGCAGGTTCGGTCACTAGTGTTTCAGGAGGAGACTCGGCTAGTGGAGCATTCTCGGGTGCCGTAGGCGATGTTACTTTTTTTTGGCTTAAGGTGTGTTTTTTCGATTTCTTACTTTGTTTTGGTGTTGGCTCAGCTTCGTCAACACTGTATTTTTCACGTATTCGAGCTCTCTTCACTTCTCTTCCTGTTGCTCCTTTTCTTTCAGGCCGGGCAGTGGAATTTTCCTTTTGCTCCTGCCTTTTTCTCTTTTTTGCATCTCGTTGTTCTTTTATTCGTTGCTTATAGCTTTTCTCCTGAGGTTCAGCTTCTGGTTCGTGAGACGGTTCAAATCCTTGTTGTTCATCTACACCAGACATACGCTTGAAGTTATGATATTATTTATTATCATTATATCACAGTGTCTCAGTTTCTAAAAAAAATATGTTTTTGACTTGCACCGTTTCAAATTAAGTGGTACATTAATCCTACCCATAGAGTACTGATATGGGTAGGATTTTAGGTTGAATAATATAAAACACTCGGATGAAATACGAATTAGTTTACATTTTAACTCCTAAACTGTCAGAAGAAGATGCAAAAGCAGAAGCGGACGCACTTCTAAAGAAAATGGAAGAAAAGGGCGTAAATAGTGAGCGTCAAGATTTTTGGGGTAGGAGAAAACTTGCATATGAGATAAATCATCTTGATCATGGCTATTATGTGTTATCTGTATTTGAGTCTGCTCCAAGCGTGCCCGGCGAGATTGAGCATATGCTTCAAATTGAAAAAAATGTGCTGAGAAGTCTCATTGTTCAGTATGAAAAAGAAGCACAAGGAACACCAACTGATGAAGTAAAAGAAGAGCAAAAAGAGGGTGAAGAGAAAGAGGAGTCTAAGGAAGAAAAGACTGATAAAGAGAAAAAGGAAACTGCAAAAGAACCTCAAAAGAAAGAAGAGCCAAAGCAAGAGGAACTAGAGAAAGAAGAAGAAACTACTGAAGAAAAAGGTGAATCATCGGAAGAGGAACCAAAAGAAGAGAAGGAAGAGAAAGAAAAATCAGTTGTGAAGCCAGTAAAAGAAGAGGAAGTAGAGGAAAAAAGCGAAGAAAAGAAAGAGTCGGAAGAGAAGACAGAAAAAACTGAAGAACCGGAAAAGAAGAAGAAAAATGAGGAAAAGAAGTCAAAAGACGAATTAGAAATAGATATTGATAAGCGTCTTGATGACATTTTGGATAAGATTTAGGGAAGAGCGGGGAATAGTAATTTAATGTTCCTGCAGGGAAACGCAGGATAATCAGAAAACTATGGATCTAAATAAAGCGATGGTTATAGGGAGACTCACCAGAGATCCCGAATCACGCACAACCCCGTCCGGTCAAACAGTGACCAACTTTTCAGTCGCAACGAACTTCAAATGGACTGATCAAAGTGGGCAAAAGCAAGAGCGAGTTGAGTATCATGACGTAGTAGCCTGGCGAAAGCTTGCTGAGATCTGCGCTCAGTATCTTGAAAAGGGACGACGCGTGTATGTTGAGGGAAGACTCCAGACACGTGATTGGGAAGGACAAGATGGCGTAAAACGATACAGAACAGAGATCGTTACTGATAATATGATTATGCTTGATGGCGGAGGCGGTCAAGGGTCAGGTCAAAGTAAAGGTGAGCCTGCTCCTGCAATAGAAAACAAGCCGCAAGAGACACCAAAGAAAGATGATGCGCCAAAACCTGCATCAAATACCTCTGAAGAAGAGGTAAGTATTGAAGATATACCTTTTTAACCTAAAGATACGTATGGCAAACGGATTTAAAAAAAGACAATGCTATTTCTGTGCCGAGAATATTAAGTGTATTGACTACAAAGATGTTAATTTACTTGAGCGATATCTCTCACAGTACGGTAAGATTGTCTGCAAAAGAAGAACAGGTACGTGTGCACGGCATCAACGAATGCTTGCCAAAGCAATGAAACGAGCGCGGCACATTGCACTTTTGCCTTTTGTGGTAAGATAGTATCGTTTAAAGCACTATTAAAAACGCCCATGCAAGTTGCATGGGCGTTTGTTGTGCGTAAGGGTGGATTGAACATGAAAGCTATAAATGGTACAGTAGTAACGATCAAAGAATCAAAATTAACAGTATAACAATGACCGATATAAACAAATCGATTTTTAGAGAGTATGATATTAGAGGTATCGTAGGAAGTGATCTTACTGAGGAAAATGTTGAGGTACTCGGGAAAGCGCTTGGTACGTACTTTAAGGGAAAAGAGGAAGGTACGGTTGTAGTTGGTAGAGATAATAGACTCTCATCAGAAAGCTACGCAACGGCGTTAAATAAAGGCCTTAAAAGCACCGGAATGACGGTGATTGATATCGGGCTTGTTGTGACACCCATGTGCTACTATGCAGCAAAGATGAAGGAAGCTGCTGGCGTTATGATCACTGCGTCACATAATCCAAAAGAGTACAACGGGTTTAAAATTCAAACGAGCACTGATTCAGTATGTGGTGATGAACTGCAAAAAGTGTATGAGATTATGGTATCTGGCGAATATGCTGAAGGTGAGGGTATGATTGAACTGTGGGACGTGGTGCCAGAATATTATGCCATGCTCAAAGACAAGATTACGCTTGAAAGGCCGCTAAAAGTGGTCATTGATTGTGGCAATGGAACGGCATCTCTCTTTGCCCAAGATATTTTAGAAGCATGGGGGTGCGAGGTTGTCTCGCAGTACTGTGAATCGGATGGTAATTTCCCACACCACACTCCAGACCCCGTAAAAGTAGAGAATGCAAAGATCTTAGCTGAGAAGGTGCGTGAAGAAAATGCAGACCTTGGGATTGGGTTTGATGGGGACGGAGACCGGCTTGGCGTTGTTGATGAAAAAGGAACTATGATTTATGGTGATGTGTTAATGGTCCTGTTTTATGATGAAATCCTTAAAGATAATGAAGGCATGACGTGTTTAATTGAGGTAAAATGTTCTGAAGCGCTCTACAAGGAGTGTGAAAAAAGAGGCGGTGTGCCAGAATTTTCACGCACGGGGCACTCACTTATTAAGGCGCGCATGAAGGAAACGGGGTCTCGCTTTGCTGGTGAGATGTCGGGCCATATGTTTTTTGCTGATGAATACTATGGATTTGACGATGCATTCTATGCAGCGGGAAGACTCCTGAGGATTCTTGCCGGGAGTGGCGGGACATTTTCTGAGTTACTCTCGGACGTCCCTGCATATGTATCTACTCCTGAAGTACGGGTGAAAACAACGGATGATGACAAGTTTACTATAGTGTCTGACGTGCAGGACTATTTTAAGAATGACTACGATGTGGTTGATGTTGATGGTGCACGTATTAATTTCCCCTTTGGTGGATGGGGTCTGGTGCGGGCTTCAAATACCCAGCCGGTACTTGTGGTAAGGGCGGAAGCCAAAAATGAGGAAGACCTTGAGAAAATAAAATCGATACTTGAAGAAAAGTTAACTACCTATGAATCTATAGACCATATTGATTGGACGGGTAGCGAGGAGTAACTATATGAACCTTCATGAACAACTTGTTGTTGCAAAGGATGCAGCAACAAAAGCAGGAGATATTCAGATTCAGCATTTTGGAAAGAAGCATGATATAACGTACAAAGGGAGCAATGACTTTGTTACCAATGTAGATTTATTGTGCGAAGAGGCTATTATTGATCGAATTCATGAGACAAATCCTGACCATGTAGTACTTTCAGAAGAAAAGGGGAAAGGGAATGGATCGTCACGGTATTTGTGGGTCGTGGATCCACTGGATGGAACAGTGAATTATGAACACGGGTTCCCCTATTTTTGTACAATAGTATCTCTTTTTGACAAAGAAACAGAAGATATTTTGGTTGGGGTAGTGTATAATCCTCTCGAAGATGTTATGTATTGGGCGATAAAAGGAGAAGGCGCATATAAAGGGGATAAAAAGGTTCGAGTAAGCACTAGAAAGGATCTTGCGCAGAGCTTCTTAACGTTTGGATCCTTTTACGTAACGAGAGGGCCTATAGAGAGTCCGTATAAGAGTCAAAACGAGTCAGCCGATTTTAGAGATGCTTTTTTACGCACGCGTGTTATTGGTTCTGCGGGGCTTGATTTAGCGCATATTGCAGAAGGTGTTGCGGATGTACATATTAGTTTTGGAGCAAAGCCATGGGATATATTTGGTTCGTCTCTTCTTGTAACTGAAGCGGGAGGAAGTGTAGTGGATGAGCAAGGGGGAAAGATAACCCTTGCTAGTAAAGGAATCATTGCAACGGGAGAAGACTTGATTGACGATGTGTTATCGCTTCTAAAAAAGTAAGCATATGAAAAAACCGGTAGTACTTGCCATTCTTGATGGATGGGGTATTGGTGATGACTGGGAACACAATCCCATTTTTTTAGCTAAAACGCCTGTTATTGACGATTTGTTTTCACATTTCAAAAGCACTCAAATTGGTGCGTCGGGAACAAAGGTAGGACTGACCATAGGACACCAGGGTTCTTCTGAAATTGGTCATTTAATTATGGGAGCGGGAAGAAACGTATTACTTCCTCAGACTATGGTTAAGACGGCGGTTGAGTCAGGCAATTTATTCAAAAATCCCGCGTATAAAAAGGCATTTGAGAATGCAAAGATGAACAAATCTAGTGTTCATATGATTGGACTTCTTTCTGACAAGGGCGTGCATGCGTACGACACCTTTTGCCACGCGCTTCTAAAAATGGCAGTAAAGGAAGGTCTTGCAGATTCGGTATATGTACACGTGTTTGCCGATGGTCGTGACGTTGCACCAAAATCAGTTGAAGAATTTTTGAGAAGACTTGATCAAAAGAAAGAAGAGTTGGGAATAAAAAGACCAATCGTTGCATCAGTGATGGGGCGGTACTTTGCGATGGATAGAGATCATAGATGGGAGCGGACAGAAAAAGCGTTTAAGACGCTCGTGCATGGCAGAGCCGATTTTGAAGCACATGACGCGTTTGATGCAGTAAAAAAAGCATACAAACGAGGTGAAACCGATGAATTTATTAGGCCGACGATTGTTCTAAATGAAAAACAAAAACCTCTCGCAGAAATAAAAAAGCACGATTCGGTAATTCATTTTAACTACCGTGTTGATAGAGCGATTCAATTGAGCCAGGCATTTGTTGAAAAGAACTTTGAAGGGTTCCCAAGGGAAGAAGGGATCTCGGAAGTAACATTTGTTGCAACGACAAAATACTATGAAGGAATGGACGCTCCTGTGGCGTTTAATCGGCCAGTAGTCAAAAATACACTTGGTGAGGTGTTAAGTAATCACCAAAAAACACAACTCAGAATTTCTGAGACGGAAAAGTGGGTGTACTTAACGACAATCTTTAATGGCATACACGAGGTAACATTTGAAGGAGAAGAGCGGGTATTGATTCCCTCTGATAAAGTTGCAACGTATGATCTGGCACCTCAGATGCAAGCACAAAAAATTGCTAATACGGTAATAAAAAAACTTGATGAGGATCGTTTTGATGCAGTGTTTATGAACCTTGCAAATCCAGACATGCTTGGCCATACGGGTAAAAAAGAAGCGATTATTAAAGGTATTGAAGCGGTAGATGAAGCATTGGGCAGGGTAGTGCATGAGACTTTGCAAAGAGAAGGAACCGTATTTATTACTGCTGACCATGGTGATGCAGAGCTTTGCTTTGATGAAGAGTCGGGTCAGCCCCATACGTCACACACCACTGCTGATGTCCCCTTTATTTTTGCAACAAAGGACGTACGGTTTAGCAATGCGTCACTCAGACCAAATGGCATTTTGGCGGACATTGCACCGACGTTTTTGGATGTAATGGATCTTCCTGTTCCAAAAGAGATGACGGGAAAGACACTGATAACACGGAAAAATGAATGAGCTTTTTCTAGAGATAGGGGAAAGAGCGGTACGAGAGGCGGGGAGTATTCTTATTAAGCGCTATGGAAAGGAAGTTTCAGTCAAAACAAAAAAAGATGGTACACAAGTATCCAAACTAGATATTCTTTCTGAGCAGAGTATTATTCGGACACTTACAGAAAGCGATATGGGTTTTTCTATTAGAGGAGAGGAGACTAATGCAATCCATAGCGGCAGTGATTATACCTGGATTATTGATCCACTTTCAAACACCAAAGGATATTTACAAAAAAATGGTGACTTTGCAATTAGCCTAGCACTTCTTGATAAAACAGGAGTGTTTTTAGGGTTTGTGTTTGATCCGATGCATGATGATTTGTATATCGCTCAACGAAATTCCGGATCATTTTTAAATAAGGAGAAAATTCAGACAGTAAAAAAACGGCAAAAAAATCCATCAGTTTTCATTAACCGTTGGTGTAAAGAGTCATTTCCTGATATGATGAAATTAACAAGCGACGTGACTGTTTTAAGCGATTCGATAGCACTTGCAATGTGTAGAAATAGTACTTCCAATAAGCCGCACACTCTTGTGCTTTATAGCGATGTATTTAGTACAGCAGCAGCTTCACTTTTCTTAAAAGAGACAGGGTGCGTTTGCACTGATATGCAGGGCAACGAACTCGATTTTAATGGTATGTCTTCAAAAAAGGAGTATGGCATTATCTGTTCTGCTGACAAAATGTTTCATGCGCATATTATGAAAACAATAACCAACTTTTTATGATCACAAATCAAAAGAACATTATATTTGATCTCGATGGCGTGGTTATTGATAGCAATCCGTCGTGGACAAGAGGGGTTGAGCAATTTACTCAGGAGCTTGGCGTACCAAAGGGGATACCTTTTGAACTCAGAAAAAAAATGCATGGTATGCGCGTGTTTGAGGCAGTAACATTGTTAAAAGCGAAATTTGGTTTTAAGCCTAAAGTTGATGATCTTATGGATAGAATAGATGCGATTATGCGAAACCTGCACGCAGAAAAGACTACACTGTTTCCCGGTACCAGAGATCTTCTCTCTGAACTTGAAGCAAACCATTTTACCACGGCTCTAGCAACAAGTTCGACTCGGTCACTTACAGAATACGTACTTTCAAGGTTCAATCTAAAGCCGTATTTTGATTATGTAACAACGGGAGAAGATGTACTCAAAAGCAAACCAGACCCAGAAATCTTTTTGCTAACTGCTGCGCATATGCAAAAAGACCCAAAAGACTGTATTGTTGTTGAAGATTCGCTTTTAGGCTTGCAGGCCGCAAAAGATGCTGGTATGGACGTTATTGCGGTTTCGAATAATGGAGATTTTGATCCTGAGGAAATTACACAGATTAAGCCGACTCATGTGGTTAAGGATCTTAGTGATATTGATTTGGGGATGCTTGGGTAGGACGGTAAAAAACATTTTATTCAAAAAAACTGCTGAGATGAGCAGTTTTTTGATTTGTGACTTGTTTGGTCAAAATGAATACTCGAGCAACTTCTTTTCAAACAGTACACTTCGTTCTGATTTTTAAGAAAAAATAGCCTGTTTGAAAAGAAGTTGCTCGAGTATTCATTTCTAGGTTTGAAAGTGATGCTGCTATTTCTATCACTTTGTGGGAAATGGCTACCGCAGTCCGCACGCTTTTCTTATCTCTCGCATATTCTTTTCGGCAATACGTCTAGCTTCTGTTGTACCCTTTTCTAAAATGTCATCAACCTTTTTTGGGTTTTCTAGAAGTTCCGCGCGTTTTTCTCTAAATGGCGCAAAGTAGTCTGCGATGTCTTTTGCGAGCGTTTCTTTCAGATCGGAGTATTTGAGATCACCTTTATTATGTGCATCTTGGAACTCAGCAAACGTAGATGGTTTTGAAAATTCGGCAAGAAGGGTAAAAAGGTTTGCGACGCCGGGACTTTTTGTCTGAGTATTATCTCCAGTGTCAGTCACTGCCCGTTTAATTTTATGTTTAATTTCTTCTGGTGTATCTGAGAGTGCAATGCCATCATCGCCTGTTTTGCTCATTTTTTGGTCAGGATGTTTAAGTGACATAATACGTTTACCTTGTGAGAGAATCGGTTTTGGGTAGGGGAATAAATCGGCAAACGTTGTATTAAACTTTTTTGCAATCTGACGGGTGAGCTCAATATGAGGAACCTGGTCTTCACCAACCGGGACTTCTTCAGCTTTGTAAAGAAGGATGTCTGCAGCCATGAGGACGGGGTAAGAAAAGAGACCAAGATTTACAAAGTCCGGGTGCTTTTCCACTTTTTCTTTGAACGTGGGGACCCGCTCGAGCCATGAAACCGGCGTTATGGAGCCCAAAATCCATGCAAGCTCAACGTGCTCTGGAACATGTGATTGTACAAAAATAATACACTTGTCTGGGTCGAGTCCTGCGGCAAGGTAGTCTATAACGACTTCTCTAATTTCTTCTTGGCGTTTGGATGGGTCGTAAGGAGTGGTCATGCCATGAAGATCCACAACGGAGTAAATGGCATGATGCGTCTCTTGCATCAAAACCCAGTTTTTAATGGCACCAAGGTAGTTGCCAAGATGAATTCTTCCTGAAGGTCTGAGGCCTGAAAAGAGTGTTTTTTCCATGATATGTGTGATTATTATTGTGCATGTATTGTAACATTTTGTGTTGATTTACGACAATAAAACGTTCCCGTAGGGGTGGCCTTTATGGCCACCCTGAAATTGCATTTCCATATCAACCCGTTTTTTATAATAAAAAAAATCCTCCAACACGTGCAAGAGACAGTCGTGATCTCTCGTGTGGGAGGAATATAATATAGTTTTTCGAATAATTATTTCTCGTGGAACCAGGTGGAAGCACCTGCTCTGCGAGGAATTTTTTCCATTTTCAGACTCACTTTGTAGTGAGCAATGGTTGGAATCCAACCTGACGAATTTTGCTTCACCATGTAGATGAACAATTTGTCACGTTCAATTGTGGTGTCAACTTTGACCCAAGTTTTCTCTTTGAACTGGACGTGTGTTACGGCGAACCGTTTGGTTCCGCCATCACTCTCAATCCGCGCCCATGAGAATGTGGGGTCAACGCCTTCAACATAGATATAGCGATCGTTTCCAGCAACTTTGAGTACGACGATGTACTTATCTGTCGGTAGGAACTCCTTGTAACAAACAGTATCAATCATCTTGCCGGTGCAGGTTTGCACGGTGCAACGTCCAGACTTACAAGTCTCGCTTGTCTTGCAATCGGCGTTGGTTTTGCAACCGGCCACGCATTTGGTTGCTGTGCAAATGTAATGAACTCCAAGTGGTTTGCAAATGGTATCGTTTGAGCACGCAAAGGCCGTGCAACGACCTGACATGCACATTTGTCCGGAGCACGCAGCGTTTGTGGTGCAGCCGGCCACGCACTTGCTTGAAGTGCAAATGTAATGAGCGCCAAGTTGTTTGCAAATGGTATCGTTTGAGCACACTTGGGCTGTGCAACGACCAGAAACACAAATTTGTCCGGAGCACGCAGCGTTTGTTATGCACCCAGCAATACACTTGGCACTTGTACAGATGTACTGCGCACCAAAGATTTTACAATCGGTGTCTTTTGAGCAGATCTTTGCTTTGCAGCGGCCGCTTTGACACGTTTCGCCAGCTTTGCAAGAAGCATTGCTGATGCATCCCAGCACACATTTACCGCTTACACAGATGTAATTTGGTCCCTTTGCTTTGCAACTGGTGTCAAAAGTGCAGGGTTTTGATTCGGGAAGAAGCTCTGGCTGTGGTTCTGGACCGAGACCACCGTCATCGACAACTGGTTCCGGTTGTGGCTCAGGCCCAGGTTCCGGCCTGGGAGGTTCTGTGTAGATCGATTTGCAGTGCTTAGTAGCACTGTCACACAAGTAGCCGCCGACCAAACAGTCAGCGTGCGTTTTGCAATTATTGACACACGCATTGAAATGCGGGTGGCAATATTCCGCTGCATAACAATCGGTGTGCATAGCACACATCAAAGCACAATTCTGTTTGGCGCAAGTGTATCCTGACGGACAGTCCGTCACAGTTTTACAAGATGGAATTTTAAGGCATTTGCCTTTTTTAATGTCGCAGTAGTATCCTTCAACACAATCAAATGGATTAACGCATTCCGGTTTCTCGGAACACATACTGTTAAGGCAAACTAATTTTGAATCGTTGCACTCTGCATCATTGTTGCACAGACGCAGACATTTTGAATCACGACAACCATAAGCACTCGGGCAGTCAGACAATGATTTACAGGTTGGTAGCGAAACACATTTTTCTTTAACACAATGAAATCCTGTTTTACACTCGAATGAGTTAAAACATTCAATTTTGAAGCCGCACATCATATCCGCGCGGCAGATAAAGGGTTTTGTGCAATCACTGTTTAAAGCGCAAAGTTTCCAGCAATGCCCGTCACGGCAGCTGTAGCCCGGATCGCAATCCGTGGCATTGGTGCATGATTTCATTTCCGGCAAAACAATTTCAGGAACAACTTCGCCAACTTGTTCGGTCAGTTCAGTGGGCTCCACGTTTTCCGGCGGAGACTCCTCTGGATTTTCCGGCAAGTTTTCACCAGCGTCGCCTTCGGTGACTTCTGCTGGCTCGATGTTTTCAATGAGAGTTCGATCACCACCACCATCTTCTGGCGTGGTTTCTTTGATGATAACATCCTGGCACTTGCCATTCACACAAACCTGACCGCCAGTGCAGTCAGTGTTTGCGTTACAAGTATTGCTGTTGCCGGGAGGCAAGCACAAATTCTTTTGGCACGTGAAGTCTTTATCAATTTTTGCGCACTCGGTGTGCTGCTCACAATTTTGTGCGATGTCGCAAAAGCCTTTGTAGCAAAATCCTTCCTTGGCACCCAAATGGGCGCAGTCAGAGGATTTTGTACATTTTTTGGTGCAATATTTCTTATTCGCCTTGTGGGCGACTTGGATACAAACATTCGGCGCATCACAATCTTCTTTCGATTCGCATTCCTGCAAGTTTTTTCCGCAGCTGGGCAGAATAATGATAGCAAAAAATAAGGACAACAATAATGATAGAATTGTTTGGGTCTTGTGGTGTTTATACCACATAGTTTCCTCCTGCATGGTGAAAAAGTACGAGATCCCCACGAGGAGCGCGAGGATTGTACACGTTACCCTAGAAAAAAGTAACGTTTAAGCAAAAAAATGTTTTTTTAAGCCTGAAACAATACTTTTTTACAAAGGTACGAAAAACGGATAGCCTGTTATAATAAAACGGGAAGTGTAATTTGTCAACATAGTTTTTGAAAAAACCTTATTTTAAGCGATTCATCGAAGTATCCATTGAATTCCACCATTGCATACTCTAGAATTCTTCCCATATAACCGCTATACTATAGCATATGAAAAACCATTCAAAAACAATGTATTTAACCATTTTTTCTTTTGTAGTAGGAATCGTGAGTGTATTGTTTTTTCCGCTTAAAGCTCAAGCGGCAGAGTATCCAAAACCTGAGGGGTATGTAAATGATTATGCACACATGCTCTCTCCTGAAGCAAAAACAGGTCTTGAAGAAAAGCTCGACACGCTTGAAAAAGATACCGGAGCTGAACTTACAGTTGTTACCATTGATACATTAAACGGTGAGCCTATAGAAAACTACGCTGAAGGGTTGTTCCAGGAATGGGGCATTGGTAAAGAGGGCGAGGATAATGGCGTACTCTTTATTATGGCGATTGATGAAAAGAAAATGCGTATTGAGGTAGGGTATGGCTTTGAGGGAGCGCTAACCGATGCAGAAACTAAACTTATTTTAGAAAAGGACGTAAAGCCTTACTTTAAGGAAGGCGACTATCAAAAGGGAATTGAGGAGGGAGTAAACAGAATAGGGGGACGAATAAAAGATGAAGTGCCAGCATATTCTGAAGAAGAAGTTACCAATTCACCTATAGCATTTTTTGATATAGTGTGGTGGCTATGGCGGACATTTGGGTCAATAGTTGTGGTGATAATCATTGTGATACTAATAAGTAGAAAAAAAGGGGGAGGAGTAGGAGGCGCTGCAGCAGGAATGTTTCTTGGTGGTCTTGGAGGAGGTAGAGGTAGATTTGGGGGAGGTAGCGGCGGCGGAAGTAGTTTTGGTGGTTTTGGGGGAGGATCGTCGGGAGGCGGTGGGTCGAGTTCGGATTGGTAAATATGCAAAAAGTAGAGGCGTAAAATCTTACGCCTCTACTTTATTTTGCACAAAAAAGGTGGCATGTATGCCACCTTTTTTTACTTACACATCAATAATCACCGGAAGCACCATTGGCCGTTTCTCTGTCTTTTGAAACAGAAACTGACCAATGCCATCACGAATCTTTTTCTTGAGATACGTTTCATTTGCAGCCATTTTGGGGTCTTTGTCGATTAAGATCTTTTTGACCTTGCTTCTAGTCTCCTCAATGAGTTTCTTGTTCTCTTTGAGGTAGACAAACCCACGTGAAATGATGTCAGGATTGCCAATCAGCTTACCGGTTTTTACTTCAATGGACGCAATAACCACGAGCATGCCGTCATTTGCCATGTGTTGCCTGTCTCTCAGAACGATGTTTGTAGCATCAGCCTCACCAAGTCCATCTACAAAAACATATGACGCAGGAACGTGTTTTTTTAGTAGTTGTCCCTCACCGTTTTTGTACTCCATGATCTGTCCGTTGTTTGCAACAAAACAGTTCTTTTTAGGAATACCCACACTTTCTGCAATATTTGCGTGAAGCTGCAAGAAATAGCGGTTACCGTGGATCGGGATGAAGTACTTAGGTTTAGTCAACTGAAGCATCATTTTTAAATCTTCAATGTGCCCATGACCACCGGTATGCACGTCCATCAATTTATAATGGACAATGTGCGCTCCCTCACGTGAGAGTGAGTCCTTAAGTCGTTGGACGGTAGCCTCGTTTCCTGGGATAACGGAGGAGGAAAAGATAACCGTATCATTTTTCTCAATTGCTAAGAACCGGTGTTCCTTGTTTGCAATACGCATCAATACAGCGTTGTCTTCACCTTGCGCACCCGTGCACATAATAATCACTTTCTTTGGATCCATAGAGAGCGATTCTTTGACATCAATAATGAGTCCCTTTGGCACCTTTAAGTATCCCAGTTCTTGGGCAATTGCCGCGGTTGTTTTCATGCTATAGCCCTCAATAACGATCTTTCGCTTATACTTTGAGGCGATATTGATTGTCTGCTGAATACGTGAGATAAGTGTGGAGAATGTTCCTATAATCACTCTTCCCGGTGCTTGCGCGATAATTCTGTCTAACGTCTCAGCAATCGTTTTTTCTGAAATAGAGTAGCCAGGCACTTCTGCGTTTGTACTGTCAGAAAAAAGGGCAAGTATGCCTTGCGCACCAAGTCTCGCTATTTTTCCGACTTCGACCGGTTTTTCGTTAACCGGGGAGTGGTCAAACTTAAAGTCACCAGTGTGAAGGAGTGTTCCTTCTGGGGTGTGAATAGCGACACCAACACCATCAGGGATGTTGTGGTTTACTCTAAAAAATTCAATTTTAAAGATACCAAGCTTAATTTTATCGTCAGGGTCGATTGTGTAGCAGTTAAGTTTTTCCTTAACATTCTTGTAATCAAGCTGACGCTTTTCAATAATCGCACGGGTAAGCTTTGTCGCAAACAGTGTGGGGTTCCCGAGCTTAGGAATAAGATGAGGGATTCCACCGACATGATCAAGGTGACCGTGGGTTATAATAACACCGCGGATGTTTTGTTCACGTCCTTTTAAATAGCCAATGTTAGGAATTATATAGTCGATTCCATGCATTTCTTCTTCGGGGAACTGAAGCCCCATGTCAATTATGATAATATCATGATCATATTCAATGACCATCATATTACGTCCGACTTCTTCGAAACCTGAAATAGGAATCACACGAAGTCGCGATTCATTCTTTTTTATCATTCTTTTTTAATTTGTTCTCTTTACTAGTTAGAGTTATATTAATTAGTTAGATGGTTTACAAGGAGAAAATCTCCTAGTTACATTTAAAGTTATTACTCCTTTACAATAACCGGTTTTGTCTTAATATACCATGACTGTATCTCTGCAAACCGGTCAGGTGGGAGTGTAATGTATTCTAATTCCGCACCATGTACTTTTTTAGACATACTATAAAGGTAAGTTGGGCTGTAAAGAAATATCGCTGGAAGCTCTTCACCCATGATATTTTGAAAGTGGAGATACTTTCTCACCCGTTCGTTTTCATCAGTTTCTTTTCTGGCTGTTTCAAGCAAATCGTCAATGGTTGGATTATTGTATGAGGTTAAGTTTAGACCCGGTTCTTTTCTAGCACTTGAGTGCCAAAAAGGATAGGGGTCAGGATCATGCAAGAGTAGTTGACCGTATAGTAGCGCGTCGTAGCTTCGAGGCATGATATATTCTGTTTGCAGCGTTTGCGCGTCGAGTGACTCGATGTTCATAGTTATACCAACTGCGGCTAAATCCTCACTCATAATCTCGGCTATATCTATGAAGTGTTGCTTATCAGTAACCGCAAGGGTGAATTCGAGCTTCTGATTATCTTTATAGCGCATGCCGTCTTCTTCATGTACCTTCCAGCCAGCCTTCTCAAGCTCTTCTTTTGCCTTATCATGGTTATATTCATATGCACCAATTTCAGGGTTATGACCCATGAAATTTGGTAAAATAGCAGTATTTACCGGGTATGCCTCGCCGTCAAGGGCCTCATTTATAATCCGTTCTTGGTCAATAGTATGCGCAATGGCGCGACGTACGTTTCTTTCTTTGAGGACAGGGTTTTCACTCCAGTTAAAAAATAATGCATAGTAGCGAGGAAGCTTTAAATGATAGTAGTTTATGTCCTTTTCAAAATCGTCTGTAATGAGATCTTTTGACTCCTCTGGAATAAAGCTAATACCGAGCACATCACCTTTCCTATAGGCCTCAAGCGCCATATCCCAGTCGTTAAAGAACGTAAAGGTTATGTATTCAATACGAGGCTTTTCGCCAAAATAATCGGGGTTTCTCTCGAGGGTATAGCTTAAAAGGGCACCGTTTTTCTTGTCTTTCTTGTATTCTTTAAACTTGTATGGACCAGTACCAATGGGTTTTAAATTGAGTTCAGAGAGCGGGAGAGCATCTGGTGTAATCTCACTCCAGATGTGTTTAGCAAGAATACCGAACGTTGCGTTTTCATATAAAAAGGGAGAGTAGACGTCTTTTGTGAGCGTAAATTTGACAGTATAATCGTCTAATTTCTCTACGGCAACACTGTTAAAGCTCGAGAACAATGGACTTTTTACCTCAGGATTTTTAATCATTTGAATGGTAAAAACAACATCGTCCGCGGTAAGCGGTGTACCATCAGACCATTTCACATCTTTTCTCAGGAAAAAGGTATAGTTTTTCTTGTCTTCACTTATTTCGTATCGCTCCGCAATACTAGGGGTAAGTTCATGGTTTTTGTTGTACGTAAGCAGCCCGGCAAAGATAAGTGAACTGATATCTTGGTCAACGTCCTTGATTTGAGACAAAATGGGGTTTATGTATTCCGGTTCACCAACTGCTGCTTCCGTATAGTGGCCGCCATCAACAGGGATGGTGTTAACTTTGTAACCAGCTTCATTAACCCAAAAGAAAACGCTGGCAAGAGCAATCATGACTATAAGCAAAAGAGCCAGTTTTTTTTCGTTTCGCGTGAGAAGCTTAGGAATATATAAAAGCTTCTTAAACGTAAACGATTTTTTTGAGGAGTTCGTTTTTAAAGAGAGGTTCTGGTTTTTTTGTTCGCTTGTGTTCATGGTTCTTTTGTTACACGTAAGTAGCCACAGGGCACTACTGAATGAACAAATGCGCTATAGATAAACCGACGAACAAAGCGGCACACACTATAGTTGCCATGAATACTGATTTTTCAGCACCTCTTTTGGTACTGTACACATTTCCTTCTCCACCAAATGAAGAGGAAAGCCCAGTGCCTTTATTTTGGACAAGAATAAGTCCGATTAATACTACGGAGATTACCACTTGAATAATGGTTAAGATTGTCGTTGTTTCCATTCGTGTTGTTTACTAGTACAGCAAGAGTATCATTATTATCAGAAAATGTCAATGCCTGAACACCATTTTTACTCACTTTTTCTTTTTGTAGGAATTTTCTTTAATTTTTTCTTCAAGTGCGTGTGCCTGTTTTTTAGGCAAGATTTTCTCAAGTTCTATAAGCGGTGCCTTCTCAATCTTCCGAATATCGCCAAAATGTTTAATGAGCTGTTTTTTTCTGGCAGGGCCAATGCCGGGGACCGTATCTAAAATGGAGACGTGCGAGTTAGTACTTCTTAAGTTTCTGTGATACGCGACCGCGAACCTATGTGCTTCATCTCGGAGTTGCTGGAGGAGTCTAAGTCCCTCTGATTTTTTTGAAAAAATAAGAGGTAGTTTCCTTCCCGGCATAAAGATTTCCTCTTCTCTCTTTGCAAGCGAAATAATCGGCAGATCAACGTCATACTTCTTTAGTGCTCTAAGAGCTGCGTTTAGTTGTCCTTTCCCACCATCAATAACAATAAGATCCGGCTCTGGCCATTTCTTTTCTTTGTATGTTTTTGCAAAGCGCCTGGAAAGTGTTTCATAGAGCATTCCGGTATCATCGGGGCCAATGACACTTTTTATTCTAAATCGTCTGTATTCGCTTTTTTTTGCGTGGCCATCTATAAAGACGACCATTGATGCGGTCGGATTGGTCCCTTGAATATTTGAAATATCAAAGCATTCCATACGTATAGGTACAGTGGGAAGAGCTAAGGCGCTTTTTAGATCATGCAAAGTGAGAGTCAAATCTTTTTTTGCATGGGAAATTTTGGAAAGAAACAGTCTTGCATTCTTCTCTCCGAGGGCAAGCATTTTTTTCTTTTTCCCACGTTTAGCAACAAAAAAAGTAAGCTTATGTATGGTTTTTGGGGAGATATTTCTTTTCTCGAGAAGCGTTTTGATATAGGAAAAGGGAAACGTAAGGGTATCTTCAGCAATGATTGTTTTAGGAAAGGTATGTGTTTTTGAGTAGTAACTGACTACAAAAGATGAAAGGATCTCCGGAAGTGTGCTGTCTATGGGAGCGTTTACAATAAAGTTTTCTTGACCGATCAACTTGCCGCAACGAACCAGCATAAGGGACACCACAAGCTCTTTGCCCCGATACACTGAAATATAGTCTTCATTACTATTTTTAGAAGAAACAACTTTTTGCTCGGCAAGAATCTTTTTAATCGACCGTATCTGATCACGTCTGATAGCCGCTTTTTCATAGTCTTTAAGCAGTGAAGCTTCAGTCATCTCTTTGTTGAGCAATGCCATAACATCAGTGCTTTTGCCACTTAAAAAGAGCATGCATTTCTCAATTATTGCGTTGTATTCTTGGGTAGAGACTGCGCCAATGCATGGTCCCAAACAGAGGCTTATGTGATATTTTAGACACGCTCTGTTTTTTGGCCCTTTGCTCACTTTTCCATCCACAATCTTTACCGGACAATCACGGTACGGAAACATTTTTCTGAGCAAGCCAAGCGTTTGTTTTACCGCTTTGCCATCAGTAAAAGGGCCAAAATACTGACTTTTTGAGTCGGTTATTTTTCGTGTGGTGGATATTTTGGGATAATCGTCAGCATACTCTATTTTGATGAAAAGGTGACTTTTATCGTCCTTAAAAATAACATTGTACTGTGGCCTGTATTTTTTTATGAGGTTTGCCTCAAGGAGGAGCGCTTCAAACTCTGAATCGGTAACAATCGTTTTAATATCAGAAATCTGAGTAACCATCTGTTTTTTGCTGTTTTCAAGCGAGGCACTCTTTTGGAAGTATGAGGATACTCTGCTTTTGAGTTGTTTTGCCTTTCCCACATACAAAACAGTGCCACTTGGATCTTTAAAGAGATAGACACCAGGAAGCTTGGGGAGGGTAGAAAGAATTTTTTTGATTTGTGAAGTCATGGAATTCTCCGCTTATCTGTATTATACATAGAGCGTGTTATTCCGGACAGTCTTTCCGAATTTAGGTCCCTCCCCCTAGTAAAGGGGAGGGAATACGATATGTAATTTTTGACATTGTTTTTTGCATTATCTTTTGCTACAATTACTATAGGCACATTGATAGAATCAGTAACAGTATGTATGAAGGAGTCTGACACAAAAGCTTGTTTTAATGCTTTCTTTTTAACAAAGAGAGGAGACCTTACTCAATGTTTATAAATAAAACTAAGCTTACCCTCAGACTTTTTTTGTGCGGAAAAGCTGACCCGCCTGCACTTTTACCACATCAAAAAAAGCAAGGTTTTTGCTAGAATGTTTGTATACACATAACAAACATAAAAAAACCTTGCTATGAACATTGTAAAACAAAAATGGGACTATTT